>ENA-ORXT01006938-ORXT01006938.1-marine-metagenome-genome-assembly--contig:-NODE-6938-length-10312-cov-5.535125_pt1 | contig 10312 bp, 8 predicted proteins | sample MGYA00237868_ERZ511482 | MGnify/ENA metagenome assembly ERZ511482
CTCATGGTTCTCCGGGCGTCACAACATCTTTGACGATCGTGGCTTCCACTTGGTCAAGCGGGACCTGCGTCCTCCTGGAAGGTGACCCGGTCGGTGGATGCATCGCAGCGCGTTTCCAGCTGGGAATCGAACCTGGACTTGGAACCCTTGCTTCTGCCAATACGCAACGACCGGGTGCGGTCTCAATTCTTGATCACTGCCAGGAATTGCCCTCCGGAGTGCCAGTTTGCGTTGCCGCACCTTCGCCTTCTACAGCCCGCCGGCAGATGACGCTGATCTCAAGTCTTGATGAGATCGCTAGTTACTCAGACGCAACGATCCTGGTGGATCTCGGTTCCGTTGATCCCAGCTTGACCTCATCGCTGGACGTTCTCCGCCAGGCGTCAACAGCGATCTGGTTTGTGAGGCCCACCGCGGAAGAGCTCACACTGCTGGTCAATCGTCTCAACGAAGTGCCTTCACCGCCCGCGGCGGGAATCGTCTTGGTCGGATCGGGCCCGTACACCCAAGGGATGGTCAGTGAAGCTATCGACATACCTGTTGTTGGGTCTATCCCATTCGATGCCCAGGCGTCTGACGCAGCAAACATTGGGGGAGCGGACCGCTACCTGAAACGAAGCCCCTTGTCGCGTGCTTGCCGGTCACTAGCTGCGACAGTCGAGCAGATGGCCGGTCTTGAACCAATCGTTTCGGATGAGCCGGCTAAGAGATCTCGTCGTCGTCGACGCAATGCTGATGATGAGGAGAGCACGCATGTCTGATGCGAAGGTGAATTTCATGGGGACTCTGCTTCGCCGCGTAGGTGAGGCAATCGCTCAGAATGTCCGAGAGCGCGAGATCGAGCGACTCGAACTGCTCGAAGAGCTGGCGGAAGAGACGGTTCTGCACGGACGGCTCGGTCAGCGCGTCCATCGCCGACGCGTCACGCCGGGTGATGGCCCGACGCAGCGATTCGAAGCGCTCCATGACGAGCTCGATGTCGTCGTCGCCGACCGGCCGGGGTCCGGCTCGCTCGACCGGTGACGGCGCGGGTGACGGCGTCTCCGCCGGACCCGTCTCGGCACGGCGCGCCGTCTCCGCCTCGCGAGCCTTCTGCTCCTCGGCTCGACGGGCGATCTCGGTCACGCGAGCGGCCTCCGCCGCCTCCCTGGCACGTCGCTCGCTCACCAGGCGCGCCACCTCGACGGCGCGGGCGGCCCTCGACGCCATGCCCGATCTGGCGGCGCGGGGCGGGGCGAAACGCGGGATCCGGATCGCGGACGAGGCGGCGGTGGCGGCTGAATATGCGGCGGCGCAGGCGGCGGGGGCGTCGCTGCTGTGCCTCGGCGCGCCCGCCTATCCGCATAATCTGGCGCGGGTCGAGGCGGCCCCGCCCCTGCTGTGGTGCCTGGGCGATCCGGCGGTGGCGCGGCCCGAGGCGGTGGCCATCGTCGGCGCGCGCAATGCCTCCGCCCTGGGACTGCGCTTTACCGAGACGCTGGCCCGGGCGCTGGGGGCGGCGGGCAGCGCGGTCGTCTCCGGTCTGGCGCGGGGGATCGATGCCGCCGCCCATCGCGGGGCGCTGGAGACGGGGACGGTCGCGGTGCTGGCGGGCGGGGTGGACAGCCTGTGGCCCCCGCAGAACGCCGATCTCTACGCCGCGATCCGCGAGAAGGGCGCGATCCTGTCGGAGCGGCCCATGGGCTACCAGGGCCGCGCGCGGGATTTTCCGCGCCGCAACCGGCTCGTCTCGGGTCTCGCGCGCGGGATCGTGGTGGCCGAGGGGGCCGAGCGTTCCGGTTCGCTGATCACCGCGCGCTATGCGGGCGAGCAGGGGCGCGACGTGATGGCCGTGCCCGGTTCGCCGCTCGATCCGCGCGCGGGGGGCTGCAACCTGCTGATCCGGGAGGGGGCGACGCTGGTGCGCCATGCCGAGGACGTGCTCGAAGCGTTGTCGCATCTGGATGCCGGCCCGGCGATGCTGGAGGGGGATGACGATCCCTGGGATGCGCCGATGACCGGAGACGACGAGGCGCTGCGCCAGCGGGTGCTGGAGCTGCTGGGTCCGCATCCGACCCCCATCGACGAGATCCTGCGGCATTCCGGCGCATCCGCCGGGTTCGTATCGCTGGTCCTGCTGGAGCTTGATCTGGCGGGCCGCCTGCACCGGGAACCGGGGGGCAGCGTTGCGCTCGCCACGGCGCTGTAGTTCCGGTCGCCCCGGCTGTCAGGAGCGGTCGAGCAATTCGCGCGAGATGGTGATCAGGTGCCGCTGCGTCTGGATCGAGGTGCGCAGATCGGTCAGCAGTTCGCGCATGCTTTCCAGACGGTCCGCATCCGAGGCAATGCCTGAATCGGCAGGGAATCCCGCGGCCGATGCCATCGTTTCCGTCTTCATGTGCCAATCCCCGCTCTCGTCCGTTCGATGGAGAAGTTATCGCACCGATTGATTGAGAAGTTCTTTCCCCGGCCTCTTTCCTTCACACCGTGCGAGGGTTAGAGATACGGGGTACACTGTGGAACGAGGCCGATGAATACAGATTCCGAGGGACAGCGCGCGCAGGAAACCCCGGTTTCGGGCGCGGACGAGGATCGGGCTACGCCGTCGGCCACACCGTCGGCCATGCCGCCCGCGCCGCCATCGGAGACGCTCTCGGGCGAGGTGCTCGAACCCGATACCCCCCGCAAATCCTGCCGCATCATCGCCATCGGCGCTTCGGCGGGCGGGCTGGAACCCTTCGAGACGTTCTTCGAGAACGTGCGGGTGGATACCGGTTTCGCCTTCGTCGTCATCCAGCACCTGTCCCCGCATTTCCGGTCGATGATGGACGAGTTGCTCGACCGCCGCTCCACCATGCGCATCCGCCGGGTGGAGGAGGGGATGGAGATCGAGCCGGACGTGATCTACCTCAACCCTCCGCGTACGGACATGAAGGTGAAGGATGGCCGGTTCGTGCTGGAGCGGGTGGCGGATGACAGCAAGCTGCACCTGCCGATCAACACCTTCCTGACCTCCCTCGCCCGCGAGCAGGGCGAGGATGCGGTCGCGATCGTGCTGTCCGGCACCGGGTCCGACGGCACCCTCGGCGCGGAGGAGATCCGCACCGCCGGGGGCATCGTCCTGATCCAGGACCCGGGCAGCAGCAAGTTCGACGGCATGCCGACCTCGGTGCTCGACAGCATGAATGCCGATGCGGTCGCCCCCCCCAAGCAGCTCGCCGCGATGGTTTCGCGCCTGGCGGATGGCGAGGCGTTGCAGACCGACGACACCGCCGAGGACCGCAACCCGCGCGAGCGCATCTTCCGCATCCTGCGCGACCGCTACGCGACCGATTTCAGCCATTACAAGAGCGCGACCATCGACCGCCGCCTCAGCCGCCGCGTGGAACTGGGCGGGTATGCCGATCTGGAGATGTACTCCCAGAAGCTGGCGACCGACGAGCGCGAGGCCGATTCGCTCTATGCGGACCTGCTGATCGAGGTGACCGACTTCTTCCGGGACGGCGAGGGATTCGAGGCCCTGCGCCGCGAGGTCGTGCCCCGCCTGATCGAGCAGATGCAGTCCGACCGCCCCATCCGCGTCTGGGTGCCGGGCTGCGCCAGCGGCGAGGAAGCCTATTCCATCGCCATCCTCATCGCCGAATACGCCCGCACCAACGGCCTGGACCTGAACCTGAAGGTCATCGCCACCGATATCCATCACCGTTCGCTGGAGGCGGCCAGCGCCGGGCGCTACAGCCCGTCCTCGGTCAAGAAGATCCCGCGCGAACTGCGGGACCGGTACTTCGTGGACGAGGGGGATTTCTTCAGCGTCCACCCCACCTTGCAGCGCATGGTCGTCTTCAGCGTCCACAATATCCTCAGCGACCCGCCCTTTACCCGCATCGATCTGGTCAGTTGCCGCAACCTGCTGATCTACTTCAACGACCGGGCGCAACAGAAGGTGCTGGCCTATTTCCACTTCGCGCTGATCAAGGGCGGATTCCTGTTTCTCGCCCCCAGCGAGACGGTCGGGGCGCTGAGTTCGGAATTCGACTGTCTGGACCACCGCTGGCACATCTTCCGCAAGCGCCGGAACGTGCGGCTGACCGGGTCGATCACCCCGATCTCGCGGCGCACGCCCGCCACCACATTGCCCGATACCCTGCCGCTGGGCATCGAGCAGAATATCGTGCGCAGCGATGCCCGGCGGATCGAGCAGGAATCGCTCGAAATCGTCCTGCGGAAATTCGCGCCCCCCGGCTTCCTGATCAAGCGATCCGGCGATGTGGTGCGGGTGTTCGGCGATGCGGGCCGGTTCGTGCAGATCAAGGAGGGGCGATTCTCGCAGAAGGTCGTGGATCTGGTTCGCCCCGACCTGTGCAGCGTCGTCACCACCGCCCTGGACCGCATCCGCTCGGCGGATTCGCTGCCCTTCGAACGCCGCTTCCGCATCGACATGCCGGAGGAGGACCGCGTTCCCGTCACCATAAAGCTGGAATCGGTCGCCGACCGCCAGGGCGAGACGGAACTGTACCTGCTGACCCTGCGCGAGGAGGACCGCACCCCCCTGGCCCCGACCATGATGTCCATCGCCGACGGCGATGCCCAGAACATGGAGACGATCACCCTGCTGCGCCAGAACGTCGAGGATCTGGAGCGCGAGTTGCAGGGGTCCGAGGAGACGCTGCAATCGATGATCGAGGAACTGGCGACCTCGAACGAGGAGATGCAGGCGACCAACGAGGAGTTGATGGCCTCGAACGAGGAACTGCAAAGCACCAACGAGGAACTGCATTCCGTCAACGAGGAACTCTACACCGTCAGCGCGGAGCACCAGCGCAAGATCGTCGAACTGACCGAGATGTCCGGCGACATGGAGCATCTGCTGCGCGCCACCGGGATCGGCACCATCTTCGTCGATGCGGACCTGTCCATCCGCCGGTTCACCCCCGCCGCGACCCGCGCCTTCAATATCCTCAAGCAGGATATCGGTCGCCCCGTCGACCACATCACCAACCGCCTCGGGATCGAGGATCTGCCGGATATCCTGGCCGGGATCGTCAAGGGCGACGAGCCGGTCGACCGGGAATTCGCCCTCGGGGACAGCTACATCCTGCTGCGCATGCTGCCCTACATGGCGATGCCCGACGAGATCACCGGCGTGGTGCTGATGACCATCGACGTGACGGATCTCAAACGGATGGAGCAGGAGGCGAGCCGCGCCGCCAGCCGCTACGAGAGCATCGTGCGCGATACCAGCCACTTCATCCTGCGCTGGAACGCGAAGGACGAGATCGTATTGTTCTGCAACGATTCCTATCGCGACATGACCGGTCTGGACGAGGAGCGCATCGTCGGCCACCCCGTGCGCCTGCCCTTCCCGGAGGAATACCGCGAGCAGATCGAGGCGCTGAAACCCGGCGAGGCGAAATCCTTCGTGCTCAATATCGGCGAGGTGGGCAGCAAGGACATCTGGTGCGAGGGACTGGTCAGCGCCATCGGCAATGCGGACGGCACCATCTCGGAATTCCAGGCGATCGGGCGCGACGTGTCGGTCGAGAGCGCGTATCGCGTCGCCCTCGAAAAGCTGTCCCGCATCCAGGACAGTGCCGACATGCAGGTCGATGCGGTGATGGACGACTTGCTGGCCATCGGCAGCGAATTCTTCGACATGCCGCTGGGGATCGTCAGCGACATCGCCGATAACGAGTATACCGTGCGCAGCATCGTCGGCGGTGCGGCGCTGGATCTGGCGGCGGGGGCGGTGCTGCCCCTCGACAAGACCTATTGCCGGTACCTGGCCGACAGCGCCCATCCCGTCGCCATCAACCATGCCTCGGACAGCGAGTATGCCGATGGCGAGCCGTATGCCGCCAGCGGTCTGGAAAGCTATATCGGCCAGAAGATCAAGGTGTATTCCCGCGTCGTCGGGGCCGTGAACTTCGCCTCCCCCACCCCGCGATCCGTGCCGTTCGACGATCTGGAAGTGCAGTTCATCGTCGTGCTGGCGGAATGGATCGGCCGCCGGATGGAGCGGCGCGAGGCGCTGGAGAGCATCCGCCGGGCCAATGACGACCTGCAATTCGTGCTCGACAGCGTGCGCGCCAAGATCTGGTACAAGGATGACGAGAACATCATCCTGCGCGCCAACAAGCCCGCCGCCGCCGCCATGGGCATCTCGGTCGAGGAGGCGGTCGGCGCGAATACCTACGACCTCTTCCCCGACATGGCGAAGAAGTACCATGTCGACGACCTGAAGGTCATCGAATCCGGCGAGCCGATGCTGGACATCATCGAGGAATTCACCCCCCTCGGGGTGCCGCCGAGCTGGGTGAAATCGGACAAGATCCCCTATATCGACCCGATCACGCAGAAGCGCAATCTGCTGGTCGTATCGATGGACATCACCGCCCTGAAGCAGCAGGAGCAGATCGTCAACGAACTGAACCGCGAACTGGCGAAGAACAATACCCGCCTGCTGACCGCGAATCACAGCCTGGAACAGTTCGCCCATGTCGCCTCCCATGATCTGCAGGAACCGCTGCGCAAGCTGATGCAGTTCACCGAATACCTGTCCCAGGATTGCGGGGACGAGTTGTCGGAGGATGGCCGCTACTTCGTCGAGGTCATCTCGAACAGCGCGCGCCGCATGCGCCAGCTGGTGCGCGACATCCTGCTGCTGTCCTCCGCCTCGGGCAAGGACCTCAAACGCATCCCCGTCGACCTGCGCGGCGCGATGCGCGATATCGTGCAGGAACTGGATGTCGCGGTGCGCGAATCGGGGGCGACGGTCGAGATCGGCACCGTGCCGACCATCAGCGCCGACCCGACGCTGACGAATCAGCTGTTTCACAACCTCATGTCCAACGCGCTGAAATACCGGGTCGCGGGTACCGCCCCGCATATCGAGGTCGGTAGCGGGCGCAGCGAGTCGGGCCAGGTGGAAATCCGCATCACCGATAACGGAATCGGGATCAGGAAGGAGAACCTCACCAAGGTCTTCGAACCGTTCGCGCGCCTGCACGACCGTAAGCAGTATGACGGCACGGGAATAGGGCTGGCGATTTGCCGGACGGTGTGCGAACGTCACGGGTGGACGCTTCACGCGAAAAGCGATTTCGGCAACGGCAGCACGTTCGTTGTCACGATTCCCGAAGGGCAAGTGGAGTAAGCAGGGTGACCGAAGCGCGGGAGACGTTGTCCGTTCTGATGATCGACGACGACGAAGAGGACATCTACACGATGCGCCGCGCCTTTCAGGAGGCGGACGCAACCGTCACGTTCCGGTCCATGGCGGATAATACGCTGATCTTCGACGATGCCTACGACCCCAGGGATTACGACGCCGATATCGTGATCCTGGACCTGAACATGCCCATCTTCTCCGGCTACGAGACCCTGCGCCGGATTCGCTCCGGGCCGCGCCCCAGCCTCGTGCCGATCATCGTGCTGTCGACATCCTCGGCCCCGACCGACGCGCGGCGCTGCTATGCCGGGGGGGCGAATGCCGTGTTCACCAAGGCATCCTCGTTCGAGTACAGCAAGCATATCGCCAAGGCGATCACCGATTTCTGGCAGACCCCCGGCATCCGCGTGATGAACAACGCCATGGGCGCTTCCTGAGGCTCGTGCCGGGAATCTTCGGAATTTTCACCACTCTGCCCCGGGCGTAAGACCCGGGGCCTTCATGGTCGGCGCGCCGTTCTGCGAGGCCCCGGTTCCGCGCCCGGGGCAGGGCGCTTCTCGTCGAAGTCGAAGTCGCAGGGGTCAGAGGCCCTCACCCCTGCGCCGGAAAGTAGTCCTCGCAATCCCCGTCCCGGTACACGTCCGCCGTGCAGCAATGCAGCCCGCCCCCGAATGCATAGGCATCGCGCAGGTCGACCGGCACCACTTCCAGCCCCAGCGCATCGAGTTGGTCGGCCTGGTAGACCTCCGACTTCTCGACGCAGACGGTCTTGGGGTCGAGGACGAGCACGTTCATCGACAGCCAGACCGACGAGTAGCACAGCGGCGGCGGGGAATTATGCGCGGGCTGGGCCGCATCCACGATCTCCCAGCCATTGCGCTCGAACATCGCGCGCTGGTCGGCGGGCAGGCGGCGCTGGGGGTTGTTGAGGATCAGCCCGGGGCGGATCGGGGTGAAGGTCGCGTCGATATGGATCGGATAGGGGTCGCCCGGGAAGTTGACGGTATGGACCCGGTGGTCCGGAAAGTGCCGCGCGAGCCAGTCGATCCCCTTGAGATTCGTCGTGAACCCGTGCTGTACCACCAGATCGCGCCCGAAGCGCAGCACGTCGGCGGCATCGAACAGCGGCTCCTCCTCGGTCGTGACGAAATGCTTCGCCGCCGCCCATTCCAGCCGTTTCGCGTCGCCGATCTTCTCGCTCAGGTAATCGGGGTGGTAATCGGCATCGGTCAGGCGCGGCTTGGGGGCCGCTTCGTGGCACATCTTCGGGTCGGCCTCGAAATATTCCTGGAGCAGGGGGCGGTAGCACAGGTATTCGAACCACCGGCAGCGATAGCTCATCGTCGCTTCCAGCATCTCGCGGCCCACGGTCAGCAGCACGTCGCGGGGCGGCATGCAGCCGAAATTCGACTCCGTCCGCCAGTCCGGCGTCCGGGCGGGCAGCGAGAAATCGAAGGGCGTCGGGCGGTCGACCCGCACCCCCCGCGCGGCAAGCTGACCGGCGAAGGTGTCGAGCAACTCGTTGGCGCGGTCGATGCTCTCCTGCGGGCGGCGACCCCACTGGCCGCGCATGTCGCTGTCCTCCGGCACCTTGGCATCCAGCGCCGGTTCGGGCGGGGGGATATGGCCGTCATCGGCGCGGCCCACGATCACGTGGCGCAGCGTATCCCACTCGTTCCAGCTCTTGACCTCGGTGACGTCCGGTGACCAGTTCATGCGCATCTCTCCCCTGTTTTCCACGGAGTACCCCGCGCCTGCCCCCGGCAACAGGCCGCAACGGACCCTCTCGGAGTCGGAAAGCGACCTCGTCTCTGCGGGGATGCGAAGAGGGGCGGCGGCTCAGGCCGGTCCGTCGCCGTCGTCGCGGCGCACGGTCTTCCACCCGGTCACCATGGCGGTCACCAGATTCTCGTGCTTCCACAGGCGGTAGAACAGGATCGCGGCGAGGTGCAGGACGATCAGCGCCATCACGACCCGCGAGGATGTGTGGTGCAGGGCGGTCATCTTCAGCACGGTCGCGGCATCGAGATACTCGGCCAGCGGCCCCTGCGAGAACAGCCCGTCATCCTCGGCGCACAGCCCCGTGACCACCTGTACCGACAGGGCGGCCAGCATGGCGAGGACGGACAGCGCGCCCACGGGATTATGCCCCGCCACCGCGCTGGGCCGCCGGTCGAACAGGTGCCGGAGATAGCCGATCAGCGCGCGGGGCGAGGGGAACAGGCGGCCCAGCCGCGCAGGGGCCGGGCCGAAGAGGCCCCACAAGACGCGGAACACCAGCAATCCGCCGGTCGCGTAGCCGAAGTAGAAATGCAGCTGGATCGTGGAGAAGCCGCGATACTCCCCCAGATACAGGCCCGTCAGGACGGTGCCGACCAGCGCCCAGTGAAACAGGCGGGTCGGCACGTCCCAGACCTTGCGCTTTTCCGTCGGGGGAGGCGCATCGCTCAAGGATCAGAATTCCTTGGCGCGATAGGTGTCGTGGCACCCCTTGCAGGACGCGCCGAGGGCGCCGATATTCGCGCGCAGCCCGTCGAGACCGGTCCCGGCATTCGCGACGAGGGCGGCGGAGGCGGTTTCGAACGCCTTCTGCTTGTCGAGGATCGCGGGGTAGGTTTCCCAGATCACGGGCAGGGCGCGGGTCTTGCCGGCCTTGGACAGGTTGTCCGACCCGGCGGGCCACATGGAGGCGGTGTTCATCACGGCGAGGGCTTCGAGGTTCTTCGCATGGGCCGTCGCGGCGGCGGCGTCATAGGCGACCTCGCCCTTGGCCATGCCGAAGAGCATCCCGGCATTGTGGCTGACGACCTGGTAGTAGCCCTGGCGGGCCTTGATGGCGTCGTCCAGCGCATCGGCGGTGGCGAGGGCGGGCAGGGCGACGGTCGCCAGGGCGGCGATCACGGTCAGGGAACGGATACGCATGGGGGGGACTCCTATCGCAAGGGCGGTCACACACCGCCGATATGGGCCAAGTACAGCGCACGCCGAAGGGAATGACAACCGGTTTCGGACGGGCGAAGGGGCTGCCGGCGCGAAAGCCGCCCGAAAAGCGGTGCGCGGCCCAGCCCGCCCCTGCGATGCGGTGGCGCAGGATCAACGAAACGTGATCGGGATCAGCCTTCGGGCGTGTCGCGCTCGGTCACCGAACGGTGGATGCCGACGAGC
>ENA-ORXT01006940-ORXT01006940.1-marine-metagenome-genome-assembly--contig:-NODE-6940-length-10311-cov-3.566641_pt1 | contig 10311 bp, 7 predicted proteins | sample MGYA00237868_ERZ511482 | MGnify/ENA metagenome assembly ERZ511482
CCAGTAATCGCTGTCGAAGCGTTCGGTGGGGTTGTAGTTATCAATGACGCATTCGGTGACGCGGCAGTTATGGCACGTTTCTTCCTTAGTCGTCCGAAACGAGATCACTTCGCTGGTGGGGGTGAAGCCGTTGCGAAACACGAGCCCTTCCACTTCCAAGTAACTGCCGGAGAGGCTGAGGTTGGACCGGCCTTCCAGAAACACCTCACCCTTCTCCTGGGCCACCAGGCGGATCGGTGCTTCGGCGGTTCCATGGCCGGTCAGTACCAGTTCCTGGTCAGCATAAGTGCCGTTGGCCAGCGTGATCACGTCGCCGGGGACGGCCGTGGTCAGTGCTTCCCGCAGTTCGTCCGCGCCATGGATAAGGTGCTTGCCCGTGTCTCCGCAGGCGGTCAGACACAGCGCGAGGGCCAACGGTAACGCCCGCAAAAAAGACGCCGTGGAAGATGGTAAGCTCATATGTAGGAATGTCAGGTTTCGGGCACCGAAAAGTGGTTCGCCCGGAGAAAAACGGCAAGAATCCTTCTCGATCTTCCAGTAGCAGGGGCAACGGGCCGCCGTTTCTTCGCGCGGCGTATACCGCAAAGGCGAGCGAAGAAGCGTCTTCACGTCGCGCGGTAACGGTTTTGTTCGTTACCCGAAAACATTTTAGCTGATCGATTCAAGTCGGCGTTGCCGGATTCAAGTGTTCGGCGGGTCAAATATAACCGCGCATAATTGGTTGACCAAATTTTGGTTGACCAAATTTATTTCCCGATCAACTTCCACCGACCGATCGGGTTAACTGATTCGGGCGGAGGGACGCGGGTGAAAAGGAAGGATCGGGGGCGTTGTATGGACGGCTGACCGCTGGCAAACCGTCAGCTTGTTTTTCCGCGATCCCTTGCGGCGCGCCGGGAACGTTCGTTGAAAACCTCCTTCGTACCCGCGTCCCCCCGCCCGTTACCGAATGATCGTGCCCGACGTATCCCCGCCCATCAGGTTCAGCACGTTGTCGAGCGACACCATATTGACGTCGCCGGGCACGGTGTGTTTCAGCGCGCAGGCGGCCGTGGCGAAGCGGAGGGCCTTGTCGTCCTCGAAGTGGAGCAGGCCGTAGATCATCCCGGCCGCGAAGGCGTCGCCCGTACCCACCCGGTCGACGACGTGGGTGATGTCGAGGTTGTCGGTCTTGTGGTAGACGTCGCCATCCCACATCTTGCCCCTGATCTGCTGGTGGGAGGCGCTGATGGAGGTGCGCGTTTTGCCGACCACCTTACCGATCTTCGGGAACTTTTCCATCAGCCGCCGGGCGGAGTCACGGAAACGGTCGCCCTCGTTACCCAGCCCGAACATTTGGCGGATGCCGTAGCCGCTGGTGATCACGACGTCGCACTTACTGACCAAGGCGGGCATGGCTTCCTGCATCGTCTCGCCGTACTTCCACATGTTGTCGCGGCTGTTGATGTCACCGGATACGGGAATGCCCATGCGGTTGGCCGTCTCGATGGCGGCGAGGCAGCACAGCTGGGCCCCTTTGGAGATGGCGGGCGTGATGCCCGTCCAGTGAAACCAGTCGGCGTCCTTGAGCACGTCTTCCCAGTCGATCATCCCCGGCTCGATGCCCGAAAAGGCGGAGCCCTCCCGCTCGTAGATCACCTCGCTGGAGCGGTGGACGGCCCCCTTTTCCAGGAAGTACATGCCCATCATGTCGCCGCCGTAGATGATGTGCTCGCTGCTCAGCCAGTGCTGGCGCAGGAACTGGGTGGCCGCCTTGCCCAGGGCGTTGTCCGGAAAGCGGGTGACGTGCGCGGCCTTCATGTCCAGGTACGCCAGCGACATGGCGACGTTGGCCTCGCCGCCGCCGTACACCAGGTCAAAAGAAGTGGCTTGGGAGAATTTCGCGTAGCCGGGCGGGGAGAGGCGCATCATGACCTCGCCGAAGGTGATTACTTTTTTTGCCATGGGGGGAAGATAGGGTAGGGGGAGATTTTTATCGCTACGGCGGCACCTGGAAAGGTTACAGACACTAAGGGCGCGGACGCGGGTGCCGTGCAGGTTGAAACGCAGCGAAGGGCCCCCCTCAAACCTCCAGCACCTCCCCCCAAACCGTCGTGTACCGCCCACTCCGGTAATCTTGCCGCAGCGGTATCCCCGTGCCCGCGGTCCCGCAGCCGGCGAAATGGACCGCCCCTTTACCTTGAATCCCGTTGATCCCGTCCAGGGCGGCCATCAGTTTGTCGTGCCGCGCCGCCACCCGCTGGTCGACGAACAGGCTGCCCTGCAAACCACTCGCCCGCACCAGTGCCCCCGCCATAATGCCTGCTTTCTTGTAGTTGGTGCCGGCCTCGAAGAGCCCGCCGCCCACCCGCCGCGACCATTCGATCAGCCGGTTGGTGTGGTTGGTGGCCTGGGGCAGCTCGATCGTTTGGGCGAAGTACGTCCGGCCGTCCGTCCGCCGGTTTTTAAAGCGGTTGGCCCACAGGCAAACCGTCAGCGTCGTGGCCGCCTGGTCGTACCGCCGCAGCTTCTCGCCCAGCCGCGTGGCGTAGAGGGCCAGCCGCCGCTCGAGCTCCGGCAGTTCGTAAACGTCATTGGCGAACGACCGCGATACCATCGTGTTTTTCCGGCCGTTTACCGGCGGCTCCAGGTCCTGGCAGACCTCCCCGTTCAGCTCTTTCACCAGCCGCAGGCCGACGACCCCGAACTCCGCCCGCATCCAGCGTTGGTCGATCGCCGCGAGGTCGGCCGCGGTTTTTACGCCGACCGCGCCCAGCCGCCGCGCGTACGCCCGGCCGACGCCCCACACTTCGGCCACCGCAATGTCATGGAGTACCACCGCGCCCGGCCGTAAAAAGTACACGCCGCCCACCGTCCGCTTCTTGGCGACGTGGTTGGCGAGCTTGGCCAGCGTTTTCGTCGGCCCGACCCCGACGCAGACCGGAATGCCCACCCCCCGGCCCACTTTTTCCCGTACCCGCATCGCCCATTCCACGATCGAGTCTTTCGTCTGCCCGTAGAAATTGACCCGCAAAAAGGCCTCGTCGATAGAATAGACCTCGAGCTCGTGGCAGAAGGTGGCCAGCACTTCCATCACCCGTCGCGAAAGATCGCCGTAGAGCGCGAAGTTGGCCGAAAATACCTTCACCTTGCCCGTCGCGATCAGCTCCCGGATCTTGAACAGCGGTTCTCCCATCGGGATGCCGAGCGCCTTCGCCTCGTTACTCCGCGCGATCACGCAGCCGTCGTTATTGCTCAGCACCACCACGGGGGCGCGGGTATATTGGGGCTGAAATAAGCGCTCGCAACTGGCGTAGAAGTTATTACAGTCGACCAAGGCGAAGTAGTTCATAGTTTGGTCGGTTTGTGCAGCACGTGCCCCACCACGCCCCAGATGATCAGTTCGTCGTTACCGCCGATCGTGATCGGCGCGAAGGCCGGGTTTTCCGCCACCAGCCGGATGCCGTCGCGCCGCCGGTAGAGGCGTTTGACCGTGAATTGCTGGTTAACGAGGGCAACCACCACATCGTCGTGGCGCGCTTCCACCGAGCGGTCGACGACCAGGATGTCACCGGGGTAAATACCCGCGCCGATCATGCTGTCGCCCTTCACCCGCACGAAGAAAGTGCAGGCGGAGTCTTTGACCAGGTAATCGTTGAGGTCCAGCGGTTCCGCCGCATAGTCATCGGCGGGAGAAGGAAAGCCCGCCTGAACCGAAGCGTAAAGCGGCAAGGAAAGCTTCAGTTCCCGCACGGAGAGGGTAGGCACCAGACCGTCGGGGGTCGTGTGTTGGGAGTGAGTTAATGTCATTTTTGCAACCGTTTTAAAACAAATACGGTCAAATTTAAAACATAAAAAGTTAACGCATCGAATTAAAACATCATATGTTTTAAGTTTGCATCTTTCCGGCGTTTTAATCGGAGTGTTCTCTTATGCGTAACTTAGGGGTACACAAGACCCTACAAACATGCGATTTCCCTTTTTTCTCGCGCTGGTACTAACGGTCGGGACCACCAACGCCCAGCAACTCATTTCCGCCGCCGACCAGAGCCCAGTGCCTTACGCTACCGCCGCCGTATTGCATACGGAACTCGGAACCGTCGCTGACGGAGAAGGCAACCTGATGCTGCCCAACGCTTCGCCGGGAGATACGGTGCTGCTTTCCGCCATGGGCTTCGCGAGCCGCCGGATGTTGTTCGGGGAGCTGTCCGGGCGGGACACGGTTCAACTCGCTCCGCAAGCTTTCGCTCTGAGCACGATCAACGTTGCGGCCGGGGAACTGACCCGGCAACGGTCTTTCGGTAGCTTGCCGCAAAGCAATAAGATCATCTGTATGTTTTTACACGGCCGGCGGGGAGAACAGATCGGTAGGGTACTGAAGTTAAAGCGGGAATCCGTTGCTAAAACCGTGCGGGTGAGCGTGGTGGAATCAGACGCGGAAAACGTTCGCTGCCGCATCCGGTTTTACCCGTTCGCTGGCGATACGGCGAGCCTGACGCCGCTGGAGCACGAAGACATTTTCTTTACCATAAACGAGGGCAAAAAAATATACGAGGTCGACCTTTCCGGCCGGGGCATCACTTTGCCGGAACGGGTGGTGGTGGCTGTGGAACTGGTCAGCCCGCCCGTGCAAAAGCAGTACATCTACTTCGGCGGAGCCTTGTTTTCCACACGCGCTTTATACCGTGCTCACGGCGCGGCACCGTGGCGGGAGGGGTCCACGAGCAAATCCAGCAAAAAGAAAGGGCTGGCGGTTGCGGCGGGGATCGAGTTGACGGTTTTGCAGTGAAGAAGCGACGGTGGTTCGCCAGGCTGGAATTTCCGGTTGCGCACGGAAAGCATCCATCAACGTCCAACCGGAAAATGCAAGTCTGACGGGGCTACCGACTCCGCTTTTATTGGGCGCGGTCGCGGGTGCAACGGATGTTTTTGAAAAACCACGTTCCTGAAAACCTACCCTCGCACCCGCGTCCCCGCCCGAAAGAGCGTTGATCAATCCAGAAAGAGGTTCGGCAGAAACAGCGACAACTCCGGGATCAGCGTCACCAGCACCAGCACGATCAGGCTGACCAGCAGGAACGGAAAGCCCGCCCGGCTCACCGCCCCGATCGATACCTTGCCGATACCCGCCGCCACGAACAGGCACACGCCGAGGGGTGGGGTGGTGAGGCCGATCATCAGGTTGAGCAACGCGATGACGGAGAAGTGGATCGGGTCGACACCCACCGTCAGGGCGACTTTGAGCAGGATGGGGAAGAGGATCAGCAGCGCGGCGATCGTCTCCATGAAGGTGCCGACGAAGATCAGCAGCAGGTTGATCAGCAGGAGCACGACGTAGGGATTGTCCGAGAAACCAAGGATCTTCGCGGAAACGATTTGCGGCATTTGCTCGGTGATCAGGATGTAACCGAACAGGTTGGCGAACCCGATCAGCACCATCAGCGCCGCCGAGGTTTTCATGGAATCGAGAAAGACGACCATCGCCCGCCGCGGCGTCAGTTTCCGGTAGACGAAGATGCCGATCACCAGCGCGTAGAGCACCGCTACGATCGACGCCTCCGTCGGCGTGAACAGCCCGCCGATGATGCCGTACAGGATGATGACCGTCATCAGCAGCGCCCAGAACGTATCGATGAAGCCCCGGCCGATCTCGCGCAGCGTACTGCGCTCGTGTTTAGGGTATTGCCGCTTGCGGGAGATGTAGTAGGTATAAGCGAGCAAACTGACGCCCAGCAAAAAACCGGGGATGGCCCCGGCCAGAAAGAGCTTGCCGACCGAAAGCCCCGTCAGCGTAGCGGCGATGATCATCGACACGCTCGGCGGAATGATGGGGCCGACGGTGGAAGACGAGGCCGTCACCGCGCAGGCGAACGCCGCGTCGTAGCCCTCTTTCTTCATCGCCGGGATCATCACCGAACCGATGCTGGCCGTATCCGAAATAGCCGTGCCGGAGATGCCGGCGAAGAGCATCGACGCACCGATGTTGGCCAGCGCCAGACCGCCGCGGATGTGGCCGACGAGATGGTTGCAAAAAGCGATGATCTTTTCGGTCAGCCCGCCGTGGTTCATCAGGTTGCCCGCCATGATGAAACCGGGGATACTGAGCAGTACGAACACGTCGATGCCCGAGTACATCTTCATCGGGATGACGATCAGCGGCGTGCCTTCCACCAGCAAATAGAGCAGGCAGGACACCCCCAGCGAAAAGGCGATGGGGAAGCGCAGAAGGATGCAGACGGCGAAAGTGATCAATAGTAGTGCAATCATTGTCCGGAGGTCTTAGGCGTGAAATGCCGCCGCAAGCGATCGACCGCGTACACCAGCATGGAAAAACCGAGGATCAGCATCGCCCCGAACGGAATCGCCATCGGGAACTTCAGACTGGGCGAACTCTCCGCCCAGCCCATGGCCGTGAACTGCACGGCGAAAACGGTGAAGAGCACGAACAGCACCACCGTCAGCAGGTCGATGAGGAAAGTGACCCGCCGTTGCCAGGGCGCGCTCATGCGCGCGTAGAAGAAATCGAAGTTGACGTATTCGCCACTCCGCAGCGCGAGCCCGGCGGAGCAGCCGATGGCGAGTACAAAGAATACCCTGGCGGCTTCTTCGGTCCAGGAAGGGGCGGTGGGCAACAACAGCCGGGCGAAGATCTGGAGCAGGATCGCGCCCACGAAGCCCATCGTGCTCAGGAAGGTGCCGTACTTCAGGGCGGTACCTACGTACTTTACGAATCGTTTCATTGGATGGTGTCTTTCAGAGAGCGGTAAATGGCCTGCATCCGGGGGGAGAGCGTGCGGTAAATGGCGTTGCCGTGCTTTTGCCTGAAGGCCGCGCGGTCGACCTCGACGAATTCCATGCCTTTCGCTTCCAGCTCGGCGCGGGCCCTGGCGTCGTTCTCGTCGAACAGCTTGCGTTCGTAGGCCTGCATCTCCCGGGCGCACTCCAGGAAGATGGTTTGCAGGTCGGGCGCCATGGCCCGGAACTGTTTTTCGCCGATGACGGGGTAGGTCCAGCCGAAGTTGTGGGCGGTGAGGTTGACGTATTCCTGCACCTCGTAGAGCGCAAGCATATTGGTCAGCGGCAGGGGGTTTTCCTGGGCGTTGATCACGCCCTGCTGCAGGGAGGTGAAGACCTCCGAAAAGGCGATCGGGGTGGTCTTCGCGCCGAGGGCGTCCCAGGCCGTGATGAAAGCCGGCACGCTGGGAATGCGGACGACCAGCCCTTGCAGGTCGTCCGGGTGTCTGATGGGCCGGTTGGAGGTCAGGTGGCGGGGCCCGGCCTGAAAATAGGCGACGGGGCGCAAGCCGGTCTTTTCGATCATCTCGTCGCGGATCTGCGCGCCGACGGGGCCGTTGAGCATCTCGTCGGCCTCCTCCATACTGTCCAGCAAAAAGGGCATTTCGCAGAAAGTCATGATCTCGGTCCAGTTGCTGAGCAGGGCGCTGGTGGTGGTCATGTCGATCACCCCGGCCTGGATCATGCGGATGGCCTCGATCTCCTTGGCCAGCTGTTCGGAAGGGTAGATCTGGAGCCGGATGCGGCCGTCGGTGCGCTCGTCGAGCAGCTCGCCGAAATGTTCGAGGGCGCGGTACCAGGTGTGGGACTCGGCGACGATGACGCTGGCGCGCAGGAGGTGCTCCGGGGCTTGGTCGGAGCGGCAGGCCCAACCGCCGGTCAGGGCAAGCAGGGCCAGCAGGCAGGGGAGGAGTCGGTCGGCGGCGGAATTGATGTTCATGGGGGCGATGATCGGCGGGAGAAGGTAGGGCTTGACGGGGACATAGAAAATTCGGGACGGCCTAAAACCGATTGCCCTGAAAGGTATTCCCCACTTTCCCACCCTCCGCCTTGTATTACCCACGCTCCGTTATTCCGGGGTCATTCACTTGTTTACCTACGTTCGCGGAACCCGCCGCCCTCATCGAAAAATAGTCCCGCTCGGGGGGCGCCGAATCGTCCAACGCCCATTCGTTCACCAATGACCCGTGCGACCTGCTCGGCGTGCCGCACCCGGACCCGACCGGGCCGGTGGACGCCGCTAACGTCGGAGAGAAGAACACTCTTCGTCATCAAGCGGTCGTTTTGGCGGCGGGTTACCCGGCGGCACCAGCCTACTTCACCACCAGGGCGACGGAATAATTGCGCGTTCCCTGACTGACTTTGCACCAGTAAAGGCCGGCCGGAAGTTCCCGGGGCAGCGTAAGCGCCTGGTCGGCGTTCAAGTGGCGGGTGCTCAATTTGCGCCCCGCGGCGTCGAAAAGGTGAACGGTGGCCCGCTCTCCCGATGCGGGAAGGGAGAACTGGACTTCGCTACCGGCGGCGACGGGGTTAGGGTAAGCCTCCAGTTCGCTCACGGCGGCTTCTTCCGTGCTGACGGTGACGGCGGGTTCCGAATCTATGCGGTAGGCAAGGTCCCAGGCAAGGTCGGGTACGCTGATCCGCACCGCGGAGTCGGGTTCGGTTACCGCTATTTCGTCGACACTCCGGATCTCTCCGGTCAGGCAGTCATACCATTTCACGTAGTAGGTTCCGGCGTCCATGCCGGGCAGGATTATTTCGGCACCGATCTGTACGGGGGGCGGCGTACTGCTTTGCGTCAGATTGACGTGGTTATAGGCGTGGTTGAATACCCATCCCGCGGTCACTTTCTTATCTTCGGACTGAAGCGCGTAATTATCGACCTTGGAGCCGAGATTGCCGAAACTATAACCGGTCACGCTGGCCCAGTCGGTACCCAGGTTGTCCACCCGGATTTGGCTGTTTCCGGCCGGCACCATAACGGTAAAATTGGAGTTCGGGGTAGCGGGTTCGTTAAGGGCGAGTACACCGTTGACATAAATGGATATGCGGCTGCTATTGCCCCGGTCGCCGCCCGTCGTGACGGTAAAAGAGGCCGTTTCCGGATAATCGACGGAAAAGGTAGGAGGACTCCGAAACTCCGTATTCCACTGGGACCCGTAAAGGAATTGGCTGAGCGCCGGATTTTCGGGCGTGGTGGTTCCGTTCTGGTTGATGGTGATGTCTTCATCCCCCATGGCGGCCCAGCCCAGCGTGGGCGTGAGGGTAAGCGCGCCGGGAGTTCCCGTAACCACGGCGTCGACGGGGCGTAAATTTTTGGTAACGAACGGGATTTCGTCAACGACTATGCTGATGGGGGCAAAATGGTAGTACAGGTTACGTTGGTCGACGTACACATCCCACCACCAGGTCATCCCCGTACCCAGGCCGCCACCGAAAAGACTGGCCCATTTGCTGTTGTGCAGGTGAATCCCGTCCGGATCGTCGTTGGAATCGTCCGGCGATCCGGAAAGGCCGAACTCTCCCGTGAGGGTCGGTTTGTCGTACTCCTCCAGGTAGCCGCGGGTGCCGTTCACCAGGGCGCGTTCCAGGTTGGGGCTGTTGATGTAGTAGTGCGTTTGGGTGAAGTCGATGTCCGGGTCGTTCCACGTCGGAGGGTCCTGGTCAGGCTCGGCAAAACTAGTCGTGACGAGGTGATCGTAGGGATCGATCGACTTCAGGTAGCCGATCATTTCGGAATGCCAGGCGCGGATTTCGTCGAGGTGCTCTTCGTAGTTATCCGTCCAGTTGACCTCATTGAACAGTTCCCAGCTCTGGATGGCCCGGCTGTAACCCCAGCGGGCTACGATGTAACGGAAGCGGTTTTTGGTATGCGCAATGGCGGCGGGGTCGGTAAAAAATTCAATCGTGGTAGCGGCGGGCCCGCCGTTGGCGACGTTGTACGGGCTGTCACCCCAGTTGGGGTTGACCCGTGTGGAGACCGGACCGTGGTGCTGAAGGGTCAGCATCACGTATACGCCCTTTTCGGCGCAGAAATCGTAAAGCCAATCCTGGTAAGCGGAATTATTTTGTTGGTAACGGCGCAGGCCGTCGAAGTTCGCGAAACCATCTTTCCATTCGATTCCCAGACCCCAGTGAGCGTGCCACAGGCGGATAAAATTGCCTCCGTTGGCTTCCAGTTTGTTGATCCAGCGGCGGTAGTCGCGAAAAGCGTTGCCTTCTTCCCAGGCCATGTTCTCTCCGATGGGGATGTACTGCTTGCCGGAGTCGAACTCCAGGTAGTTGGTCGAGCCGGTGCGTACGAAGCCAAAGTTGCCGGCGGCGGCTTCGGTGACCCTGAAACGGCTGACCGGGCCGGTGGTGGTGCCGGTAGCGTCGGTGACCGCTACGCGGTAAGACCATTCCCCCGTGCTCGGTGGGGAGAAACGGACGCGAAAGCGGCCCTCCCCGTCCGGGGTAAGCGAACCACTGATGGTGTTGAGGGTGAACGTTTGCAGGAAAAAGCCGTCCACGGTGGTTTCGCTTCCATCCGGGGCG
>ENA-ORXT01006941-ORXT01006941.1-marine-metagenome-genome-assembly--contig:-NODE-6941-length-10306-cov-15.077427_pt1 | contig 10306 bp, 5 predicted proteins | sample MGYA00237868_ERZ511482 | MGnify/ENA metagenome assembly ERZ511482
CTGTTTTCAAAGAGAAAACTAAGAACAAAATAATCTACCCAAGAATAAACATTTATTATTACAGCATTCCTAAGCTACAACCAAATGAATAGGAATGGGAATTATCCCATTTAAAGAATAAAGTAAAAATGTCTTTTGTGGTTTTGAGGGCGATTGAAGCTAAAGTGCTTCAATCGCCTTTTTTTTGCGAAATTTCACAAAAAAACGCTAATTTCAGCCTTTATTGGGAATCTAGTGTAAGTACTTAAAACGCAGTACTTAGATGGCGTATGTATCTTCGAGGGTGTCCGAAACCCATAGTGCTACGTTTTGAGTACTTGGTACAACAAAACGAAACTCAAAAAACTTATTTTATATAGTAAATAACCTAAAAGTAAATGAGTATTACAAACCAAAATAGTAAGATTATCTTTGGGTTAAAAGTGAAACAGCTTCGAACAGCGAGTGGATTGTCTTCTACAGAGGTATCAAAACAAGCAGGTTTATCTTTATCCTACTTGAATGAAATAGAAAAAGGAAAAAAAACGCCTAAATCAGATAAGATAAACAGCTTAGCAAGAGTCTTAAATACAACTTATGAGGACTTAGTGTCCAATGAGTTAAATGGAAATTTAGCCCATGTTGGAGAGCTATTGCATTCTAATTTTTTAAATGAACTGCCTTTAGATTTATTTGGGATCGAGCTAGTCAAACTAGTGGAGATTGTAGCGGGTTCTCCATTGAGAGTAGGTGCTTTTATATCTACTTTAATAGAGTTATCTAGGAACTACGCTTTTAAAGAGGAGAATTTTTACTTTCATGCTTTACGGGCTTATCAAGAATTACATAATAACTATTTTGTAGAGATTGAGCAACAAATAAAGGCTTTTATAGCGCAGTATCATATTCCGACCCAACGACCCGTACCTGTTGCCTTGCTCATTCAAATTCTAGAAACGAATTATGATTATACCGTCATTGAAAAGGATTTTGAAAAGATGCCTCCTTTAACAAAAATGCGCTCTGTTTTTAATCCTAATTCTAGCAATTTATACCTTAATAAGCGATTAAATGATCAACAAAAAGCTTTGCAGCTAGGTAAAGAATTGGCGTATAATTTTCTCAAATTAAAAGGACGTATCAACACTTCTTATTTTTTGCGGGTAGAAAATTTTGAGAAGGTATTGAATAATTATTTTGCTGGTTATTTCGCAGTGGGCATTCTAGTCCATCAACCAAATTTAGTTCAAGAATTAAAAGCTATTTTTGAACAGCCTACTTGGCAGGAAGATGCTTTTTTACATTTATTAGAAAAATATGAGGTGTCTCCAGAGGTACTATTTCAACGATTCAATGTATTGCCAGGTATCTTTAATATTAAAAAACTTTTCTTTTTAAGAATTAATGAACCCGAAAAGAATAATTTTCAGATTGATAAAGAGATGCACCTCAATAGAAAACACCAACCTCATGCTAATAATTTAAAAGAACATTATTGCAGACGGTGGTTATCTATCCGGCAGTTAAGAGAGGTTTCTGAAAAGACGGATAAGGAACAACGACCCGTTGTTGGCATTCAACGGTCTAAATACATGGGCACACAAGATGAATATCTTTGTTTTACGATTGCCAGACCTAGTTATTTTCCTTCTACAAAAAAGGTGAGCGTTACGATTGGCTTATTAATAGATGAAGGGCTTGGCAAGACTATTCAGTTTTTGGATGACCCTAAAATTCCTCGCCAAGTGGTCAGTGTTACTTGTGAGCGTTGTACCATTAAAGACTGCCAAGAACGTGCTGTGCCTCCTACTATTGTGGAAAAAAGGGAAGAACGCAAAGCCATTAGGGAGGCTTTGAAGGAGTTGAAGTAAGTATGAAGTATGAAGTGTTTTAAAAACCTCATACCTCATACTTCATACTTATCTTATCGAGTAATAAACAATTTCTTACTAATTTCCTGCGCTCCATCACTCACCTTTACAATATATAAACCATTGGGAAGCGTAGCAATTGCGAGTTGATGAATACTTGCTTCGCCGTTAAGAATCTGGGTTTGTAAAACTTCCTGTGCTAAATGATTATAAACCATTACCGCTAATTTTTCTTTTTTCCAATTGTTTAGATTTAGAGAAACGGTTTCTTTAGCTGGATTGGGAAATAGCGTTAAGCTTGCTGATTTAGTAGGAAAGGAGCTAGTTACGCCTATTCTAAAAAAGCTGGCATCCGTATCTTCCGTTAAAGTGCTTGATACAACTGCATCAATTTGCTCCGAGCAAATAAATCCCCAACTTGCAGAATAAAATTGAACCTCTACCACATAGTTACCAGGAGATAAATTATCAATTGTTTGTTGGTCACCGCAATTGGCAACACAATTAAACACCTGCTGCCAACCTCCACTTATATTGTAAATTTTTATGATTTCTATAGGAACTGTTAAGCCCGTAATAAGAATGGTATTGGGAGCAGTAGTTACGACAATATCACTACAAGTACCTGTGTTACTTGTCGTATCGACACCTAGACAAGTACATCCATCTGCTTGAATAACATCATTAGCCGTATTAGCATTGCCATCGTTACAAATAGTGCCTGGGGCAGTAGGAACATTTGCGTTGGTATCATCACAATCTGCAATCGCACAAACACCATCTCCATCAATATCTGTACAACCTGTTGTGACTACACCGACGCAAGTACAACCATCCGCTTGAATAACATCGTTAGCGGTATTGGCATTGCCATCATCACAATTGGTACCTGGAGTGGCAGGAACAGTCGCATCCGTATCATCGCAATCTATATCTATGCAAACGCCATCTCCGTCTATATCTGTGCAAGTAGTCGTACTACTTGTTACCGTAATATCTGTATCACAAATAGGCACCCAACTCGCATTATAAACTTTTACCTTATAAAAACTTGGCGGAACGGTAGCTACTTGGGAAGAACCACAATTTAAAGCACAACTAAAAACTTCTTGCCAACCGTTATTTAAGTCATGAATTTTAAAATAATAAGTATCAGGTCCAGTCATCTCTATTTGTCCATTTCCATAAGTAATCGTAATACCATTACAAGCTAAAACGGTAGCATTTCCCGTGTTCGTGTTCGTTCCTAAACAAGTACAACCATCCGCCTGAATTACATCCGTACTCGTATTGGCATCGCCATCATTACAGCTAGTACCAGGGGCAGCAGGAATACTAGCATCGGTATCATCACAATCGGTGTCAGCACAAACGCCATCGCCATCTACATCGACACAACCCGTAACGACTACCCCTAAACAAGTACAACCATCCGCCTGAATTACATCCGTACTCGTATTGGCATCGCCATCATTACAGCTAGTACCCGGAGCAGCAGGGACGCTAGCATCGGTATCATCACAATCGGTGTCAGCACAAACGCCATCGCTATCTACATCGACACAACCCGTAACGACTACTCCCAAACAAGTACAACCATCCGCCTGAATTTCATCCGTACTCGTATTGGCATTGCCATCATTACAACTAGTACCTGGGGCAGCAGGGATGCTTGCATCGGTATCGTCGCAATCAGCCAAGGCACAAACGCCATCGCCATCTACATCGCCGTCTATACAACCAGTGACGACTACACCTAGACAAGTACAGCCATCCGCTTGAATTACATCTGTGGAAGTATTGGCATTACCATCACTACAGCTAGTACCAGGGGCAGCAGGAATGCTAGCATCTGAATCATCACAATCGTCGGCAGCACAAACGCCATCTCCATCAATATCTGCACAAGTACCTGTATTTCCTGTTAAGGTAATATCTGTATCACAAATTGGTGTCCAACTAGCATTGTAGACCTTTACTTTATAAAAGCTAGAAGGAAGGGAAGCTATTTGAGTTGAATTACAATTGAGTGCACAACTAAATACTTCTTTCCAAGCATTATTTAAATCATGTATTTTAAAATAATAGGTATTACTAGGAACGCCAGCCATTTCTATTTGACCGTCTCCATAAGTAAGTGTAATTCCATTACAATCAACAACTGTTTGATTACCACCTGTATTAATAGCTGTTCCTTGGCAAGTACAACCATCAATTAAGATTACATCGTCCGAAGTATTTGCATTTCCATCATCACAATTAGCCCCAGGAGTGGCAGGAACTGTCGAATCATTATCATCACAATCCTCTGACGCACAAATACCATCAGCATCACTATCCGAACAACTACATTGGTCATCAGCTAATACCTGAAAGAGATGCATGCCATTTGCACTTCTGCTTAATTGGATACAGACACTCGCTGAATTATTATCATAATTAGACTCTGCCTGTCCATTAACGTCTAAATCACGAGTCCAATTGACCCGATTCACAAGGCGATAAATACCACTTGGTACATCAGTGACATCAACCCACTGACAATCTAAGCCCCAGCCATAAATATCACCACAGCCAGCCGAAATGCCTTGATAGCCACAGTGATACTGTAACGTGCCACCATCACTGCATTCTGAATCCATCAGACAAAATCCATTTTTTAGACCCACTGGTATTTCATTTCCTGCTTGGTCAAATAATAAATATTGGGCGTAGCCTTCATAATGCCAATGTTGATGGCACTGATCATATTCCCAAGTATCATTCTCTAAGGTCGGGTCAGCAGGTGGTGTGCCCACTACAAAATCAGTCGTACCTATATTTTTTATGTGGGTTGTAAATCGGATAAGTTGTCGGTCGCCTAAGCCACCAACACATCCCTCGTTGATATAACAAGGATCATTATTATCTAGCAAATCTGTTCTTAGATCTCGTAATAAACTAGCTTGGTCTACAATTAGATCGGGTTGGGCAGTAAGTGGGAGTAGGGGAAGGCAAATACAAAGGAGTGTTAGGCAGATAGCAATAGCCTTTGATAATTTGTTCATTGTTTTTGTTTTTAGCAGGGAGTGTTTCACTCAAATACGATATAGGAACGAAGGAAAAATATAATGAATATTTTATTTTTAAAAACTCAATACCTGCAAGGGTTTGAGAACCAAAAAATGTAATTTATTTTATTCCTGTCCCATAGGGGAGAGGGTGCTAGTATAATATACTACTATTGGTACAAAAATATAGTTCGTGACACCTTTCAAGTTTTGTAATTTGATGATTGTCAACGTCTAACAGGAATAATTAATAATCAATCAATTAATAATTAAACCACTAGTTTATACTTTAGTATTTATTGAATAAGGTATGATTATTAAGGAACGAAGGAAAAATAAAATGACTGTTTTATTTTTAAAAACCCAATCCCTGCAAGGGTTTGAGAACCAGAAAATATAATTTATTTTTATTTTATTCCTATTCCTAAAGATGGGAAAAGTCTATATACGAAGGGAGGTGGGTTGTAAATATTTGCTATAGTAAGGGGAGGTTTATCGAACAAATATACGGAAATCTACCTTATGACGAAAGTCGAAAAGAAAAAAGAACATAAATTTTTATTTTTTTGGTTCTTTTCTATGACAAGTTTATCCAGCCGGTTGACACTTTTCGCCTTTGAAATTACGGAGTAAATTGACTGTCAACTACTTTTCCTATCTGGATAAACTTGTCTTTAAAAGAAAAGAGAAGCAAGAAAAGAGATAGCTTTCGTTTTCATACAAGGAAATTTCGTTGATTTTTAATCGGGGTTATATCTCTGTTCTCTGTTCTCACCTCTCTATTCTCTGTTCTCACCTCTCTATTCTATAAAATGTTTTAACTTCGACCCAACTCCTTAAAAGCACCACCTAATCGCTCAATGAGATCACTAGCAATAAGCGACTCCTGTCCTAAGTCCTTAGCAGCTAAATCACCAGCCAATCCATGTAAATAAACCCCTAAAAAACAAGCATCCTTAACTGGATAGGCTTGAGCGAGCAGTCCCGTAATAATTCCTGTTAACACATCTCCACTGCCACCTGTTGCCATACCAGGATTGCCCGTAGTATTAAAATAGCAAGTACCATCAGGGCAAGCTATACAAGTATTCGCGCCCTTTAAAATAATAAAACAATTCAAAGCTTTTGCTTGGTTTCTTTGTAATTCATTACGCTCAAAGTCATTAGCGGATTTTCCAAATAAACGCTCAAATTCTTTTGGGTGAGGTGTTAGTACACTATTAGCAGGTAAGTAATCCAACCATGCTTTATTGGTAGACAATATATTTAAGGCATCAGCATCTAAGACTAATGGTATCGCACTCAATTGTATTAATTCTTTTAAAGCCTTAATAGAGGAAGATTTTTGATCTAAACCACAACCTATACCAATCGCTTTATAGGAAGTTAAGGGCGGATTTTCGGAATAATAATATTGATGGGGATCGGTACTGACCATCGCTTCTGGAAAGCTAATTTGTAGGATACTATATGCACATTGCGGTGCATGTATCGTCACCAAACCAGCGCCACTTTTTAAGCAGGCCCTTGCAGCTAATACGATAGCCCCTACTTTTCCATGACTACCACCTATTAATAAGGCATGACCATAAGTACCTTTATGATCAAATTTGTTTCTAGACCTGCGGATTGATTGTACTAAGGCAGCAGTTAGGAAGTAAAAAGGGGTAGTAACTTCTGCTAAGAAAAGAGGGCTTAGTCCTATGGGTTGTATATAGCAGGTGCCAACAATATCTTGGTTTTCGGGAAAGAAAAAGGCCAACTTTGGCAATTGAAAACTCAAGGTATAATTCGCTTTCAGTACATTGCCACTACTAGGTTTATCCGCAAATAAACCAGAGGGAATATCAACGGCTATTTTTGTATTAGGTAGCGTATTCAGAAAAGTAATTAGTTTCCCCCAATAATCTATGATAGGGCGATTTAAACCAGCACCAAAGATGGCATCTATAAGTATAGCTGATTCGCTTATATCAGGAAAAGAGGTATCTTTCTTTATATAGAAAAGAGGAATAGCATTCCGTCGAGGTAATTTTTTTAAATTTATTGTGAAATCAGCCGATGGATTTTGGCTGATCTGACAGCAAAATAGTTCTACATCATAGCGTTTTCGATGTAGTAATCTGGCAATAGCGAGTCCATCGCCACCGTTATTGCCACTACCACAGAAAATTTTAATGGCTGTCTGTTGGGAATGTGGGTATCGTTGAATAAACCAATTTACAAAAGCTAAAGCAGCTCGTTCCATTAATTGAATGGAAGAGATGGGTTCATTTTGTATGGTAAAAGCATCCCAATCTTTAATTTGTTTTGCGGATAATATTTTCATTGATATGTAATAAAAATTTCTGATCTTTACAGGTGCAAGGTAATTATTTTTATATCCTTTTTAAGAAGCTATACATGGAAAATAGGAATTTAGTTGGAACGATCATTGTTTTTACTTGAACAAAACTAAATGCTACTTTTTTAGTTTACTGTGTATTAATTTTCCCTCAAACAATAATAATAATAGTATCCATGAATAGGATTAGGGTTGTACTAGCTGATGATCATTTATTATTTCAACAAGGGCTTAAACGCTTGTTGGAAGTAGATGTAGAAATGGATATGGAAGTAGTTGCAACGGCTTCTTCAGGACGAGAATTAATAGGAATCTTAAAAACAGCTCGACCTCATATTGTTTTACTAGATTTGAACATGCCAGGCATGGACGGTTTAGACGCTTTTAAGGCAATAAAAGATTGGAATGGCGGTTTAAAAGTTATTGTACTAACGATGTATGATGATGCTAAAATTGTAAAAAAAGTACTAAAATCAGGTGTAGATGGCTATATTTTAAAGCAATATGGTTTGGACGAAGTTTTAAACGCTATCAAGGAAGTATTAGCTGGGAATGTGCATATAGGTAAAGGTATCGAGTTCAATAATAATAAGGTAACTACCTCAAAAAATCAGCATATATTCGATGATAAATTTATCCGAAAATACAGACTTACCAAAAGAGAATTAGAAATATTGCAACTTATTGGACAGGCATTGAATAATAAAGATATTGCAAAAGAACTTTTCATTAGCGATCAGACCGTTAGTGTGCATCGAAAAAATATCATGAGAAAATTAAATGTCAATAATACGGCGGGATTGATTAGAGTTGCTTATCATCAAAGCTTAATTCATTAAATTAAACGTATCATACTACTTATATTTAAAAAGCAAGTTTTCCTACCTTTTACTTGTCATTAAGTCTATATAAAGTAATGATTTTGCCATTAATTAGCAATCTATACAACTATTTTAGACCTACCCTTGCTAATGACCTGAAATTTCTATTATATTTGTTCTTATATAATTCCTAAAAATAATATTTTACTAAATTCCCATGAACTACAAAGATCAAGCAGCCATATTCTATGGCTTCTCCTTACATCTTATATGCTTTCCTTTAGGGCAGGTCGCCCATCTATCACAAGATTTAAATAAGCTTATTTAATTGTAGTTTCATGTTGTGTAAGAAGCAATATACTTAGGTATTTTATTTGTTCAGATAAGTAAATGTTCGAAGAAGAATGAAGATAAGCACTCAAAATGATTGTCCGTATTCGACAAAATGGATAGTTTAAGATGAAATCATAAAATATCGCTCTTCGTTCATAGCGAGGCTTTATCTCTTGATTTTTATTTCTGCTTTTGTTTTTAAACCTGAACAATAAATATCGCAGTATCCTGTGTTTTTGATGCTTTTATGTGGGTATTATACGAGGGAAATGAATATTTGTGTAGTTAATTTGCTTTGTCAAGAACCTACTTTCAAGATATTCCGTATAGAAAATTGAAACAAAAAAGCGCTATGAAGGCTATAAAGAACACAAAACCCATTTACATTGACATTGAGCATTCCATCTATTCCTCCAGTATTTGTATTAACAAATACGCTTACTAGTTTCTTGCAGGTGTTTAACCCTCGCAAAAAAATAGTAATACTCAATTTTTTTCTGTTGTTTTTTGTTTTTCAAGGGACGGCACAAGTAAGTTTACTTGCTGAAAGTATTGAGGCTACTACTGGGCAGACTGTAAGCATTCCTATAAAAGTTGTGGGATTCAAGGATATATTTTCGATGCAGTTCTCAATTAATTGGGATTCTACTGTTCTAGAATTTAAAGATATTCATGGATTTACGGAAGATTTACCACAATTTGGAAAAGATGGTATTGGAGATGGAGATGTAGCTTCGGGCAAATTAATTGTTGTTTGGTTTGATAATTCACTTAGAGGTATTAATCTGGAAGACTCTACTGCGATAATGATATTACAATTTCAAGTGATTGGCGAAGAAGGGGCCACATCAGCTATTAGCTTTTCGGATTCCCCAGCACTTATTGAGATTGTAGATGCAACTTCTACTATTTTGGAAACAGTTTTAATTGAAGGCCAAGTTGCTGTGCCGGATACGTCAACTGCAACCACTTATTTACAAGCCCAAAATGGGATGCGTTTGTTTCAAAACCATCCAAACCCATTTCACAGGAATACCACAATTAAAACATCTTTTGAAAAAGCAGAATTGGTATTGTTTACCGTTACTGATGCCCAAGGGCGGATAGTTCATAGGGAGCAATTTCAATCGAGTAGGGGGATTAAACATATCCAACTACCTCAGCACTTATTCCCAGCTACTGGTGTTTATCAGTATACCTTACATGGGAGTAAGTATCAGCTTTCTAAGCAAATGATTTTTTTACCATAAGACCATTGATTCAGTAACTCTTTGGTTAGTGAATCATTACATCCTTTACTTTACATTATTGTTGTACTATTCAACAGAATTTGCCATAACTGATTGTTTTGACACAAGCAGCTAGGCAATTCTAACCACACGCTTAGGCGTAGGTGGAATAGGCTTTTTATGACTAAAGGAAACTGCTTTATTGCTTATTGTGCTAAAAAGTTGTTTCCCTAAGCCCCATTGTCCTTCGCTTTTAGCGAACAAACAAAATGTTAACTTATTTGAAAATAGGACTATAGTACTTCAATGCAAATGGAGTATTGTGATTCCATAAACCAATTTTTTATAAGTATTGGCCATGCTAATTAAGTAGTTTGATTTGTTGATTTATTTAAAATGTTTAGCTATTAAAAAATATGGCGTCTTAGCCAAATAAATAGTATGATAAATAAATTAATCTAACTGCTTCATTTTTGCTCTTTTACTTATAATTATAATGGTTAAAGTGATATTTATTTAATATATGTAATAATTATTGAATCAATTTACTAGCAAAAGCAAGATTTTAAAAAGTTTGGCACGTTTTTATCGTATTTAAAAAATCTGTATATGATAAAGATTCAATAATTATCCCAAATTCCGTTCGTAATGAATAAGATTGTTACTATTCTTACAACTG
>ENA-ORXT01006942-ORXT01006942.1-marine-metagenome-genome-assembly--contig:-NODE-6942-length-10306-cov-10.552644_pt1 | contig 10306 bp, 6 predicted proteins | sample MGYA00237868_ERZ511482 | MGnify/ENA metagenome assembly ERZ511482
CATTGGCGGAGGTTTCGCAGGCTTAACTTTAGACAAAAAAATAGGGAAGTTAGATTATCAGGTAGTGTTAGTTGATAAATATAACTTTCATCAATTTCAACCGCTATTTTATCAAGTGGCAACAGCCGGTTTAGAGCCGAGTTCGATAGCTTTTCCTTTTAGAAAATTATTTCAATCAGAAAAAAGAGATTTTTATATAAGAATTGCGGAAGTAGAGTCGGTAGATACGAAGAAGAAACACTTGCAAACTTCCTTGGGGGTCATGAATTATGATCACCTAGTCATTGCAACAGGGGCTGATACCAATTTCTTTGGGAATGAAAACTTGGCGAAGCATTGCTTACCGATGAAGTCGATGGGAGAGGCGCTGCACCTCAGAAATGAAATATTAAAAGATTATGAAGCAGCACTATCCACGATAGACTATGAAGAAAGACAAGGATATATTGATGTGGTGATAGTTGGTGGTGGTCCAACAGGCGTGGAAGTAGCAGGTGCGTTGGCGGAGATGAGAAAGTATATTTTACCAAAAGATTATAAGGAATTGAATTCGTCGGAGGTAGATATTTATTTGGTTCAAAGCGGGTCGGTTTTATTAAAAGGGATGTCGGAAAATGCTTCTGTTAATGCGCTTAAATTTTTAACGAAATTAGGCGTACAGGTACAGTTAAATTCTAGAGTAACGGATGTTGACGGGGAGTTTGTTTATCTGAAAGATGGTACTAAAATAAAGGCTAAGAAAGTTATTTGGGCAGCAGGTATTCAAGGAAATACCTTGAAAGGATTGCCCGAAACGAGTGTAGTTCGAGGAAATAGAGTTAAAGTGGATTCGTTTAGTGCGGTGGAAGGCTTAGAACAGGTATATGCAATAGGAGATATTGCTTATATGGAACAGGAAGCATATCCGCATGGACATCCGCAAGTGGCTCAGGTAGCGATGCAGCAGGGAAAACAATTAGCTAAGAATTTTAAAGCTACCTTAAAGAACAAAGCATTGACTCCTTTCCATTATCGAGATAAAGGCTCTATGGCGACTATAGGTAGACATTTGGCGGTGGTAGATTTACCAAAGTTTAAATTTTCAGGTTTCTTTGCTTGGTTTGTTTGGTTGTTTGTGCATTTATTTTCTATCATTGGCACTCGAAATAAAGTAATCGTCTTTATTAATTGGGTATGGAATTATTTTACTTATGACCAATCGTTGCGATTAATTATGAAAAGCAAAGAACCAAAAAAGAATGGAGAATTAAGAATGAAGAATTAAACAAAGTAGCGGTAGCCCTTTTCACAAAGAACTACCGCTATTAATACATACTCACATTTGAAACTTGTATCGTAAATCTATAAAACACATGTTTCACTAGAGTATTTCCAAAAAGAATGCCAATAAATTATTATATGTCTTGATTTGATTTGTATTTTTGGCTGATTTAAGACAAAGTAGCCCAAAAAATAACAAATAATAGTATATTAAAAATTATATAGGATTTAAGGTCTAAATAATCCGTTATTGGAATGCCAAATTGATAGTGATTATAACTGATTAATAAAATTTTATTGACTAGATAAGCAATTACAGTAGCAAAAGCGATACCTTCCAGTCCATAATCTCCCACCCAATAAAGGCTCAAAGAAAGATTTACCAGTAGTTCGACAACCGCACTGATTACTAATATATAATTATGTTTTCGGCTGTATATCAATACTTGTGGTAATAAAACTCTACTCGAAATAACTAATAAATAAATATTAAATACTTTAGCGGATAAGGCAAAATCTTCATTGTAAACTAGTGGATACAAATAAGGACTCACTACCATTAAAAGAATCGTAATTGGATATAACCATAAGGAGAGTTTTTTTATTTCCTTTTTTATTCGACCTATAGCGACCTGTTCTTTTTCTACAGCTAGGGGGATAAGCGTTGCCACCAATGCTGCTACTAATATACTCACCAATGGCAGTTCTCTTGCTCCATATCGAAAAAGGGCAAATACTTTTTCGTCTTCAAAATGACTCGTTACGATAAAGCCATCGATATATTCCATGCCTCCACCCAATAGAGTATGAAGACCTAAAGGCAGCAGCAACAATAAAAAGTGTTTTTGAAGTAGCCAATTAAATGAAAAGGTCGCATATTTAATTAATAAGCTACCTAACCATACAAATTTGAATAGACTCCATAAGACTAAGCCTGTAAATAGTCCCCCAATCCCTAAACCTAAACTAATCGGTATGAATACAGCAGCTAATTGTAAGCCATGAACAATAAATCCATAGCGTATAATTGCAGATTCTTCTTTTTTTAATAAATAAATATATTCTGTTAAATAAGATGGAGCGATAAAGACTAAGTATATACAAAGTAGCGGAATATGCGCTAGTTGCTGATATTGTGTTAAGGAAGGAATGAGATAAACTTGCCCGAAATAAAGACCTAGTGCAGCTAATAAACCTAAAAGAAAAAGCACCAAGAAAATATTAAATAATAATTTCGCCTGTTGTTTTGGTGGGTAGCTAGGAAATAAACTCAACAAGCCTTTTTGCCCAGCAGAAATCCAGAAAAAAGAAACGAAATTCCCTAAAAATAGTAGTATTTCATACAAAGAAATTTCTGCGGTAGATAAACCGAAAACTTTAATCAGTAAAATACCGATTAGAAGGGTCGTTGAAAAGCGAAGTATTTGAAATATTTGGAGTGCGTTCACAGTATTGTGATTTCGGTTTTCGGTGCTTTGTAAGACATAATCAGTTACTTAATAAATTGATTTCAAATCAAGACTTGTTGCTCCCACTTGGAATTTTGCAGAAATCTGTACACGTTCCACCGTACACGTCTCATTAGTCACGCCCCACAAGCCACGCCCCACGTGTCATTCTGAAAGAATCTGTACACGTTCCATTTGCCACGTTCCACTCACGCCCCACTTGTCATTCTGGAAGAATCTGTACATCTTCCATTTGCCACGCCCCACTTGTCATTCTGGAAGAATCTGTACACGTTCCATTTGCCACGCCCCACTTGCCACGCCCCACTTGTCATTCTGGAAGAATCTGTACACGTTCCACTCGTCACAGCACGGTATATGGCGTGGCAAGTAGAACGTGTACAGATTCTTTCAGAATGACAAGTGGGGCGTGGCAAAAGGAACGTGTACAGATTCTTCCAGAATGACAAGTGGGGGCGTGGCTAGTGGAACGTGGCAAGTGGAACATGTACAGATTTCTGCGAAATTGCCAAAGAGCCATTAAAATAGCACCAGCGTTCTATTTGAATTTAAAACTTTACTTCACTTGCTCAATCAAATTAGGATAATCCGTAATAATACCATCAACGCCCATATCTTTCAACTTCTGCATTGTTGGCACATCATTAACCGTCCAAGGAATCAATTGCATGTTTCGTTTTTTCGTTTGAACAACTAAAGAGTCCGTTACCAATTGATAATAAGGACTATAGATAGTTGGCGTGAAACTCAACAAGTCCATATTTTTTTGAAAAGAATTAATATTTTCTACCAAATAAGCAGTTACGATATTTTTATCTAGTTGATGAGTGGCCTCTAGACTTCGGACATCAAAAGACTGTATGCAAGCTTTTTCATAAATACCCAGCCGTTTTATTTCTTTTAATAATATCGTTGCAAATAATTCTGGAACAGGGGCTAAGACCGTATCCCATTCTGTTCGACTCTTTATTTCTATATTATACCAAGGTTGTGGATGCTCATTTTTAGCACAGTATGCATTAACAGCCGTCACCACTTGTGCTAAAGTAGGTTTCGCAACCTTCATTTTTGTTTGTTGTGGAAAACGTTCGTTTCCTCTACTACCCACATCATATTGCTGTAGCGTCGCTACATCCATATTACGGATCATATAATTTTTTTCCTCCTCATGCACAACAGGCGTTCCGTCAGGCATAGAAGAAATTTCTGCTGAAAACCAAGGTTCGTGCGAAATAATTACCTGCCCATCTTTGGAAATAGCAGCATCCATTTCCAGCGTTTTAACGTTATAATCTAGTGCCTTTAAAAAGGCAGGAACCGTATTTTCTGGAAGTAGACCTCGACAGCCTCTATGACCTTGCCAGTCAAAAGTAGTAAGCATAGTTGACGTTTTAGTAGTTTCAGTACAAGTAAGGAATAAAGCGCAAAAACAGCACAATAATAAAGCGTTGATTGTTGTCCTTTTTAGGTGTATCATCTTAAATAAATTTATTCATCATAACTCAGGAATCCTAAGCTACTGGTATGTAAAGGAAGGGAATTGTTAAATAAAAAAAAAGCATTTTGGTAATTAGATAGGGTCAGTTTTAAAAATAAAATGTACATTTTATTTTTCCTTCGTCCCAAACTGCCACATTGACATAAAAAACGGGCTGGCAGAATAATTGATTACTCTTATTGTAAAAGAAGTGTAACTTTGCGGTTTCTTTCGACAACAATACTTTATGTTGTAGATAACCGCAACTACTTATTGATAATCAGTTTTTAATATAGTGCTAAAAAAAATAAAAGATCTAATGAGTAAGAAATCTAAGAAGGCCGAAGAGGTACTAGAAACACTTAAAGATACGATAACGGAAAATGGCCAAGAAACAACGGAAAATGAGGACGCTGTAGAGGTAGAAGAGGCGGATTTAAGTCCTGAAGAACTTTTAGAAAAAGAAAATACGGATCTAAAACAGCAAGTAGGCGAATTAAAAGACAAGTATCAGCGTGTATTTGCAGACTTTGATAATTTTCGTAAGCGGAATATGAAAGCGCGGTTAGAATTGATGAATACGGCAGCACAAGACACAATGACAGCTTTATTACCTGTTTTAGACGATTTTGACAGGGCTAAAAAAAGTGCAGATGCTGACGATACGGCAGAACAATTTAGTGAAGGCGTAACGCTGGTTTACCAGAAACTATATAAAATATTAGAAGCTAAAGGTTTAAAAGCTATGGAATCTACTGGAGAAGTATTTGATCCAGAGATGCATTCCGCAATTACAGAAATTCCTGCACCTTCTGAAGAGATGAAGGGAAAAGTATTTGATACTGTTGAAAAAGGATATTTCTTAAAAGATAAAATTATCAGACACGCAAAAGTAGTGGTGGGGAAATAAATAATTAAGAATGAATAATTAAGAATATGCTAGACGTATTATCACGTCTAGCATATTTTTATTTCTTTCTTTTCAATAAGCATATAATTTGCAGTTTTAGGAGGATTGTTTATTCGTTTAAAATGTTTATTTGTTTAGGCAGCATGGATACATTGTCGTATAAACAAAGAAACACCCTAAACCAATAAACTATCCTATCAAAATGCCAACCGAAATAAAATGCCAAAAAGAGATTATTACGAAATTCTAGGGGTTACCAAAAGTGCTGAACAAGCAGCAATAAAGAAAGCTTATCGAAAGCTGGCTATAAAATTTCACCCAGACAAAAATCCCGATAACAAGGAAGCGGAGGAGAAATTTAAAGAAGCTGCGGAAGCTTATGAAATTCTTAGTGACCAACAAAAGCGAGCTAGGTATGATAGATATGGTCATGCAGGAGTTGGCGGCAATGCTGGAGGTGGTTTTGGTGGTGGTAGAGGAGGTATGACCATGGAAGATATTTTCTCTCAGTTTGGAGATATTTTTAATGATAGTCCTTTCGAATCCTTTTTTGGTCAAAGAGGGAATGCTGGCGGTAGAGGTGGCGCACGCCCTAGAGGTCAGCGGGGTAGTAATCTGCGGATTAAAGTTTCTTTAACTCTAGAAGAAATTGAGGCAGGCGTTACAAAAAAAATAAAGGTTAAGAAGCAGACCACTTGTAATACTTGTCATGGCAGTGGTGCGAAAGATAGCAGTTCTGTAGCTACTTGCAGTACTTGTAAAGGTTCTGGCTATGTTCGACAAATAAAAAATACTTTCTTGGGTCAAATGCAGACTACTTCTGCTTGCCCTACTTGTAGTGGTTCCGGACAAGAAATTACTGCTAAATGTGTCAAGTGTAGAGGAGAGGGTAGGGTGTTTGGAGAAGAAACCATAGAGATAGAAATTCCCGCTGGAGTAGAAGAAGGCATGCAATTATCTATGCGGGGCAACGGTAATATGGGCAAAAATGGCGGACCAACAGGGGATTTATTGATTAGTATAGAAGAAAAACCCCATGAATTTTTGAAGAGAGAAGGCACGAATGTTATTTATGATCTATATATTAACTTTGCCGATGCAGCCTTAGGTACTTCTATAGAAGTGCCAACGATAAGTGGGCGAGTTAAGATTAAAATTCCAGCAGGTACACAACCGGGTAAGATATTCCGTTTGAAAGGCAAAGGCTTACCTTCTGTTCAAGGCTATGGTAAAGGCGATCAATTAATACATTTGAATGTCTGGACACCAAAAACAGTGAACAATGAGGAGCGTAAATTATTGGAAAAAATGCGGGAGATGCCTAGTTTTCACCCACAACCAAAAAAAGGCGATAAGTCTTTCTTCGAACGTATGAAGGATTATTTTGTGTAGGTAAAAAGTAAAAGGTAATAGGTAAGACGGAAAATTTATACTTTCTACTGCTTACCTATTACCTATTACCCATTACCTTTTATTTCTTACCTATATTATAAATGACAGTTACCAAAACATCAGAGATAAAGCTTAAAGTAGGATTAGACAAAGAAAGTGTACCAGTGAAAATAAACTGGTCCACAGCAGATGGTCCGAATGGTCCTGTAGACTCAGAGGCAAAGGCATTTTTATTATCTATTTTTGATAAGGAAAATAAAGATACGATGAAGATAGATTTATGGACCAAGGAAATGCAAGTCAATGAAATGGATCGTTTTTTCTTTCAAACCTTGCGGGCAATGTCTGATACCTATTTTAAAGCAACCCAAAACAGCCAATTAGCAGCAGATATGCAGCGATTCGTTCAATACTTTGGCGAACAAACGGAAATTATACCCAAGTCTGATAAGAAATGATTTCAACTTTAACTTCAATCTCAACTTCAAACCATGATACTATTAGACGTTGGATATAGCGTCTAATAACGTCATGGTTTGAAGTTGAATTTGAGTTTATTGCCTTCCCCTCCCGCATTTTCCTTACCTCTGTCTCACCTCTTACAAATTGTTTCGTAATTAGGAATAATACTTGTCTTCTAATATAATACTTTTGTGGTTGATGTAGTTTAGCCTTTAGATTGCTATCTCCTATTACTTTTAGATAATTGAAAATTTTAGAAGCAGTCTAAATCTTACTATACAATTATTTTATACAAATAGACCATCCCTACTAATAGCAAAATAAATCACAACCTATAATGAATAAACTAATTCTAAGTCTAGTACTTTTTGTAAGTACATTTACTTTATTGGCACAAAATGATTTCAAAAATCTGGAGCTTCAATCTAACTTGCCCTTTGATCAAACATTAAGCGATATATGGGGCTACACCGATGAAGACGGTCGGGAATACGCCATAGTTGGTCTTAGGAGTGCTGTGGCAATTGTCGATATTACGGACCCTAAAGATCCCCAATTAATTTCCCAAATAGAAGGACCTACTACTACTTGGAGAGATATTAAAACTTACAATGACCATGCTTATGTGATTACTGATCAACGTGGAGACGGTTTGCATGTCTTAGATTTATCCAATCTTCCAAATCCATTAGATAGTACAGACTCTTATTTTTGGTCGCCTATTTTACCAGAATTGGATTCTACGCAACTGCGGACCTGTCATAATTTATATATAGAAGAAGCTTCGGGTATTGCCTATTTGGCGGGCTGCAATGTCAATAGAGGGGGTATTTTCTTAGTAGATGTTACCGATGGAGACAGCCTGCAATATATAAGTGCTTTAAATCGAGAGTATTCCCATGATGTATATGTGCGAAATGATACGGTTTATAGTTCGGCAATTAATAGAGGTGTTTTTACTATAGAAGATGCTACGGACAAACAAAATACACAGCTTCTAGCAGCCCAAAGTTCGCCTTTTGACTTTACGCATAATACTTGGCTTTCCGATAATGGCAAAGTTTTATTTACAACAGATGAGCGAGGAAATGCACCCGTAGGTGCTTATGATATTTCAGATTTATCGGATATTAAAAAATTGGATGAATTTAGACCTATTAAGACAGAAGGACGTGGTTTGATTCCGCACAATGTTCATGTTTTAAATGATTTTTTAGTCACTTCTTTCTATAAAGAAGGAGTAATTATAACAGATGCTTCTCGTCCGGATAATTTGATAGAAGTAGGGAATTATGATACGAATACAGAAGAGGATGTTTCTGGATTTGGGGGTGCATGGGGAGCTTATCCTTTTTTTCCATCTGGCCTCGTTGTCGCTTCGGATATGCAAAATGGTTTATTTGTTTTAGAGCCAACTTACATGCGAGCTGCTCATTTGGAAGGGACCGTTGTAGATGCATTGAATGGAATGCCTTTAACAGGTGTACAGGTTCAAATTTTATCGGATGACCCGAATAATGGAACGTCTGACGCAGCGGGTATCTATAAAACAGGACAAGTTACGCCCGGTACTTTTATGATTCAATTCTCCAAAGCAGGCTATGAAACCCAAGTAGTGGAAGCGGTCTTAGTGAATGGAGAAGTAACTATTTTATTTGTAGAATTATCTAGGCTAGAACTATCTTTTGAGGCGGCTAGTCTTTCATGTGATAGTTTAGCTTTATCTTTTACCCCTAATTTCACAGATTTCAATACTTATAACTGGACTTTTATCGATGGTATCCCTGCCACTTCTTCAGAGGTAAACCCTGTCGTAAGCTTTGATTCATCAGGTACGACCACGGTTTTATTAGAAGTACTAGATGAGGCAGGTATTTTAGTAACAAGTATAGAAAAACAAGTAGCTGTAGTCAATAGCCCTTCTGCTAATTTTACCTTTGAATTGAATGGCAAAGAATTGACAATTATTAATACTTCTGGCAATGCCGATAGTTTTGTATGGAAATTTGGAGATGGAAACAACAGCGAAGAGGAATCGCCAACGCATATCTACGAAACAGAAGGAACTTATACGATTGAATTAACTGCATTTAATAATTGTGGTGGGGTAACTACTTCTCAAGTGATTGCTATTACTTCCACTAGTTTGGAGGATTTAGGTATCTTACAAAATTTTGAAGTGCAGCCCAATCCTTTTACATCAAGCACTACAATTAGTTATCAATTAAATCGAGAGTCAGTTGCTAGTGAACTTGTGGTAATGGATGTGTTAGGTAGAATTGTGGAACGGTATCAGGGGCTTTTATTAAATGGCCGTTTAGAAATAGGAAATAACCTGCAGAAAGGTGTTTATTTTGCACAATTAGTTATTGATAATCAGCAGAGTCGTGTTTTAAAAGTTGTTAAGCAATAACTGTTCAGAATAGAGAACAGAGACGTGCTAAATTTGACAAATATGTTCAACTTAAGTACGTCTCTATTCTCTACTCTCTATTCTCTATTCTCTACTCTCTATTCTCAACAGTCAATTTACCCCATGTTTGTTACTAAAAATTTCACTCCTTCCCAACTCCTTAAATTTACGGGATTCCATCTAATATGGTTAACGCTTTGGGCAATAGCTGTTACTGCATTTTATGAATACTTTCATTGGCAATGGCTACATATTCCGTGGTTGCCTTTATCCGTCATCGGTACGGCAGTGGCATTTTATGTAGGTTTTAAAAACAATAGTGCTTATGACCGCTTATGGGAAGCCCGCAAAATATGGGGTGCTATCATTAATAGCAGTCGAATGTGGGGCGCAAATGTCCGAGCTTATATAGGAAATCAATTTACCGAATCAGAAGTAGATCAAACTACGATAGCGGCTATACATAAAAAACTTTTATACAGACACATTGGTTGGTTGTATGCTTTGCGTAGTCAATTATTAATTCCCACTGCTTGGGAACATGTCAGTCAAAATAAGTATATCAAGAGAAATACCCATAAGATTAGGAAACGCTATGGTATCAATCTAACCCAAGATGGGGTAACCGAAAAAGAATTGACCGAATTTCTACCGCCCGAAGAATTAACTCGTTTAATCGATTATAAAAATACCGCTACTCAAATCATAGATCAACAATCCCAAGATTTAGCAGACTTGCGAAAACTCGATTTAATCGATGATTTTCGCCACATGGAATTACAAAAAATACTAAACGATTTTTATACGCATCAAGGCAAATGTGAACGGATTAAGAAATTCCCTTTGCCTCGTCAATACGGCAGCAGCAGTTTTATTTTCGTTAGTATTTTTATTTTCTTATTACCACTTGGAATGGTATCCGA
>ENA-ORXT01006943-ORXT01006943.1-marine-metagenome-genome-assembly--contig:-NODE-6943-length-10306-cov-8.837423_pt1 | contig 10306 bp, 9 predicted proteins | sample MGYA00237868_ERZ511482 | MGnify/ENA metagenome assembly ERZ511482
GAGGCAGAGACGCGGGGGCAGATGGACGGGCGGGGGCGGGCGAGGGGGAGGCGGCGGGCTGCGGCACCGTCAAGAGGTCAGCGGAGAGTCACCGGTACGAGCAGCGGCGCCGCCGGACGGCCGGCGCGGCAATGACCAGTGGTCGGGGTGGCGGCGGCGGTGCATCCAGACCGCGGGAGCGTATCAAGCAAGCGCCCGCGTGGGGCGGGCGCCCTGATTCGGTGTGACTCGCGGCGCCGTCCCACGCACCCGCCACCGACAGCCGAGGCCGCGCTAGACCGCCGCCTGTTGACAGTAACGGGGGCGCGGCCGCCGCACCCGCCGGTCGCACTCAGCTTGCGCGTTGGCGCGGTGCGGCGCCGGGCACGTCGCTCGCGTCGACTCCCGGCAGCACCGCCCCTTGGTTTCCGCCCTGCTGCCAGGACATCCTGCGGCCCACTCCCTTCCCGCTCACGTGACTCCCCCCCCCCTCTTCCCACGCCACCAGCCACGTTGGCGGCGGGGTGTCTCTCCCAGGGGGGCGTCGCCACCCCCGCCGGTGGCGGCGGCAGCAATCGTCACAACTATGGTCCTGAACGGGAGGAAATCCCGTTCAGGCCCCTGTTACGGCACGGAGCCTGAACAAGGGAACTCCAGGTACAAACGTTGCTCAGGTGCACAGACCTGATCTCGAGGTCAGATGGTAGGAGATCGCGAGACACACACTTAAACTTAGTCCACCCATCATAGCTGACCATGTACCAACGGCGGCAGCATCACAGGTGGGGGAACCAGTGGGCAGGTAGTACCGAGAGCAAGGCACAAACACCGCAACAGATGCCGTACCATCCACAACCCACATCAAGCGAGAGCTCGAAATACAGAGAGGGAAGAAGACTAAGAAGCAAGAGCAACGATACCACGGGACAAAACAGGGGATGTAAGAGATAGGAGGCAGGGAGCGGGGGACGGACGTAGGGAGGAGGGGGGAGAGAGACTTCTAATCAGGAAGTGGGAGAAAGACATACACGATGCTCAAGAAAAATCATGCATGGAGGGTAGTACATGTAGTCACGGGTCAGATACCAGCTACAATAGTTGGCATTGGTCGAGGGCTCCCTGTGCGGTAGTGCAACGTTCGGTGCAATGACCTGGATGGAAGACACGCAATGACAGACAAAGGAACGATAGACAGGAGAGGATCCAACCACAAACAGCGCACAACATACTTGTTGGAAGACTGGCTCAAAGACCCAGCATGGTCGGGGGGCACCCAGCTGGGGAGGGGGACGTTGGTGCACGACAGCAAGAGCCGGGAGAGATCGACATGGGCGCCCCGATCTTGGATGACGACTGCAGTGGTCTTCCTATATATTGTCGTTGCGCCAAAAAGTGGAGAGTCCAGGCCTAACCAAGAGGCGCTTTTCTGCGTTTGATTGGCCCAGACATCGATCGGCTTGACTGGGGCCTCTCCAGCTTATGGCGCAACGACCACAGCGGTGGTGGAGGGTCAGGTCATCAGAGGCTTTGCCTGTCACTCTGTGTTGTCTCCAATCGACCAGATAAGTTCGTTGTTTCCATGGAGACGTCCGGTCTACCACGAGGGCTAAGTGTGGCATAGCTCACTTTGATTGGCCGGCCATGCTCATTCATGATTGACGTTATTCGTCATCTCACCAAGTACACAAATCGTCGGTCATCGATCGACTTGACAGATCAACTCGGGGTAAGTTCTGGAGCGGCGGCCGCGGTCTCGCGCGTGCACCTCAGGTCCGAGAATGCGCCTTGGCGTCGACTTTTTGTGCAGCGCATCGTCGTGGGCAAGAGGCATCCAGGCCCGTGCAGGAATCCGACCTGGACAGTTTACGTCTTCGCAATCCACTGCAGGGATATCATTGGCTTGGATTAGTGCGACAGTTTTGCATGGCCTCGCGATCAGCCACGAGACGGTTCAGGGCCTGACACAGATGCCCTGAACGGGAACTCCTCCCCCTCAGTTGCAGCACAGACGCCTGGACGGGAAACCTCCCTTTCAAGAGCTTCTTGAACGGGACTCCCGTTCAGGCTCCCGTTCAAGTGTCCACTTTTCTGACGATCCGCTGGCGCGCGCTGCGCGTGCAACAGGGGGCGTCGACGGGCCGCGCGCGGTGTTCCGGGTGGGGAGGCGAGCAAACGAGGTCAGCCGCTCCAACTGAGACGCGTGCACGGCTGACTAGGCGCCAGACACACTGTTGGGGCGGGGGGGGCCATTTGGCGGCGTACGACCCACGGCAGGACCGAATTGGGGATCAAAATGGGCACCAAAGTCAGAATCATAAGGGCCAAAGTGGGAACCAGACGGGGTTGCAGCCGGTGCACCGCTCCGACCACGCGGTACCTTGCCACTGGGCCTGTGAGAGCTGCTTGCGAGTACTCAGACGCCACGTCGCCATGGTCGGTGTGCCGACGGTGAGGTGGGTGCTGTCTGTGCACACGCACGCTGACGAGCGGGCTGCCCGGCATTTCTTTGCATGCGCGTCTTATTGTAGCACGCCCGGTCATGCGTGTATCACTTGCGGTGCCGTTGTTCCACAAGTTGGACAGGCAACTACTGTCAGAAGCAGACCAGAGCACTGACTCTGAACCCTATTCAGTATTGACATGGCGCCAGCGCAGTAGGTTTCTCTCAACAGGAGAGTCTGCGCGCGCCGGGCTCGAAGATCGGGACGGTTGCCCCCCCCGTCAGCGCTCCGCCCGACCGCCGCACCGGGGTGGCACCCGCGCATGGCATGCTGCACTGCATGCCGCAAGGGAGGCCATTTGATCTGCTCGTGTCGTACCTGGATGCTGCCGATGAAGCGTTCTCTTTCGCCTTCTGACACAATACTGATCAGGGATGCCTCATCGACGCTGCTGCGACCTATACAGAAGCCTCGTCAGTTTGCTCTCTTGCCTTACTCCTTGTCCGTTTGACCGCTTCTTACTGTTTCCGAATGAGCAGAAAGCTCACTCTCTCTGCAAGTGTCGCTCGCAGTCGGTAGCCGGTTTTTCAGCAGAAAGAGAACCCGACGGCTGGTTTTGAGTAAGAGAGGAGAGATCCAATGCGGCCCGCTTGAGGGGAGCCTTTTCTGGACTATTTCCCATGCTTGCAGCCAATGCTGCAATGTATTGCTGTCATCCCAATTTTGGCCGATACCGTCGATGTCAAGAGGGGTGATCAACTGTAACAGTAACACCCTGTAGACCCTGTAACAGTAACAGCGTGTAGCACCCTGTAGCACCCTGTAACAGCCATCCACTCAGCCGGATGAAGTCGTTCAACCGATGGGCACTTGACCGAGACCCTATCTTGACTTCGACCACATCGGCCAAAATTGAGAAGACAGCAATAGACAGTTAATTTTCCAGTGTTTGCTGCACATGGTACACCAAACGGTATGGTCGCTCAGAGTCTGCACGGCACGTGCAAGTAAACTCTGTCACACGCATGACAGTGCGTTCGCACGCATGTTCGCAAGAAAGTTGCATCCCAGGTTCGCCTCGGTCTTCGACAACGACCTTCCTGGGTCACAAAGACTATAGAGCGGCTGGTGGACTGACATGCATGCAACTTCATCGTGAAGCAGTACATTCCTGTGGTGGACAAGCCACGGCACCTGAGCAAGTGGTCTCACCAGCAAGCAGAAGCCGGGCCGCGCGAGGGATTGCAAGTGCGTGCAAATATATAGAGCGCACGGGCGTCGTCGCACGTGCCCGACAACAGGAGGTACACACCGCACGTGCCTGCCACAAGGAAGCGAGATAGCGGAAGGGAGAGGTCTCGACGGAGATTTCTCACAAAAACCAAAAGTCAGAGCTGTCCTATCGCTAGTCCATCAAGAGTGTGGCATGGGTGGTCGATGGCGAGAGCACGGCAACATTCTCCACTTGCTTTCGTCTGCCGACGAGGGGACCCCCTGCGTTGACCTTGCGCCAGACGCTCAAATTCAAACGGTGGGGTCACCCACCTTGGCGCGTAGCGCCTGTCATCGCCACTGGGGCCCGCCCGATTGGCAACACTTCGCGGCTTCACGAGTGTGGCAGCCCTCGCGGACGAGGGCGGATCTCGGTGGATCTCGACAACCGTCAGACTCAGCGCTTCAGATTCTGCCGCGCCTCGTCTCTGGTCACAGCGCGCACGGGATGACTGCGTTTCGCGTGGCAGCTTGGCGACCGCCCACGACCGCGGCCGCTGTGGTTGAAACGAATCGTAGATGTGGCAGCTCAAACTGGAGACCCTGACGACCTGGATCCCGCCGGTGGCTGCCCCCGGCCCCGGCTGCCACCGAGCCAGTGTATCTCGCTGTGCTGGCCCCATCGATTCCGCCTGGAGGAAACCAGAGTGTGGTCAGCTCGATTTGCGCTGTGCACGAGTGGGCCTCTCAAGAGCCTGCCGAGGTCCCGCAGTTTCAGTACATTCCACTCGACTCGGTTCCATGCGCGACCGAGCCATGTCCCTCTGCCTGATGTTTGATTGGACGCACCAGTTGTGAATTGCCTGTAGTCTGCCAGTGTGTGGCTGCGAGCGTCCGACGTTGCAAGATCCACGACAGCTGTCGTTGGAACCTGTGGTTCTTTTCTTTTTTCAGTGTCGGCACGCCCGCGACACAGTCGGGCCGCGAGCGTCAGCATTCAATCCCGCCCCGCCCAGAGCACGCTCGCCCTGGCACGGCCGTTGAGAGGGGGTTTCCATGGGTTGGGATCGGACACAGGTGCGCGGCCGTCTAACCTCGCGCCCAACCGGCGTCGTTGGTTTTGCGTGTGGGCGTGTGTGCGACTGCATCGCTGTCGCTGTGGCGAGGTCGCGACCCCCGCCACGCCCGCTGGCGGATATGCAAGATGGCAGCAGCGAGGCTCATGGTCGTGGCGGCCATGGGGTCAGGCTGTATGGTTCAGTGTCGGCACCGGCAGGGGGTGCCCACCTGGCTGGCTGTCGAACCCTGGCGCAGTCACTGTCCGCCGGGGGGCAGTCGCCAACGAGGCCATGGTTTTGCCATGGTGTGACCTGACGACTGGGCACCGAACACGCTACACAGCCTGATAGGCGCAGGGTGGCCACTCGCAATGCAACATACTAGACAGCTATCTATTGCACCCTCTGTACACATGCACCAAGCAACAACCAAAAAAGAACCCAACCCAACGGGCACCCGAGTCGACCGATAGGGCCCCCAGAATGCGCTCGATGCCGGGGAGGATGAGCCGGCCGCGCAAAAAGAACAAAAACGGTGGTGACTGCTTCCGCCACCGCCACGCCGCAATGCCCTTATGGAGCTATCGACTGCACGACAAGTCCAGTGCTTGAGCAAAACCGGCTGCGCAACAATCCCGCTGGCTGCGCGTGGGCAGCAGCTATGTACGGGGCACCCGCGGCTGGTGGGCACGGACGTCCATCCGGCCTGTTGGCGGCGACACCGAGCGCGTCGTCGCGAAGTCCCGGTCCGCAGCTGCCGAAGCGGCGGCGACCAGGACGTCGAAGTTTGCAAGATGGGTCGTCTGCGCAGTGCGACAGTGGTAGGACCGCATGTGAGAAAGGAGAGGAAGGAACCGTACCGACGCAACAGAGCAGCAACAAGTGACAAACCAAACACGAAGCAACAGCGGCAGTGGCGAAGACCGGGTGCAGAACAAACCACAGGAAACGGCAAACAGGGAGCAGCGCAGCATGAAGACAAGGAACACGAGGAGAAAAACGCAACACAGGAGCGAGTCAGATACGATGCTCAGCAACTGCTCTCCATCAGCCTAGCCGCCGTATTGTTGCTCAAACCAGCTGCTCGTCCGAGGGCGCCTACCAAACAACGTACCTTGGCTGCGCTGCGTGGCCACGACTTGCCCGGCGGTGACCGCTCCGGTAAACGCTCCGTCTCGGCGTAGCCAGCATTCTCTCGCTCTCCCTCCAGCGGCATCCGCAGCTGGTAGGCAAACGAAGGGCGCGGCCAGTAAACGGGCTCGCGGACACGACCACGGTCGTCCTTGTTGTCCATGACACTGCTGCCGCTAGGCCCACCCCGTCCTGGCCAGTAAGACCACGGCGGAGGTGGTGGGGGGGGGCCGTGGCCAGCCTCCCTGCGCCCAACAACGCCGTCCGCACAGCCGCCACTGCCTCCGCCACTGCCGCGGCGAAAGCGGGCGCCCTCCTCCTCAGCCCCGTCGTCGGCCGTCACGCCAGAGTCCACATCTCCCTCCGCTTCTACCCGCCGACCTGACCGGGGTCGGGGCGGGTAGGCTGCCGCGTAAGCACTTGGGGGCGGCAACCGCCCCCCAAAAACGTGCGTGTAAGAGCGAGCAGCGGCTGACGAGAGGGCGACGGCCGGCGAAGAAGGAGACGCAGCCGTCCCCAACGGCCCAGGTGGGGGCTGATAAAACGGGCGGCCGCCGTGCGTGGCGTAGGATGTCACCGGAAGTGGCGGGTAGGGCTCCTCTGCGCCGGGCCGCGGCTGGTAGCGAGGCTCCGCGCGCAAATCTGCATACGGCGGCACATAGGCAGATAGCGGGTCCTCGTAGACGGTCCCCCCGGCGTAGCGGTCGTCGGCGTACAGACGGCTGCCGCCACCGCCGCGGGCCTCACCCTGCGACAGCCACCCGTGCGGGGCGCCCTTTGACCGCGACTGCCACCCGCCGGTGAAGCCACACGGCTCGCTACCACCGCTGCTGCCCACTGCCCCACCACCACTGACGCCCAAACCGCTACCGGCGCCCGCGGCCAAGGTGCCACTGGGCCGCCGCAACAAGCCATGGCCGCCCAGCGCAACGGGGTGACCGTCCCGCGTCTTATCCAACGCACCCACCCCCGCCCGCGCGCCGTCGGGTGTCGCGCGGGGCCGCCGCTTCTTGACTACCCCGCCGGGGCCGCGCGGCAGCGACGACGCCGGCGGCAGTCTGCCCGCTGCTGAAACGTCACTGGCGCCGGCCTTGGGTCTTGTAAAGCCCGCACCAGCGACGGCCGCCGCCGTCTTGATACCCTCGCCCGAGCCGCCGCTGCCGCTGGCAGCCTTTTTCTTGACCGACCCCGTCGGCGGGGGCGGCTCGCCGGCGGCAGCCGCCGCCGCAGCGGCGGCCGCCTGCTGCTTTTTCCTCAACGCCTTGCTGCGGCGCACACCACACGCGTTGCACAGCGTCTTGGGGCCAGCCGGCCCAACCCGCCACAGCGGCGTCTCCGTAGTCTGGCACTGCACGCATACGCGTACCGGCTGCCGCGGCGTTGCCGCCGGCGCGGCGACGTGCGGTAGTGCCGCCGGGGGCGGCGCGGACGTTGTCATGGCGTCGATGCCGCGTCACGCTGTGACTAGGCTGCCACCACACACAGGTGTGGACGGTAACAGATGGCGGGATGAAGGAAGGAAAGCCGTCTCGCCGAAAAGGTCAACGCAACGTCACACCCAAACCGCGTCCCAGTCGTCAAAGAGACCGCCACACACCCCGCGCACCGACGCGGTCCGTACGTGCACGACGCCCGACGAACACCACACCACGCCGTCGTGCACCCAAGCGCCCACAGGCAGCACCGGGGGAAGCCGCGACGGGCACACACTCAAGTCGGACAGGCGTGGACAAGGTCCAGCGGATGCGCGTGCCACGAAAATGTACAGCGGACGGGCGGACACAGGCTCTCGCGGACGGGGCGGCGTCGTCGACGGCGCTCCGACAACAACCGAGGCAGACAACAGGGCCACGTCTCGCCGCACGTCTCGCCGGCGCTCGGCTGGTGACCGCAGCCTGCACCCCCGCGATCCCCGCCGTCGCCCGCAGGTGGTCCCAGCGGGCCGCGACACGCGTCGGCGAGGGACCTCTTCCGGGAGCGCACCGGTGCGTCAGGCAGGGGGTGCGCGAATCGGTGTACACCCCGGCCGCCAGCCCCCCTCCCTTGGCCCCCCCTCGGCTGCACTCCCGCCCCCCCAACTCCCCCCCCGCTGCGGCGGCAGCTGCCGCGCTGGCCCTCTCACCGGCAGGCGGCGTGGCGGGCAGGCAGGGGCACACTCTCGGCGCGGGACGCCACCTCGCCGCTCCAAACCGACCGCGGGGTCCCACGGCCGCCGCGGCCGCGCTTGGCTCACGGACGCACCCACAGCGCCGAGGTCCGCGTGCAGTGGCCGCCCCTGCTTCCCCCCCCCTGCCAGTCCTCAGGAGAGGCCGGCCTCCAGTGGCTCCCTCTCTCTCTCGCCCGCTGCGGTTGCGCCCCAGCCGGCCGGCCGGTGGGCGCCGCGTACGCGGCTGGCCCACCGCACCCCGAACACGCGAGGCGGCCACGGCTGGCGGGGGGGTGCCCCACGCCTCGGCTCACGCGCGTGCGCCGGCGCCGCCGCTCGTCTGCAACCGTCGCAGGCCGCGGACCAACGTCAGTCGAGCGGCGCTGGTGTTGCAGCCGCACCCCCCTCCGCAAGACCACGCTGGCAGCGCCCGCCCGCTGGCAGGGAAGCGTGGTCGCCCCACCCGCCAGGCCGCTGACGGTGCTACATTCGCCGTCGGGGGAGCCCCCTACGTCAGCGACCGGCGACGGCCGGCGGCGGTCGCCGGCGGCGGCGGCAACGGCGGGAGCGGCAAACGCGGCGGTGGTGCGGCGACGGCGGCGGGCGCGCGTTCGCGCTCGGCTGCCCCGCGCGCACACGCCAACCCCGTCGGTCGCCCAAATAATATGCCCGCCACCGGCTGGTGCGTGTCCTTTTTCAGGGCGGTGGGTGGGCATGACCACCAGACGGGGGGGCTGTGCTGTGCTCGCCCGCGCAGGGTTGTCCCGAGTATCGGGCCACAAAACGGGGGGATTGCGTGGTGCTGCACAGCCCACACGGCGTGTGAAGGCTGGCCCCAGCGGCGGATGGCACGTGGGGTGACGCTGAGTGGGGGCCCAGGAGCCCACGCCGCCGTCAGCAGGTGCTGAGAGAGCCCTCCAGCAAGTCGTTACAGCAACCCCCGATCCAGGCGGCTCTCAAAGGATCCCCGCAGCGTGGGCTGTTGAGATGCCCCCGTCACCAGCTCCCAGGACACCGCGGTGTTCGGTAGCTCTGTGGGAGTGCCTGGCTGGCTTGAGCGACTTTCACTCCTCTCGTCCACTGCACGGGCAGCCTATTCAAGCCACACCCCCCTGCGCAGCCAGGATCGCACAGGAGGTGCCGCCACAACGCCGCGATTCGAGGAATGCAAGGGAGGGGCACAGAGTGCCCGAATCACGACCCCGCCCCAACACCTCCGAGTGCGAGAGCTGAAACGGGCACCCCGCGGCTGTCCCACGTCCGCTGTGGTTCTGTTCCCTACCGCGGACCGCCACCAGAGCTCGAATCGGTGTTAAATGCAAGTGAAACCGCAACAGCTGTGGGGCGTCGCTTGACGCATATTCCCAAAAACGCAACAAGGAGAGAAGAAACTAACAGATATTCATATATCAATCACTACTGCAAAGTTCTACCTGAATTCAATATTCAAAAGTTACACTTCGATGTCCACGCGTACTTTAGTACCTTCGAGCTCAAGTATTTTTGACATGATACCAGAATACTGCCGAAAGATACCGACTTTTTTTGACTGACCGTCCTCCCTCAAGGTAGACAGACGGGGCTGCTATAGGTCGTGCACGGTCCCCAAAACAAGACTCAAAGAATCCCAGGAGTACGCGGTGTGTTTTCATTATTCATATGCCCTTACGCTTCTTTTCTGATGCGACGTGGTGTCAGAGCGCGGCGTCATTCGCTTTCACAAGCAGCGAGGCAGGCCCCGCCTTTTTCCTATTAACATCAGCAGAGTCCTTGTTCACGTCGGGCTCCTCTCGAACTGCCACATCGGCAAGATGAAGCAATCGGGACCGCGCTTCCGCCCCGTCCCGGCGGCCGCTACCTTCTTCGACCTGGCGCCAAACTCCGCCATGTGAGCCTCTGCGACGGGCCACAACATCATGGCGACCGGATGGCTGCTGCTGGCCCCGCGCCAGCCGTCAAGTGAGGTAATACCAGCCTTGGCTGCTGAGATTCAAAAGCCAAGGCTCAAAAGCCAACCCCCCCCCCCCCCGTGCATGCGTGCAGGTGCGCGTTCCGCAGCCCTTGCAGACAGAGTGCTGACAGAAGCGGCGCAGCGTGATGGACTGCTATCCGTCCACCATGAGGACTTTAACTCCCTGTACTGCCGGTGAGATGAGCGCCCATATAGACGCTTTGCTGTTTTCCTTTCGACGTTCTCATAGCGACATCTCCGTTCATGTGCGTGTTCGTGGGCGAGAAGATTTCGCCCTTCTGGCCCCGTTCCCCCACGGCTGCCCGCCGCCCCACGGCTGCCCGCCGCCCCACGGCTGCCCGCCGCCCCACGGCTGCCCGCCGCCCCA
>ENA-ORXT01006944-ORXT01006944.1-marine-metagenome-genome-assembly--contig:-NODE-6944-length-10305-cov-3.396363_pt1 | contig 10305 bp, 7 predicted proteins | sample MGYA00237868_ERZ511482 | MGnify/ENA metagenome assembly ERZ511482
CTGATTCGGCCGGCGCAGACTTGCCAAAGTTGGTTCTCAGTGAAGGCGTGGATCTTGCCGGCAGCGTGGGTACTTTGGACAGTCATCCGGATACAGCCGCTGAACTGGCTCAAGAGTACAAAGCCAAGGGCGTGATCTTCGGGACAATTAATGACTTGATCGGTGAACATGGTGACTTGATCAAGAAGTATCTTTTTCAAGCCGTCGATCCTCACTTCGATCGTTTTGCGGCGCTTCATGCCGCGATGTGGACCAACAGCGTTTTTCTGTATGTTCCTCGCAACGTGACGCTCGATAAACCCCTTCACATCAGCAGCCAAATGACCGACGGCGGCAGTGACATGCGCCATACGCTGATCGTGCTTGAGGAAGGCGCTGAAGCGACCGTGTTGGCGGAGTCTAACAGTGCGCCGGAAACAAATGCGATGCACTGCGGTGCGATCGAGTTGTTTGTTGGCGACCGAGCTATCCTCCGTTACGTGAACCTTCAGGATTGGGGCCAGAAGGTCTGGCACTTCGCCCATCAAAAAGCCATCGTCGGAAACGATAGTAATCTTCAGTGGACCGTCGGTGCATTGGGCTCTCGATTGGCCAAGGTCAATCAACACGTTGCGTTGCGAGGCAAACGTGCCAACGTTCAGGTCAACGGTGCGATCTTTACAGAGAATAAACAGCATCTGAGCTATCACACACTACAGCACCATGAAAAACCTGAGTGTACCAGCGATTTCCTCTACAAATCGGCTCTGCAAGATGTCTCACGCACTGTTTGGCGGGGCATGATCAAGGTCGACCAAGAGGCTCAGCAAACCGACGGATACCAACGAAACGACAATCTGTTGCTCTCCGAAAAGGCCCGCGCCGATTCGATTCCGGGTTTGGAGATTGAAGCCGACGATGTTCGTTGTACTCATGGTTCCACCAGCGGACGTGTAGATGAGGAACTGATCTTCTACGCTCAGTGCCGCGGATACACACGTAAAGAAGCCGTTCGCGTGGTCGTTACGGGATTCTTTCAGCAGGTCTTTGATCGAATTGCCATCGAAAGTGTACGTGAGGCATTGGCGTTGGCGATCGCTCGCCGGGTCCGCGACTACATATAGACGCATGTTCAGTTGCGTGCGACAAGGATTGCGCCGATGGCAATCAGTGCCACGCCAACGACGGCGCTGAGCGAAAGTTTTTCGCTGAGAAAGATGAAGCCAATAATTGCGACCATGACGACGCTCAGTTTGTCGATCGAAGCGACCTGGGCGGCCTTGCCGATGTCGAGGGCTCGGAAGTAACAGATCCAAGATGCCCCTGTTGCGATGCCAGAAATGGTCAGAAATGCGAGGGCTCGACGGGACAGTGTTTTAAGTTCGCCGAATTGATTTGTTATTAAAAGGATCGTCAACACGACGCAGAAGATAACGATGGTGCGAACGAAGGTGGCAACGTCCGGAGCGATTTCCTGCACGCCAAGCTTGGCAAAGATCGCGGTCAGGGCGGCGGCCAATGCAGAAAGGAACGCCCAAAATTGCCAATGGCTGGAAACGTCGGTAAGAATGTTCATTTCAGTTTCAGGGGATTCAAATTTGGCATTGATTAGTAAAGGTGAGCGGCCAGGCGTTATCCGCCGGATCGTTGCATCATCGTTTAATCGCACTGGTGCCTTACCGCATAGATTAGAGATGCTTAGGTGTGTCAAAGCTATCTAAAACAGTTCAGCCAGACCTGATTTGTAATCTGAATACTGCAGTTTGAGATCCAAGAGTTTAAGCATTTTATCGTTGCTGATTCGTTTTGATTTGGCTGATCGTGACTGCGGATCGACGTTTGTCTGAGCGGGCCATGGGATGTCTCCAATCCCGAACTGATTGGCAATATATTGATAGTAATCTTTGCGAACCGGCGGACGGCCGTCGCTGCAGAGAATGATCTCTTGCATTGGTTTCACATGGGCGGCTTTGGCGATTGCTGCAACTGCGTCGGTTTGATGGATCAGGTTTAAAAATCCGTGCGGCGATAATTTTTCCCAGTTGCGATTTTCAATCAGTGTTTTGGTAGGGACGCGTGTGCCGCCATACAATCCTGCCATTCTTAGTACTGTCCAGTTTTCGGTCGCCTCAGCCAACAATGCTTCCGCCGCCAAGCAGGCCTTGCCACCTTCCCGCGCCGGCAGGGTTGGCGAATCCTCGTCCACCCAGTTACCGTCAAAGTCACCATAGACGCCGGTCGAACTGACGTAGATCAGATGTTTAATAGGGTGCGGAAAAGATTCAATGAACCTCCTCAGCCCTTCAACGTAAACGTCAAAAATATCGCTGTAGCGACTGCGGTCCATGCCAACGGCGAACACGATAGTGTCGATCGTTGGAAGATCTGCTAAAGCACGTCCCATGCCTTCGGCTTTGGTGATGTCGGCGATGATTGGCAAAAGGCCGGCGGCAGCGAACTGATCAGCGCGCGTTGCCGAACGAGTCATCGCGAACACTTGGTTGGTTGAGCCAGAGGGCAAGTCGTTTGATCGTTGGCATTGTTTCTCCCAGTTCAGGGCCAGTGGCCATCCAAGAAATCCACAGCCGATGATAAGACGATTCAAGTCGTTCTCCGATGGGTTTAACAGTTTTAACGAAGTGTCCGTTTGATAAACGTAAATTTGCGAAATTCTATGTCGCTTATATTCGCTGAAAAATTAGTCTGAGCGTCAAATTTTGCCAGTATGATTGGAAAGTCCCACGGTTCTAAAGTGGGTGGTATAATAAAGATATTCGCGTTGGGTAAGTGGCGTTGTGCCGCTGATTCAATTCCGGATTCAGGATAACTCTCACGCATCGTTTAGGCAAACGTGGTCAGCTAACGGCTTAGGAAGACTTCATGATAGACATCGGATATCCTCTTCGCTTTCACCGTCGAAGCGCCTGCGATAAGTTGCCAAGTAGGGTGCTAAGTAGGGTGCTAAGCAAGGCGTTAGAAAAGCCACGTAATCAGCCTTTTGGTAAACCGCTAAAATGGTTCAATGGGGCGGTGCGATTGAGTTTTGTCATGATTGTCGCGGTTGGATTAGTTTTGCTCACCGGCGAGAGCGGTCTGCTCGCTCAGACGACCAACACCAGCACCAAAGCGGACCAAGCAGGCGACGTGGTCGCAGAAGTTGTCAGTGACCAACCACCGCTCGACTCGCAAACGGTCAGTTTAGAGTTTCTCAACGAAGGTAAGAATCCCAAAAGCTTGGCTCAGCTACGAGCGATGCAGGACCACGTTCGAGAGATCTCAGACCGGGTCAAGGAATCCACGGTTAACATAAACATGGGGATGGGGCAGGGCACTGGGGTGCTTGTGTCCAGCGACGGCATCATCTTAACTGCCGCTCACGTGATCGAGCGTCCTCGTTTGGAAGCATTGATAACCTTCAGCGATGGTTCGCAAGCACGCGCTCGGACGTTGGGTGTGGAAGCTGGCAAGGATTCCGGCATGCTTAAAATCTTCGAAGTGATTGAGCCCTCAGAGGAGGTCGAACCAACCGATTTCAAAGACGACGATGGTGAAAGTGACCAGTCGGATGATGATAAGCAAACAGAGGGTTCAGATGAAGAGGGTTCAGATGTAGAGGGCTTGAATGGAAAAAAATCAGACGGAGAGAACTCAGATGGAGAGAACTCGGATGGAGAAGGCTCAAATGAGGAAAAATCGGAAGAAGGTTCTGACATAGATCCTGAAGATCCTGACGCATTGCCTCTAGCCAACGACGACGATGTAGATAGGCAAGAAGAAGATCTTTTCGCAGCAGCATTTGAAAATAACGATTTGCCATTTTTTCCGTACCTTGATTTGGGTGTTTCCGAAGAGCTAAAGGATGGACAGTGGGTCATTGCGGTAGGGCATCCCGGTGGCTTGGATGAGAAACGCGGAATGGTCGTCCGGGTTGGGCGAATTATTAATCAACGCGACACGGCGCTACGAACTGACTGTACGTTAGTCGGAGGTGATTCGGGCGGACCTTTGGTCGACATGGATGGGAATTTGGTCGCAATCCACAGCCGCATTGGCAGTCGACTTCAGGATAATTTGCATGTGCCGGTGGATGTGTTTTCGGACACGTGGGATATGCTGATTAGCGGTTACAAGATTGGGGAGTCGGGAAAGTTAGGTCTTTCGATCAGTCCACGCTCTACGCTCGTTTCAGGATTGATGAAAAACGGACCTGCGGCACGGGGAGGTGTGCAAGTTGGCGATATCATTTCCTCGATCAGCGGTACGCCGGTGTCTAATCGAGATGGAATCCGTGAAGCACTTACGGATCGTTATCCTTATGAGAAGATTCCATTGACGGTGCGACGTGGTAGCAACGAGGTAGAGCTCGTAGTGATGCTGGGCGAAGCAAGACCTACGCGTGCAAGGCGTCGCCGGCGTTAGTCGCCAGCGTTAAATAGAGACAGCGATCATGTGGGATTTTTTGCTGACTGAGTAATGTTGAGATAAGAAATGAGTTCGAAGCCGATGAAACTTAGACTTAAAACCTGTCCATTAATGACAACGATACTTCTGTTGCTGGTCTCCACCGCAGCATTGGCTCAGTCACCGCTGCCCGAATTGAATGATCCACTGGGCCGGCGTTGGCTCCAAGAAAAACAAGAACGTCCCAAAGGCAATCCTCTACTGACGATCTCTAGCATGGAAGCGTTGGCCGTAGAGAACGAAAAGGAAGCGCTTGCCAGATTCTCAAAAAGTTCTCCAGACTTTGAACATATATTCGATGACGTAGTCGCTAAGCCGCGCCGGTCGCTTGCAATAATCCGTAGCAAAGGACTTAGTAAAAGCCCCAAGGCGCGAAAACGTGCGATCGCTTTAGGGACAGTTGTCTCTGAGGATGGCTTAGTGTTGACCAAGGCCAGCGAGCTTAAGGGAGATTTGTTCTGCGAGTTTTTCTCGGGGGATGTTTTGGCTGCTGAGCTGATTGGGTTAGACACTGAGAATGATCTGGCGTTGTTGAAGACTGAAGCATCTGGTTTAAGTATGGGGGATTGGGGAGATAGTGGACTGGCCGTAACCGGTGATTGGGTGGCGACGCCGCTGGACCATCGAGAGGAAGTTGAGGTTGGAATTGTGTCGGTCGACGCGCGGGTGATTGAACCGTCTAAGCCGTTTATTGGAATCATGATGAACGAAGTGGAGCCCACTGGAATTTTGATTCTCAATGTTCAGCCTAAATCGCCCGCCGAAGAAGGCGGCTTGAAGGTGAGAGACGTGATTTTAAAATTAGATGATCAATTGGTCAAAGATATTCCTGACCTGAAGAAAAATTTAGAGCAATACGACGCTGGTGATTTGGTAACGCTCTCAATTCTAAGAGGCGGTAAGCCTAGAAAGATCAGACTGACGTTGGCCGAACGCGATAAAGTTAGTTCAGAGAACATGCGGAGCAATCAGCAGAATAGTATGGGCAGTCGGTTGAGCCGTCGTCGGAAGGATTTCCCTCTGGCCTTCCAGCATGATACCGCGTTGCAGGCCGCCCAATGCGGAGGCCCGATCATTGATCTCGATGGAAAGATCGTCGGTGTCAATATTGCGAGGGCCGGTCGTGTATCAAGTTTGGCAATTCCTATTCAAAGAATTCTGCCAATTATTGAGCGTCTGCGAACGGGAAATTATACGCCGGTCGTTGTCAACGCTGATCGTATTGAAAAGGTTGTCAATGAAATCGAGGAGACCCAGAGACTGACACGTGAGTTGACACGGAAGTTAGAGTTGATCGAGGATGAAAACGAAACTGTTTCGGGGACGCGGCGCGGTTTAGAACTGGCCGCTGAGGACATTCAAAAGCGTTTGGACGATATGATCGAAGTCGCCAAAAAACAGAAAGCACAGCTCAAAGACGCGAACAGTGAATTGAACCGTTTGGAGCGTCTCATGCGTGAGTTGAAGAAAGATCACCAACAATTAGAGACGGGTTTGAAATACTAGATTCAGTAGCTAAAACGCTTAAGTTTTAGATTTCATACTTTCTAGACTCGGCACCGCCAACGTGGGGCAGGTTTTCAACCTGACATGCCTTTGCGTTACCGATCAATTTAATCTCCAAAGGGCATACCAGCAGTTTGGAAACCTGCCCTATGTTGGTGGACGTATTGGTTGTAGGGACAGTTGGTAATTACCGTCAGTGGTTGCCGAATTGCGGTCGCTGAAGTTTTATCTCTATTGGCAGAGCTGCCGATAAATTGAATGGAAGTGTTCCCTTACTTACGGAAGAGAATTAAATGGCAATGAACCGACTCAGAAAAAGCCGCCTGTCGCAATCCACGCTCAGCAGCGATAAAAATAAGCAGTTTAATGAAGATTGGAACGATTCGTTTATTGAATATCTTCGCAGCGAATGTCATCTGGCTGAGAATACGGTTAAGGCGTACGGCCGCGACATGGTGCATTTCCAGAATTGGTTGGCAGGGCGAAACGTTGTCGATTTGACGGTCGCTCAATTGTCTGATTTCGTCGCCTATTTAAATAGCCGTGGGCTTGCCCCGTCATCAATCGCACGTGGTGTTGTCGCGATTAAGATGTACTTCCGCTATTTACAACTCGAAGGTGTGCTCAAGGACAACCACATTGAATTGTTGGGCAGCCAAAAGTTGTGGCAACGCATCCCTGAGGTACTCAGCCCAAAGGAGATCGACAAATTCCTTCGTGCTCCGCGTCGAATAGAGCTTTACTATTTGCGAGATCGGGCGCTTTTGGAGATGCTTTATGCGACCGGTTGCCGAGCGTCAGAGGTTGGTGGTTTGCGTTTGCGTGATGTGCGATTAACAGATCGTTACTGTAAATGTCATGGAAAAGGCAGCAAGCAGCGGATGGCTCCTTTGGGAGATGCCGCCGTGGAAACGGTGACCGATTATTTGAAGCAGCTACGTCCACAGTTGGCGGCGAAACGTCCTGAGGAAGAAGACTGGTTGTTTCTGACCCGATCCGGAAAACGTATGCGACGGGAAGCGATCTGGGAGTTGGTTAAGAAATACGCATTGATTGCGAAACTGACCAAAGATATTAGCCCTCATACGCTGCGTCATAGTTTTGCGACGCACCTGTTGGCCGGCGGAGCCGATCTTAGACAGGTTCAAGAAATGCTGGGGCATGCGAGTATCGCTACCACTCAGATCTATACCCATGTGGATCAGTCGCGGCTGAAAAAAGTGCACCAACAATTTCATCCGCGTGCTTGAGCGGTTGGCGTCTTTTGAGACAAACAGCGCGGGAGTAAAGTCTATCGCGACCCCGCCGGACGGCTTGCGCCGATACCGCTATGAGGGCTTCTTCGCGACGATGACTCGTTGTAGCCCCGCGTAGTCCTTCACTGATTTTTCCAACTCAAGCCCACTCTTTTCAACAATTTCCAGAGATTCATCGAAAACCGTTGGGCTGGTTTCGAAGATTAAGCGTCCTCCGGGTAGTAGCATCGGTTCGGATTCTGACACCAGTCGCTGGATGATCTCAGTCCCCTTTTCGCCGCCGAAGAGGGCTAGTTCAGGTTCGTATTTGAGCACGCTGTCCTCAACGGTATCTGTTTCAAATCGCCCGATGTAGGGTGGGTTGCTGACGATCAGATGCACTGGCTGACTACCGGTCGGTAGTGCCATGAGCAGATCACCAGTGAAACACTTGACTTTATCAGCGACATCGTTTGTCTGTATGTTTTGTCCGGTAACGATGATCGCATCGGCCGAGATGTCGATCGCGGCGATTTTGCATTGGTCGATATGTTTTGCTAGAGAAATCGCAACGCAACCGCTGCCGGTGCCGACGTCGATGATCCGTAAAGGACGATCGGGTATTTCTTTGGCCGCTTCGAGAGCTTCCACCACGACGTGTTCTGTCTCGGGACGCGGAATCAGAACACTGGGAGTAACGGTGAAATTGAGCGAGTAAAACTCTTTGTGCTTGACGATGTAGGCGACCGGTTCCCCCGCGATACGGCGCTTCACCCAAGCACGGTACTGCGCGAGGCTCTCGCTGGGGGGGACCTCCGCGAACCGGGTGTACAGCATGATGCGTTCGCATTGCAAGGCTTCGGCCAGCAACACTTCTGCGTCCAGGCGAGCGCTTTCAGATCCCACTTTATTGAAGTGGTCGGTGGTCCACTCAAGCAGTCTCTTGATCGTCCATTGATCAGTCGCTTCAGCCATCAGAGTTTCCGGGTAGTCGGGAGCAAGAGGTTGATAATTTTCAGTGTCGTATCAGATGTAGTTAGCTGGTGAAATTATATGCCGCCACTTCCCCGTTGACGACCGGACGCGTTGGGCAATCAATCAACTGTTCCGAACCTGAATTTGTAGCCTTAGTTGCTGAGCAAGTTGATCGAGCTGCGCGATGCTTTGCTGGCTTAAAATCGCGCTGGATGTTGGATCAAGAAGTAAAATTTGCTGAAGCGTTTGAACAAGTTCAATTTTTCCGTTCTTGTTCCCTTGTTTGATACCCTTTTGGATACCCTTTTCAATGCCTTTTTCAATGCCTTTGGCCTCACCATCGGCGAAGGTCGCATTAAGTCGCCACGTTTCATCACGAATGGCCTTTTCGCGCGAATCATACATCAGCTTGTCCTCGGTAATTTCTGAAATTTTTTCAATCGTTTGGGTCGCTTTCAACATTTCCGATTTTGGAAATAACGACTCCAAATCTTTTGCGTCATATTGATCTGCGTACTTCATCCAGTATAGCCAACAGTCTAAAGGACCGGCGGTGGCAAGCTGAGATTCGGTCAATTGGTGTTGGCCCAATTCAATCGTGTGAATCCCTAACGTATTTGTAAGTGTTCGCCCCGACCGCTGATCTGTCAAGCGAAATGCGTGGTGAACCTGTTGTGAATCGGACCACAATAGCCCGTTGATTATGCAGATTGAGAATGCAGGGTTCAGCTCTCTGTAATCCTCGCCACTTTGCAATTGCTCTGTATAGATCTTGCATCCATAGTAAACCAAACGCTGCGGCATGCCCGGCACATTGGCCATTTGCATCTCAATATCGAAAATCGCGCCTTGACTATCAGTCGCTCGGATGTCGAGTATCGAAAGTTTGTCCTCTTTGAAATCCTGAACGGTGAAAGGATTTTCAAGTGTCACGTCTGAGATCGGAACTGGCAGATTTAAGATCGCATTGAGCAAGCTGATTAGAACCGATTTGTTTTCGACAGTACCGAAAGTTTTCTTGAAAGCGAAATCGTTGGTCGGGCGAATTCCAATTGGCATTTGACTTGATCCTGTCGTACTTTGGCCCCACCAAGCCTCTTCATAAAATTGCCTTAGCCATCATTCGCGTTATTCTTAAATTTAATCTTTTCGATCAGTTTTTTGACCTGCCCGTTTGATTTATCCGAATCACAGCTAATACACATAAGTGCCAAAAAAATAAACAGATAATAATTTATTAGCTTGAACATTACTTAGATTTTTTTTGGTAAACTATTAATTTGTTGAAGCTGAAACTTAACACCCTCAATTGCAATTATTTTCTTTGCATTATCCTCTGTTTGGATTCCAATCAATTCGCTTAAATCATCATCTGTTAAGTATCCACGCGATTCAAACATATGCTTATCTCCTTGTTGTATGATTCTGTGTTTCCCAGTCTTTTTTATTGTTAAGTTTCTATTATCATTATTTTCAATAACACGTATTTTTGGAGTTGTCATACCATGCACTTCACCCCAAGATTTCCTGCATTTATTTTCAGCTCGACGCAATTGAGCTTCATGCAAAGTCCCGACAAAAAATTTACCCGTAGAGAAGTTATGGAAAATTGCTGCAATAGAATAAAAGGCAGGAATTAGATAAAAATCTGAATCAAATTCATCATAGAATATTGATGATGCAAGATATATTTTTACACCAGCTAACAGCAATAAAATAAAATGACCCACATATTTAATTGTCTGGTACTTATTTATATCAGAACTTACATTCATACTGACTTGGGGTGATGTTACTACTAACTCATGGTTCTTTAGTAGTGTAAGTTTTCCGTTTGTAAAATAGAAGAACCCAATTGCAAATATAAAGTCTAACAATACAAGAGCGGCTATTCTCCAAATTTCTGTATAATCATTGTCATGAGTAATAACTGTTGCAGCAACTTCTAACGCAATTATGAGTATTACAATGAAAGCATGTAATCCAGTGTTATGTGTAGAAAACAACCCTGGTCTTTTTGCACCATATGTTGTAAATTCCCGTTTATTGGTTCTCGTCCAAGCAAGAAGAGCTTTCTCTGCCGAGATTCCCGTCTCTTCCTTAAGTTCTCGCTTAGCAGAGTCGAGGATGTCCTGCCCGACTGGACCGC
>ENA-ORXT01006945-ORXT01006945.1-marine-metagenome-genome-assembly--contig:-NODE-6945-length-10303-cov-3.563270_pt1 | contig 10303 bp, 7 predicted proteins | sample MGYA00237868_ERZ511482 | MGnify/ENA metagenome assembly ERZ511482
CGGCTTGGGGCTTACCGCGTCGACCGGCGCAAGCGAAACCCGATTTACATGACGACGCTCAAGGCCATGAGCAAGCTCATCATTATGAATGGCGTGCCCAGCCTGTTTTTTCCCGGTGGCACACGGTCGCGGTCCGGCGCACTGGAAACCAAACTTAAACTTGGCCTGCTGGGCACCGCCGTAGAAGCCCAACGGGAACACTACGCAGCGGGTAAGGACGATAAGGTTTTTATCGTCCCCGTCATCCTGAGCTACCCCTTTGTGCTGGAAGCACAATTTCTGATTGAGCAGCATTTGCGCAAAGAAGGGCAAGACCGTTACATTAAGGCAACGGACAGCTTTCACTCCCTGCGCTCCATTCTCAAGTTTATCTGGCGCGTATTCAGTAAAGGGAACAGCATTACGATTTCTCTGGGCAGGCCGATGGACGTGATCGGTAATCAGGTACGGGCCAACGGAAAAAGCTACAGCAAAAATGGCCGCCGCGTGCGCACGAGGGAGTATTTCCAGAACCAGCTCGGGGAAGTCAACAAGGATTACCAGCGGGAAAGCGAATACACCCGGATGCTGGGAAGCCGGATCGTGGAGCGTTACCACGCCGATGGCATTGTGTTGCCCAGCCACCTGGTGAGCTATGCGGCCTTTGCGATGATCGAAAAGTTCTTCGGTGAGCAGGACCTCTACAGTATCCTCCGGCTTCCGGCTGAAGATTTTTACTTTCAGGAAGAAGCCCTCTATGAGGTAGTGGGCCAACTTCGGGATACGCTGCTAAAGCTGGCGGAAAAAGACCGCGCGAAGGTATCGCCTGAGTTGCACGAAACGCCGGAGGCGATTGTTAGCTACGCCATCGATAGCATGGGTACTTTCCACATCGACAAGCCATTGTATCTCGACCGGCGGGGCCGGTTCGTCAGCGACAGCTTCGCCATGTTGCATTATTACCATAACCGCCTGTCGACCTTCCACCTCAAGAATCGCATCAAGTGGCCCACTAACCTGATCGGCGATGAGCGCATTGAAAAAGGCTATTTCAGCGAGCTGGAGAAAGATGACTTTGGCTAAGGTTAATGCACCAAAGTAACCGTCTTCAATAGCTGACTTCCTTTCACGACCCGCAGGAAGTAAGCGCCAGGGGTCAGAGAATCATTCTCGAGATCCAGCGTCAATTGATGCTTTCCCTTTAAAATTTGCGGGTTCCAGCTGTTAAGCAATCGTCCGTTGGCATCCAACAGATAGAAGTCTAGTTCCGAATTCTCCTTAAGCTCGATGGAAACGTTAAGCTGCTGCTCAAAAGGATTGGGGCTGACCTGGATATAGACCAGGGGGGAAGCAGCCGTTTGCCAATCAGGAACAATTTCTGGCGCGGCCGCAGGTGCAGTGTCCGGCATGTGAACAGCAGGGTTTTGCCCGTCATCCATCAGCGCCCGCCGCTCCGCACGGGCCAGTAAGCGTTCTTCTTTTCGCTCAGCGCGTCGGGCCTTCCTTTTGGCGAAGAGCTCGCGCCAGTAGTCTTTCCAGTCGCCGGTTTTGCCGTAATAGTAATCGGCGGGCTTTTCGGGCTTGTAGGTGAAGATTTTGTGGGGCATGATGCTTTCCAGTAGGGAGGGTTTAGGTCTTCCATATGTGATTATAACCTCTCCCATAAATGACTCATTCAAGGCCATTTCCATTGCTTCAGAACGCTTACTCAAGTCCAATAATTGGGACGGACTATAAACATTAGACTTCGTTTCAAATCCTGTATAGGAATAGACCAAAGTGACGGATTCCCCCAACGGCAACAATAAGCTGTATCTACCATCCATGTCCGTTATCGCCCCAGTGGCGGTGCCCTTTACGAGTACAGATGCACCAATGAGGGTTTCTCCGGATTCATCCGTCACCATTCCACTAATTCGTACCTGACCCTGCTGCTGTTTCGATGGATGAGCCGGGGCTACTGTTGAATCTCCCACTCGTTGCTCCACAGGCTCCGTCGTTCCCATCTGGGCTGCCACCGGCACGGAGAGCAACATCGCTGCCGAAGCTGCAATGGCCCGCAGCCCGGCGTATCGCCGGGGCGGATGGGGGTAGATCCTGCGCTCCAGCTGGTCCTTACGGAAGCGGCCGCAGAGCTTGCCCTCGTGCCGGCGGAGGTGGCTTGCGATTTCGGGGTCGGACATGGCGGAGAAGTCCGTCAGCGTCCGGTCACAGGCGGCACAGTGGCGGTGGCGCTCGTCAACGGTGGTCATCAGGTTCCAGTCTTCGTGGCAGGGCTCTGGGATGGAAACGCGGAGGGGTAAATAAGGCATCTTGTGGGTGTTGTGTTCTGGACGTGTGTGGGTGGATGAATGGCAATGGCAAGCTGAAAGCCGGACGCTCAAAGGACCGTTTAGCTGGCGCTTGTCCTGGAGTGGATGCCCCCAAAAGAAAAAATGCACACGCTTGTGATTACTTTACCTCAAAAGGTCATCACATTCAAAAAAAGGACAGTCTCTCCGCGCCTCTCCAACACTCCTTTTCTCCGCGCGAAAAAATAGCCGCGCAGCGGCTTACCCAACAAGGAAGAGCCGCTGCGCGGCCTGATTATTCGCGCGGAGAGGAGGAGGAAAGGAGAAAACGCGGAGCAAGCGGTTAAAAAATCTTCGGGAAAGCTTCTGTCCTTCCGCGTAAACCATCCTTCCCCAACGCTGTTTCTTCGGTACTATGACGGTACTTTTTTACATCGGCATCACGCTGGCCACCATCGCAGCAATGGAATTCGTAGCCTGGGCTGCGCACAAATACCTCATGCACGGCCTGCTCTGGAACTGGCACGAAGATCATCATCGCCCCCACCACGAGGAAGACGGATTCTTCGAGAAGAACGACCTCTTCTTCCTTGTTTTCGCTATTCCCAGTGCTGCTGCTTACATCATCGGCCTCAACTTTGCCGGGCTTTTCTGGCTCCTCTTCGTGGGCATCGGCATCAGTATTTACGGCCTGATTTATTTTCTTATTCACGATGTATACATTCACCGCCGCTTCACCTGGTTCCGGCAACTGGACAGTAAATACAGCCGGGCCATTCTTCGCGCCCACGGCCACCACCACGCCATCACCGAAAAGGACGGATGCGAGAGCTTTGGCCTCCTGGTCGTTGATGAAAAGTACTTTGGAAAACGCCGTGAATGGGACAAAAAGCCAGAAGCGAAAGCAAAAGCGTAACTTTGATCATGATTATCTGACCATGAACCCGTTCAAGTGGAAGATCGCCTGCTAGACAAAATCGCGGAACCCTTCAACCTCAACCTCCCGGAGTATACCTCCATGGAGCAGATGATTGATGAGATCCTGCCGGTAGTAAAGAAGTTCAGTGAAAACTCACTGGAAGACAATGGTACCGACGGGCTTCTTTTCAAAGTAAACTGGGTACAAATGAGCGACCAACCGGGATATACGGTAACCAGCCTACACTCCTTTTTACCCGGCGGAGAGATCCGCATCGCCAATGATGGCGCCATGACCGTTAGCTCCTTCAAAATTCTTGGCGCCAAGCGCATCATCATCGGAGACAGCATGTACCGCAACAGTTTCCTCTACGAGCTGGCTTTTCTGGACAACGATTTTCTGATCTTCAAGCGCCACGGCAACGAGGCCAATATCAAAACGAAATACCTCTTCTACTCCAGTGAACCCATTGGTAGCAGGCTTACCTGGGATGAGGCCCTCGAAAAGCTCGTCGGTAAATACCGGGACAACCAAATGCCATGGTTACTGATCCTGTTCGTATTAATCGTCGTGGTGGCCGTTATCGTCTATCTTCGGTAATCAATTGCCCGCCAAACTAACCGTAGACCGACTCTTACTGTAGCCCGCGAATACTCCATAACCGCTGCTTACATTAAAAGAGGACGTCGTTACCGCTGGCTCCGAAAGTCCATTAAACACCTGACCCTCACGCTGCAAAAGAAGCTGAAAATCATAGTAAGGGCGGGATACCGTTCGTAGCTCCGCAATGATGTCTCCGGGAATTTCACGGCTCGGGTTGATACGGCTTTGCAGATGAATGCTCACCCCACCTTCCGGTTTGTCTTTGATCAGCACGCTGGCTTCGCCAGCAATACGAATGTCGTTGAGTGCTTCATCCGGAGCCATCAGGGATTTAGCGATCGGGCTCATGAGCATGGTATCTCCTGAATTCAATACACGAAATGGGTAAACCAGCTGGCTCAGGCGCAGATCGTAAAAATTTTCCACGAAGTCCGGATCATCATAATCAACCAATAGATTAAAGTCGTAGACAGTCAGCATTCCAGCAGGCATCACCGTCAGGTCGGTAATGACGGGCTGCTTAATGGCTACCGAAATCGGGATGGAGCTCTGGGCACTGACGACGTCATACCCATCCGCAGCAGCGTGCAATGTGTATAAACGCCCGACCAGAGGCTCGAAGGTCATGGTTCGATACACGCCTGGTTCTCCGTCCTGACCGGGCACGTAGTGCAGGTGTTCAACGATCTCATTACCTTCAATAAGGGTGATGGTCGCGTCCGTAATTTCCCGGACTCTTCGCTCCCCTACGATGGGTTGGGAAGCTGTAAGCCGAACGCTAACTTTCTCCTCTGGAGAAAAATTAGAGGAAATAATCAGCTTTGGTCGCTCGATCTCAAAGGGAGGAGCAATCACCTCTTCGCAAGAGAACAGAAACGTTGCCACTAAAAACAGGGCAGCGTGAAAACACCAGTTCACCTTACAATTGATTAACCTCATTGAGTATCAAAAATAGGTTAAACCAAGGGAACAACCAAAAGCCACCTATTTTGAGCCACCGAATTTCAGGTGATACGCCAGCGTAGGGACTGCGGGGCTGAGGTAAATTTGCACAAAATCCCCGGAACTTATCAATTCAGAACCGCGTCCGAAATAAGTCGTCTGGATATCATAATAGATAGGATTGTGCCGGCTGTAAACATTGTAAACCCCCACATCGAGCTCATGGGCAACGGAGCTCCCTGGCTTGCCCTTGATCACGAAGTGAGCGTTGATGTCCAGACGGTGATTACTGGGCAGCGTAATGTTGTTCTTTGCTTCCAGCAAGTTGATGATCTCGATGTTGGTCGGTTCGTCCAGCACTGCCGGATCGGGCAGTAGCAAAGACTCGCTGCTCAGGCTGTAAGCTGCTCCGGAGCTGATTCGGAAGTTGGCCGTTAGCGTCAGGCCGGGCTTTGCCTCCCACATCAATACCGTTTTAAGAGCGTGCCGGCGGCCGAACCGAAACCGGAAGGGACGACTGAGGTTGATCCGCTGATCAAACTGACGGCGGCTCTGCGCGAGCGTGTAATTAACCCATCCCTTCAGCCGCCCGCGGGTACGATTCAGACTCAGTTCTATTCCGCGGGAAAAGCCATCGCCCTGGCTCAGGCTATCGAGCCACTGCGAGCTTAATCCTCCCTCGGAGTATTCAATCAGCCCCTTCATATCCCGGTAATATGCGGCGGCAACAACGTTCCAGTCTTCCCCGATTTTCCGGGTAAGCTGGGTGGCTACCTGGCTGGAGGAGGAAGGAGCAATTTCCGGAGTGGAAGGTACCCACAGATCGCTGGGCAGGCCAATCACCGTACTACTCACGAGGTGGACGGGTTGGATGGTGCGGTCGTAAGTCAGCCGCCAGCTGCTTTGTGTACCAAGCTTACCGGCCAGCAATGCCCTGGGGGCCAGGTCGAAAAAGTTCTCCTGGTTGCGCCAGAGCTGCCCCCTCATACCCAGGCGATAGTAAATGCCCTGGGTCAATTGCCCCTGAAAGCTTGCATAGGCGGACAGCTGCAGAGGGCGTATGTATCCGTTTTCCCGCAGAGAAGACAGCTTGGGGTGGTTGGCCAGGGGGATGTCCCCTGAACGGAGTTGGGGTAGAAACCGGTGCAGGTTCACTTCGCTGCCAAAGCGGAAGGAAGACTGGGTACCTGCACTCAGCTGCCCGTCAAACGCCAGGCCGATTTGCTGAATGTCCGAAGCATACCGCCCACTGAAAATATCTCCGTTTTTTCCGTCGACAAAAACCCGGTTCAGGCTGTCTGATCTTTCGTAACTGGCATTCAACAGAAGATCAGAATAAGAGAGCCGGAAGTTGCCAAAAAACCGGTCGTTGAAAATATGGTTGTAGCGCAGCGCCCCAACGGTGTTACCCCAGTTTACTTCCTCATGCCTTGACCGTGGGGTGGCGTAGCGGAAGACTGCTCCGGCGTTGTTAAGTACCGTAATGGTATCAGAAATGAATGCGTCATTGGTGTAGTTGTCCAGCCCCTTATAAAAGCTGAAGTAGAGCCGTCCGCGCTCACCGATTTGTTGGTTGATCTTAAAGTTGACGTCGTAGATCTGGCTGTTCATTTCCCCCTGTCGGCCGAGTCGTTGTTTCTCCCGCTCGCTAAAGCGGCGCAACAGTTCACCGGCCCAGAAGTAGCGGCCGGTAACGAAGTAGGAGCTGCGGCCAGACTCAATCGGTCCTTCAGAAGCAAAATGCGCTGACAAAAGGCTGGTGCCTACGCTGGTCTTCGATTCGTAAAGGTTTCCGTCCCGGGTATGCACGTCAACTACACCACCAATCCGGCCGCCAAAACGAGCGGGCAATCCGTCTTTGTAAATATCTACCCGCCGGATGGCCTGGTTACTAAAAATACTGATCAGTCCCGAAGCATGGCTAAGGTTGTATACCGGTACACCGTCGAGTAAAACCAGATTATGACCAGCTTCGCTTCCACGGATGAAAATGCCCCCCAGGCCATCAGCGCCAGTTTCAACGCCGGGCAAAAGCCGCGCCATGCGCAGCGGGTCGGCTTCTCCGCCAATACCTCCCAGCCGACTGGCCTCCTCACTCGTAATACTGTTACGTGTTTCCATCAGGAAGACGTCCGTTTCTTTTTCGGGAAGCGGCGTAACGATGATGGTCGGCAGCTCCCGATTCGGAATCAGGGAGAGGTCAATCAGTGTATCTGAGCGAAGCACAAAATCGAGCTCTCTTGGCTGATAGCCGACGTAGCTCACGCGGAGTTTGCCCCTACCACCAACGGCAGGAAGGGTGTAAAAGCCGTATTCGTTGGTGAGGGTGCCTCCCGGGCGGCCGGGAGATTGCAGCGCGGCACCGATGAGTCGTTCACCGCTCTCAGCATCCTTGATGATGCCGTAGACATTAAAGTTACGCTTGAATAATTCCGGATCCGGGAAGATGATCATTCCAGCGGGGCCTTCCTCATAAGTCAGGTCCGTGCTCCTGAGTAAAAAAGTCAGCCAATCAGGCAGGGTGCGTTTGCCTCCGGGCACCTTTATGGCCAGCTCCGGTAGCTGGTCTGGCCGGTAGCTCAGTGAAGCACCCGCCTGGGTGAGTTTGATGAGGGCCTTTTCCAGTGGCATTACCCTGCGCGCTAATTCATATTTCTGCTCACGCTCGCTTCCCTGGCCCGTCAGATTGACGAAGCTGAAAAGCAATAAACAAGTAAGTAGAATTTTTCTGGCCATAGGATACATCGCTACCGGAGGTGACATGCGTCAGGAAAGGCTCCTTGCTGTCAAACGAAAAAAACATTGCACCTGCGGCCTCGCCTCCTACAAATTAGCGGGCCCGGGCGCTGGCCGCAGGTGCAACAATAGCTCTTTTAAGAAAGCAATGGCCCCACTCGACAATCGATATGCATTACTGGCAAAGACCCGTCAGACGGAAGGTTTTTTCTGCCGCCCCTGACTTTTCAAGTTCTCCGCCGCCAAGCATAGCAATAGATTCTAAGATGGCAACGGGATTATCCGTTTTAAAGCTGCCCGATACCGGGTAATTACAGTTTTCTGCTCCGCTGACCGTAAAACCAAAGTTGGTACGCATCGCTTCAAGCACCTCGGCCAGTGCCGACTCTTCAAAAACCATTTTACCCGTTCTCCAGGCATGACGATTCAGGTTAGGTGCGTCCATCAATTGCAGGGCTTTTCCCTGCTTGGATACTCCACACTTATTGGCAAAAACCGCCATTACTTCATTGTTCTTGGTAAGCTCGACCGAACCTTCGGACACCTCTACCTCAAGTTCTTCGTCCTCCACCCTGAGGTTAAATGCCGTTCCGGTTACCCGAAGCTCCGTTGCGGCATTGGCCACAAAAAACGGACGATCCTTGTCTTGGTGCACCTCAAAGAATGCCTGCCCATACAGTTGAATGCGCCGATCCAGCTCATTAAAAGTGGGTGAATAACTAAGGCTGCTTCCCCGCTGTAAGACGGCAACCGTACCATCGGGGAGGGTGATCTCCATTGGTGCATCACCATTATTGGCAAATACCTGGTTTTGATCCTGCGGAAAGAGAAAATAAGCAGCCGTAAGCAAGAGCAGCACTGCGGCAGCGGCAGAAAGCCATCTTCTTTTGGGGAGTTGGCGAACCGGTGCTTCCGGCCGTTCCATACCTAAACGAGCATGGAGCTTGCGCAGGCCTTTTTCAACGTCCGGGGAGTAGTTCCCGCCGTAGGCAGACGTTAGTTGATCAATCTTGTTATCGCTCAATGGATTCATTTCCTGTTAAAGCTTAGGGTGGCTTTCATAGCGTTGACACCAAAATTAGGGGCTACCCCCAATACGGAGGTTGTTTTTTTCTGGTCAAAGGTAGATTTATGATCCGGAGCGGTGTTTTCAGGGCAGATTCGTCCGCTGGTTAACAAAATGCACAGACCTAAACCGGCGCAAAACAAGAGCCAGGCACTCAACCATTCCCTCAGGAACCGATAAGCACGTGTCATCTGATTTTCAACGGTTTTGGGGCTGATCTCCAGCGCCTCGGCGATTTCCCGGTTGCTCATATCGTCGAGCTTACTCATTGTAAAGACGAGGCGGCAGCGTTCGGGCAAGCGATCAATGGCGTTATTGATCCGTTGGCGCAGGTCATCCTGTTCCAGGTCATCCGAAGCCTGCCCGCCGGAGGGAATAGTTTCGGGCACTTCGCCATCGTCTACGGGAATCCGGTTTTGGTCACGCAGGAAGTTTAAGCTCCGGTTGCGGGCGGCGCGATTAAGATAACCGCCTATGGAAGTCAGCCCCTCCGGCAGGCTGCCCCGCTTCTCCCAAACCGACACGAACAGTTCCTGAATGATGTCCTCCGCATGTGCTTCGTTGCGTACGTAGCGGTTGGCCAGCCGGCACAAGTCAGCATAATAGCGCCGGAAGAGTGCATCCAGCGCACTTGGCTCCCCCGCTTTCAGGCGGGTCAGCAGTTGTTCATCAGTGATCCTGGGGTTTGCTTCCATGACGAGAGCGTAAGGTAGTATTTTCGCCCCATTCGCGTAACGGTGATGTCTGCGTGGTGATTAAAAGTTATTACCTTACGCACTCCTGACTAACTGACCCCACATTCATGTACAAGAAACATTACCTCGTTTTACTATCTCTTTTTGCTCCGCTGCTGCTCTCTGCACAAGAAGAAGAAGCCAGCGGAATTGACGCAGCGCTTCAGCGCATTTTTGAGCCCATCACGGCTTTTGTTGAAGCCTTTATCTTTTTTGAAGTCGCTCCCGGAGTACCCTTTGTGCTTCCGTGGCTGATCGTAGGTGCCATTGTATTCACCTTCTACATGGGCTTCATCAACATTACCGGCTTTAAGCACGCACTTGATGTGGTGCGGGGCAAGTATGATGACCCGGACGACGACGGAGAAGTATCTCACTTTCAGGCCCTGACGGCTGCCCTTTCGGGCACCGTTGGTGTTGGTAACATCGCTGGTGTAGCGGCTGCGGTAAGCCTTGGTGGCCCCGGAGCTACTTTCTGGATGATCTTCGCCGGTGTGCTGGGTATGACCTCAAAATTCACCGAGGTTTCCCTCGGTTTGATGTACCGTAACGTAAATGCTGACGGCAGTGTATCCGGTGGCCCGATGTACTACCTGGACAAAGGCCTGAAGGAAAAAGGCTGGGGAACGCTGGGTAAAATCCTGGCGGTCATGTTCGCCATCTTCTGTATCGGCGGTAGTGTTGGCGGTGGTAACATGGTGCAGATCAACCAGGCGACCAGCCAGCTGATCGCCGTTACTGGTGGAGAAGAGAGTTTCTTATACGGCAATGGTTGGATGTTCGGTCTGTTGATGGCCGTCACCATTGGCGTCATCATCATCGGTGGTATCAAGAGTATTGCCCGGGTGACAGAACGAATTGTTCCCTTCATGGTGGGCATTTACCTGGTAGGAGCCTTCATCGTACTGGGCTACCACTTTACGGAAATCCCCGCTGCTTTCGGCAGTATCTTCAACGGTGCGTTTAACGCAGAGGCGATGTACGGCGGCTTTATCGGTGTTTTGATTCAGGGTTTCCGGCGTTCCGCTTTCAG
>ENA-ORXT01006947-ORXT01006947.1-marine-metagenome-genome-assembly--contig:-NODE-6947-length-10302-cov-5.271687_pt1 | contig 10302 bp, 7 predicted proteins | sample MGYA00237868_ERZ511482 | MGnify/ENA metagenome assembly ERZ511482
TGAACCAAATCCTTACCTACTTTTAATAATTATTCTCTTAGGTCCAATAGCGGTGTGTTTTTTTCTTGACTATTTAAATATATCGTTTGCAATGGTTTTAGTGTTAGCAGGATTAATTTGGTTAAATAATGTAAAGTAGATTTTAATAACATCGAAAAACTATTGACCAACAATTAGTCTGCTGCCCTCCTGCTGCCGTGAAGGAGGTTCTCCAGAAGGAGCAGTCGGAGACTGTGACTGGAGGGATGTTGTTAAACACGATGGATGAAGGAAGGATGACTGAATCCTGCAGCCGACTGAGCCAGCAGGGCAGCATAGCGCTACAAGCTACGGTCATTTTCTGTTCAGCTTCAGCTGATAAGGAAAAGGAAAGGAGTAGCTGGGTGAGGAAGTTGACTGAGGTGAAAACTATGACACAAGGCAAAGCCTGGTTCTGCGGAGCAGAAGTGGCATATGTTTTTGTAGGAAGGAATCTGACGAACGCCGCTTAACCTGTTAATTAATAGAAAACTAATAGGTTGAGTGATCAAGAAAATTGACTTTAAATCCATGTAAACCTCTCGAGAACAATTCTTTTTCAAATAGTTTTGAAATTATTATTCCGCTTCCACGGTAGTCATAATATGGAATCTTAAACCAATGATGTTTTCTAATAAATCCACTTGATTTAAAAAATATACTTTTCAAGTCTGTTATAATAGCTACCTCCTTATTGTTTTTATCCAAATTATAGCTAATTAATCTATTAAAATAATTGTCATCGATTTCACCAAAAAAACTATTAGGAATTTTTTTTCCACGAATAGTTAATTTGAAGCTTGATTTATAGGGGTCGATACTATTATAGAACTCATAAGTAAGATCTTCTTGGTTTTTAAGAATTATTAAATTATAGTTTTTTTTTATAGGATAATAATTTGGCATAAGATTGAATAGAGGTCTATCCGTATAATCTCTAAAAATTTTTTCAATTTTTAATTCATAAAGCTCAAAAGGAATGTTAAACATTTGCATGATGTTTAATGCTTTTTCACTCACAACATATCCATAACCATCAAAATTTCCATAGGCCTTGTGAAAATCCTTAAGCCATGTACGTCCTTTGGTAATTCCCAACTTTGCATTATACATTCTTGTATTACTGATTTGCATGACATCAGTAAAATTTAATGGATAATCATTATAAAATTCTTTAACAATAAACTCAATAAAGCATCCCATAATAGTTATTTGAAATTCATTTCCAATTTAAACTATTTTGTTTTATTAGAAACTAATCTTTAAAAAGAGTGAGTCAATTATTAGTGGAATTTATCCAATTTTAATTTGCCCCAACTAAGCCAGATAAACTTACGAAAATTGAAGATGTCGGCAAAGAATATCTAAACAAGATCAATTTATTCCTAACATAGTAGGTTGAAGTTGTCAGATTTGGATAAATAACGGTTAAAGTGTAACTTAATGGTAAGAACAGAACCAATGAGAACACTTCTACTAGCAATACTTTGCTTATTAACCTTAAGCACCACAGCTCAAGACATCTACAAAACACCTTCGGGAAACAAGTACCATTTGGAGTCATGCAGAATGGTTAATAATGTTTCTGAAAAGGTGACATTAAAATCAGCAGCTGAACATTATGGTTTAAGTCCATGCAAAATATGCCATCCACCTATAGCATCAAGTTATGGGTACAGTACAATAACAACAACATCTAGAAATAAGGCTCAAGGTACTGACAGTAAAAATCAATGTCATGGTACTACTAAGGCTGGTTCTAGATGCAAGCATTATACTAGCATTGGAAATGATTATTGCTATCAGCATAATCCAGAAGTTGTAAGAAATAAAACAAGCCCTTCAACAAGAAGTTATAACTCTTCATCTAGAAACAATAGTAGTACAACTACAACAAGATGTGGTGCAAGGACTCACTCTAGTTCATCGTGTAAAAGGAAGGTGAAAGGTGGAGGAAGATGTTATCAGCATGAATAGGTAATTCCTTTCCTCAAGCAAAAATATTCTTTAATCATCTAACAATGATTTATTCCTAGTATAATAGGTATATTATCCATATAGTAGAAACCAAAATGAATTTTCCAAGTTGGGTGCTTAATCGTTATCTCCAAGATCTATTTAAATCAACATTTGAATTAGATGATAAGGGTATTTTGTATAGAAACAATCTTTGTCTGATCATTTTAAGTCATACATCGATGGTTATGTCAATGAATGAATACATTTCATATGGTTTAAATAGAAGTGTATTTGATAAAGAGCTTGAAGACGAATACAAAGCATCTATAAAATTAGTTGATAGTTCATTAGATGCACTACTCATCCAACACAAAATGTGTTCATATAAATTAGATGTAATTGCATGGAAAAAAGGTCAAGCTCCTTTTCAAAACTTTGAGATACTAAATTCAATTAGGAATGAATTTGTCCACTATGAAGGTAAGTGGCTACCTGACGGTGCTGGACCTAATAAGAGAATTACTCATTTGATGAACCAGTTAAAGGTGGAAAAAAATGCAGGGTGGGTACAAGATTTACTTAATAATATTAATTTCACAAAATGGCTTTCTCAAACGTAAACAGAGATGAGTGAAGGGATTTATCCAAAAAAAAGGAATCAACAATTCCTCCCCTAAAGAAAAGAACGTTGACCCCTCATAGATAACAGTTGCTATCTAACTACTGTATCTTAAAAAGAGAGAGGTAGCTTAAGACATTTTGAGATATCTGCTACACTCCCTCAGGCGGCTTTTAAGCCGCTTCTAGCTGTGATTGACCATTGGTGCCAACTGATTGAACTAAGTCCTTTACAGCAAGCTCTTCAGCTGTTTCATCGGTATTAACCCACCTATGTGAAAGGGTTAATGTCTCACCATTAATTTCGTACTCATAAGGCTCTACCTTCTCCTTTATGATTGAACCAGGAAGCTGTTTACCTATCATTTTTTGAGCAACTACTTCATCAAAGGTTGATGAAATTGAACACTTCTTTGTGTGAGCATAGAAATTGCCAGTCTTCACTGACTTGATCATTTCTAAGTCTCCCTCTAATTGTAATCTGACATAGGTATCACCTGTGTCTGTCTCTACGGTTTTGTAATTGGTTACTGTTACCATGATATAAAATTTAAAGATTAATAAATTGACCCTGGGATGCCAGGATCTACCAAAGGTTAGTGGGGGTGTTGTTTTAGGGGCTATCTGCTTTCAGTTCTACAGACATTATATTCTACAAGAAGAGGGAGGGGGGCTTGTTTTGAAACAGTAACTATCCTAAAAATATAGTTGAACTTGAAATATAATATAAATGTGGGATAGCACTATCCTAGAAATATAGTTACATTATTTACTATTGCTCTATATAAAGGGGATGAGTAAATTTTGTTACTTATACTTTTTACTCAGCTTTTCAATGTGTTCTTTGAGTAATCCTGAGTTGATTTCTGCATAATGCTTCTCAGTTGTCTTAGTTGTAGTATGTGCCAGTAACCTAGAAGCAACCTTGAGTGGAATATTGTTTTCCAATAAAACAGTTGTTGTAAATGTTTTCCTAGCTAAATGTGATGTTATATTGGTTTCTGTAGAAATAATTTTTGCGAGAATTTTTAAATGCTTGTTGTAATTCTGATTTGAAATAACAGGTAAAACAAAATCATAAGATTCTAATATTCTTCTTGCTGGCGGAAGTATTGGTACAATTATCTTTCTTTTTGTTTTATGCCTTATCAAATGAAGCCATAGTAATCCATCTTTTTCTTCAATGTGTTCTTTTGTAAGGCTCTTAAGTTCAGAATACCCTAAACCAGTAAAACATTGAAATACAAAGCAGTCTTTTGCCCGCTTAATCTTATCATTTTTTATTGTAGAATATAAGATCTTATTGAGCTCAACGCTAGACAAATATTTTATCTCAATATGAACTGACTTTGTTTGATGTAAAAGCCAAGGATTTTTATCCAACCATTCATGACCCATTGCAAATTTGATGATTTTTTTTAATCGCTGGATACTTTTGTTTGCAGTAACTTGTTTTAACTTTCTTTCAATCAATAGGTATTCTTCAAACTCAACCAAGTGTTTAATACCAATATCTTTTAGAGATACATCTTGTACCTTGTAAGCATGTTTAAAGAATTGCTCAACTTGTCTATATATCAGATGATACTTTTCATAAGTCCTTATAGAGTACTCCTTCCCTATTAGCTTTTTAATCATGATATTGTGTTGCTCACAAGCATCGAGAAAGCCTAAGGATATTTTACTCCTTGATTCACCTTTCAATAAGCTTACAATTTCTTGTAGTGATGCCTGTTCATCATTGTTGTAAATGCTCAAAAGTATTCTTTGCAATTTAATTTTAAAAGAAGCTAATACTTCATTTAAGCTTTCATCAAAACCTTCAATACTACTGGTTGCTTTTATAAAGTTTTCAGGAGGAACCCTGATTGATGTAGAAATAAATTTCTCCTTATCATTTTGTATAAGCCTACAGTAGATGGGAGCTAAGCCATGCTTATTAATCTTAGTCTTATAAAGGAAAAAGCTGAAGTGTACACTGCCAATTTTCATAGTAATTGATTTGCAGTATCTCTTGTATAGGGTTCACTTTCATTTATGGTTACATTTTAGATACAAATTAGTTACAATAACTGCATCTTTAGAAGCTAAAACCCCACTCCCCACAAAAAAAATCCCCTGTAAATCAATGACTTACAAGGGATATTGTAGCGGCGGCAGGACTTGAACCTACGACCTTCGGGTTATGAGCCCGACGAGCTACCAACTGCTCCACGCCGCGATATTTATCTTTATATTATTGTCTGTTTTTTGAGCCTTCGCTCAATGGATTGCAAATATAGTATATTCTCTCTTATAGTCAAGAAATACAGTATTATTCATAATCCTTGTACCTATAAACGCCATTTTCAGCCTAAAGTTCCAAGCTTTATAGCTTTATAAACTTTCTCTTTATCGTTTCCTTTCCAGAAATAAGCTCTAATGTATACATACCACTACCAAAGCCAGAACTATTGACATCAAAGGCCTGAGACTCCACTCTACCCTGGGATACCACCAATCCATGAATATTCCTTACTATATATTCATCTACCTTTAGTTCACTTTCAACCATTTCTATATATAATCTGTCTTCAACTGGATTAGGATATATTTTGGCCTCTAATATGCTTTGATCCTCCACATTTGCACCCAAAAAATTATCATTCAGCTTTCTTGCATTACCATTGTAAATCTGATTGGTTTCTGGATCTTGTACAAATACAATAACATCGGAATTATCGAGATTTACTGCATCACTTATTGGTATAGATAGTTCAAAAGTATAAGCTTGGTTTTCTAGATTTATCACCTCTGAATAATATTCCCTTTGTAGATAATCCAAAAAAGGAAGATCCTGCCACTCTTCCTCAATATGTGATTCCGTGACTGCCAAAATTAGTTCGAGATTGGGATTTAAAATTGGAGATTCTGAACTTACTCTTCCTCTTAGATAATACTCACCACCTGGTTGATCGTCTAGCTCTGCATTTAAAAATTCTATATGCAATGGGGATCTTTTTTGTTGGTTCTCTTCTACAACCGGACGGTATTGATCTACTATACTTACACTTACATCGCCTCCCTCAACTTTTGTAACGCCATCGAAAACTACACTTGGAAAACCCAGGATATTATACTGATTCATTTTATCGTCTACTATATCTGTTTCATAAGCATCACCTCTGTGGTAAGTGATTGCAGCAACATTATATCCCTCCAAATACAAATCCTCAACACCCAATGCCGCTCCTGGACAGAATGCACACCAGGTTCCCGAAAATTCTTCAATTACAATGAGATCTCGCTCTCGCAAATTAAATACATTTATATTTTTAGAGATAACATTATTATCCAACAAATTATCATCCACTCCTTCTATTGATAAGCGCAAAATATATTCTCCTTCTACAGCAGTCCAATACCCAAACGCATATTCAGAAACTTCGCCAATGGTCATATCATCAATATCCAAAACCCATGATTCTACTGGAGATGTATTACCTGTAAATCTCTCTAAAATTTCAAAAGTTACGGTACTACTCACGATGGTCGAACTGTTATTTTCAAAGCTTCCCAAAAACTCTACTTCCTGACCGGGCTCAATTTCTTCTGGAGCATCAATATCAATAACTCTCAAGTCAACTCCTGGCTGAAACTTTACCCTGATATTATCAATCCTCATAAATGGATTTTGATTGGCTGGACCAAGTCTTGTAAATGCAATTTGAAAATTATCTGATCCAACATCCGAGTTGGCTATCGTTTTGAGATAACTTCCCTGTAATAAACCATCTACTTCTATTTCATCGACATCATTCCAGGTATTTCCGCCATCCGAACTTGTCTGAATCAACAATGAATAATCGGCATTTTCCAAATAATAATTGTAGCTCAAGGAAATTGATGCAAAACCTTCTGTATTCATCACGGGGCTTATGGCACTGACCATGTCATCCGAATCCCCTACTCCAGACCAAATCCAAGACAATTCACCCGCATTTTCTCCAATAAAATTTGAAGAAAACCACTCCCAAGTTGTATTTGACGCATTGGTTCGAGAAGTCCATTGATGACTATAATTGCTTGACTCTCCAACTGCACTTACAATATCAAAATTGAAATCTTCATAATAGATATGTTCGTCCGTAACATAAAATATTGGATCGGTAGCTGTGATATCTCCCCACCCTGAAATATTTGTAGGCCTGATGGTATAATTAATAGAACCTTCCGTATCAAGAACATCTACAAATTCCGGCATATTTCCCGGAACTGTAAATTCTCTTCCATCAGATCGTCTGATAATGTAAGACTCTATGACACCATCAAAAAATGCCCCGTTGCTTCCTTCTATTGGTGCCTCCCAACTTAATGTTGTTTCTTCACCATCAAGAGATATTTCTAAATTCCTGACTGCCGCAGGCACATCAAGCCCAGCCCAAAAATTACCTGTGGAAATTTGATGTCCATCTCCCGCATCGTTCACCGGCACAATATCAAAATTGTAATAACCGCCCACAGGCACAGTTCCAACGAATGTTTGTTGCTCACCAATTTCTGGATCATCAAATCTTATTATTTCGGTGCCAAATGATCTTAAACTTATATATCTAAGTTGTGCCAAGTCATCACCGTCAGCTTCAAAGGCAGGATTCATCCAAGTAAATGAAACATCATTGGTTCCATCAGTCATTGGTTCAATCGATACATCCGAAACTGCAATTGGGTAATTTGCCTCGAGCGACTCTTCATACAACTTAAAATTATCGACATATATAATATGACTTTTCTCTCCCACTAGCTTGAATGCAATATTTCCCATCTGCTGATAAGCAGCTAACTCAATCCTCAATACCTCAGCATCAGGATTATCCACTTGCAATTCGTAAATCGATCTAAAAGAAGAGAAATCATCTTCAGTTTCTAAAATTCCTACGTGAAATGATGGAACTGATTCAGAACCGAAGGCCAGATTGTAACCATAGAAGTCTATTTCTAGTGCAGTGTATAGGGACAAATCAAAACTGGGGCTTGCAAGAATGATAATTTCATCACCATCTGATTGCTTAAACAAACTCACACTTCCATCGTATGGGTTTACAAAATCAAAGCCGGCTTCACTGTAATCCAACCAGCCATCAGGCAAATTATTGCCATCAAATGTTTCTGTGTAAACTTGTGACATGGCTGACAATGAATAAATAATGAGAAATACGAGCGAAAGTATAGGTCTTTTCATAATTCTAAAGTTTGGCTTTAGCTTTAAGATATAGAATCTAAAGAAATCACCCAAATGAAGAAACATTTAAACTCCTGATTATCAATGAATTCATTTGTACCCAAGCACACAAGTATCATCAGGAAGCTTTTATTGGGCATTTATCGTTTAAAATAAAGAGAATGCCCGTGTCCCTTATAATTAGAAAATTCCGTTTCACATTTTTTATTTTATAAGCACAAATATTCCTCAAGTTTTCTTAATTTTGAAGTATCATTTAAGACTCTGATTATGACTATGTCAGAGTTTCCATGAAGAAAAGGCTGCGAAATTACAACTGATTGAAAAAATTAGGCAGAACACCTTTGCCCAAAAATGAACTAGTTAACCTCTAGCAGGTATTCTATAAAGAAGTAAGGTCACTTTTTAGGAAGTGGTCTTCGGAGTTTTAATGCTATCGATCCCCAGGAAGATATTGTGCCTTCTTGGGGTTTTTTTATACTTATCTTAAGAATTACTTAATAGAAGCTTGAAAATTTGAAAACCAATGCTCTTGAACTATATTTAACTTCAACAACTTAAATATGAACAACTTCAAAATTTCCCTAGCTACACTTTCATTTCTCCTTTTTTCTACCTTCGTATTTGCTGATAATATCGTAGTTAATATCACTGGAGAAACAGATTTTTGTTTTGGATCTAGCACAATTATCTGTGCTAATTCTGCCCCTAATTACTCCTACCAATGGTCAACTGGGGAATCAACAAATTGTATTACTGTGCTCATAGCTGGATTCTTTTCTGTAACAGTTTCTGATGGAATTTGCAGTGGATCCACTAATGTAAATATTACTCAAAGCTCTATACTAACACCCATTATTTCTGGAGATGATCTATGTTTAGGTGCAGAGACAACTCTATCTACTGGCATCCAATATGATTCTTACCAATGGATAGGCCCAACTGGACAAATAATCAATAGCTTAGGATCACCATGGGAAATAGAAGTTTCTGAAGGAGGATTCTATACATTGAATGTAACTCAAGGCACATGCTCAGCCATGAGTTCTTATAATTTATTTGAGGTTGATCCTCCCACAGCAACGGTCCAACAAAATACAATGGCCTGTAATAGTCTAAGTCCTCAAGGACCCAACATTATTGATCTTAATCAATTAATCTTTACAGAATCTGACTTCACAATATTTGACCAAAATGACCAAGTCATACCCTCAGGTATTGTAGATTTTGAAGGCCAGATTCCTGGAGTCTACACTTATAAATATGTTCTTGACGCAGATTTTCCTTGTGAAGTTGTAAGTTATTTTATCGACATCATCGTTGAAGATTGCAACTGCCCTAACTTGACCCTCCCTAACATTGCTCAGTGCGTCTCCGACAGTACTCTCATAAACCTATTTGACTTTTCTTATTCGCTTACCGAAACAGGAGGCAGTTTTTCTTTGATTGATTCTCAAGGCAATCTTACTTTCTCTCAGCCTGATTCAAATGGTATCTTGATGATTAACGAAACTTTACTTCCAGGTGATTACACCTTATCTTATACCATAAACAATGCTCCACTTGGATGCCCTTCCATAAGCATGTCAATTTTTAAGATTTTTCCGCTTCCGCAAATAGCTTTAGCAGCTCCAGAACCAATTTGTATTTCAGACACTGTGGCCAGTACATTTTTAATGCATCTGAATGAACTCATCATTGAAGGCGAAGGACTATGGTCAGATCAAAATGGCAACCCAATCGATTCCGACTTTACCTTTAATGTATCTCCTCTAGACACCATGACATTTTTGTTCAGTACAACAAACGCCATAGCTCCTTGCTCAAATTTTTCAACCCCAATCACCTTAGAGTTTATTGAATGCATAGAAAGCTCCATAAGTCAACTTGATGATGCTTCGATTGAGGTATACCCCAATCCATGCCAACATAGCATAACCATCAATACCGAAAAAAGCTTTGATAAAATCGAATTGTTAAATATTTATGGCCAAGTAGTGATCAATACTTCTTTCAATCACACATTAGATATTACCATACTCACTTCTGGTATTTATTATTTGAAACTTACCAATACTAAAAACCATGAACAGCAATTTACTCAGATCATAAAGAGCTAAGATTGAATTGTTCTCTGTGGACTACACCTATCTACCCAATTAACTATAGACCATAACCTGTCAACGTTTTTCATGAGGCCTCAAGTAGTCTGGCGTCTGATAGTCTGCCGTCCGATAGTCTGGCGTCTGGATGTCTGGCGTCTGGATGTCTGGCGTCTGGATGTCTCGATGTCTGCAAGTCTGGAAGTCTCGATGTCTCGATGTCTCGATGTCTCGATGTCTCGATGTCTCGATGTCTCGATGTCTCGATGTCTCGATGTCTAGATGTCTGGATGTCTCGATGTCTGGATGTCTGGATGTCTGGAAGTCTGGAAGTCTGCAAGTCTGCAAGTCTGGAAGTCTGCAAGTCTGCAAGTCTGCAAGTCT
>ENA-ORXT01006948-ORXT01006948.1-marine-metagenome-genome-assembly--contig:-NODE-6948-length-10301-cov-5.116197_pt1 | contig 10301 bp, 9 predicted proteins | sample MGYA00237868_ERZ511482 | MGnify/ENA metagenome assembly ERZ511482
TCGAGGCGCTGAGGGCATCTGGCATCGTCGGGGCTGCGGCGCAGTAGAGCCCGGGTCGGCCGCTCAGGCTGTTGGCGCAGGTGGGGGCCACACGGGCGTCGACGCACGATCCGAGTCGAAGGGCAACGCAACCGGACGTCGATCGGCGACCGAACGGTCGGCTGCGACGATGACGCCGAGCACGTCTCGTCCGAATGCGAGCGTGAATGCATGGGGGAGTGTTCCACGGTCGAAGCCGGCGCCGATGGCCTTCAGCATGTCGACGACGCCCGAGTCATGAAGTGGACGATGCTGCTCGTCGCTCACGCGGACCGCAGGAAGAGCGACTTCGTCACCATTGAACTCGAGTGACGGCCGGGGGTCGGTCTGTGAGCGTAGAACGCCGTCGGTGCCAGCCACCTGGAATTCGCTGCTGATCAGGCCCGACGACTGCCAATCGGCGTGAACCGATGCCGTGAAGCCGTCGGCGAACGAGAGGTCGACGTCGACCGCACGGTCGGGTCCGTCGGCATCACCCGCGGCCGCCGCCGACACCGAGACGGGCGTGTTCAACCCGCCGAGTCGGGCGACCAACAGGGTCAGCGCAAGTTGATCGTGGGCCGACCGCAGGAGCGCGTCCGCCGAGCCAGTGCCAGCCGAGACAGTGCCAGCCGAGACAGTGCCAGCCGAGACAGTGCCAGGGGGCATGGGCCGAGTCGACCGCGTCGAGATCGCAGTGACGGGCCCTACCGATGCGAAGCGACGCAGCAGCTCCTGGATGGCCGGAGTGCTGACCAACGGCCAACCGAACGCGAGGCGGCCACGACCAGCGATCAGCGAGTCGGCGTCGGTGAGCGACGCTGCCAGTGGAGCGGCGAACACGACGTCGGCCGAGTCCGCGCCTGCCGGCTGCTCAGCGGTCCAACCCAGCAGACGCGCGCCGGCCGCGTAGACCTGGGCCGCTGGGGAGTCGCCGGCGATGCCGATTCGACGGGCAGCCATCGCTTGCGTGTCACTTGCCAGCGAGGGCGGCGACGACCGGGGCGAACGCCTCGAGTTCGTCAGGGCCGACGATCACGTAGCTGAAGCCGTACTGCTCGCGACGTGCCTGGATCGTCTCGATCATGTGGGCTGGACTGCCGATGAGCGCAAAGGGTGAGTCTTCGATCATCTGATCCTCGACACCGATCATCTGTGCCATACCCGACACTTGGCCGGCTCGATCATCCGTGACACTGACGAAGAAGACCCGGATGTTCATCTCGATGTGGTCGAGGCGTCCGGCGGCTTCGGCGACGTCAGCGACCAGTGCAACCTTCTCGGTGATGACCTCGCCGGTCATCGACGCAATGGCGTCGGGGCCGACCACGCCGGCATGCATCGAGCCGTTGACGCCGACGATGTCGGCCTGCTGCGCCGCGATGGTCAGGACCCGCGGGCCGCCACCTCCGATGAGTACCGGTGGGTGCGGACCCTGGACGGGTTTCGGGAAGCCGTTGTAATCGGTGATCGTGTAGTGCTCGCCAGTGTGGGAGAAGGCGCCGTCGCCCATGGCCGACTTGATGATGTGCAGGCCTTCGACGAAACGATCGATGCGGACGCCCGGTCGGTCGTACTGCATGCCGGCCTGCTCGTAGTCGCTGATCATCCAGCCGGCACCGAGACCGATCTCGACACGTCCGTTGCTCAGCAGGTCCATCGTGGCCAATTCCTTGGCGAGGACGATCGGATGCTTGTAGTCGTTGTCGAACACCAGCGCACTGGCGCGCAATGTGGTCGTGGCATCGAGGATTGCCTGGAGCGCGGGGACCGGTGCCAGCTGATCTCCGAAGTGGTCCGGCATCGTTGCCACGTCGTAGCCGAGCGCTTCGATCTTGCGAGCCTCCTCGACCCACTCATCTCCGGAACCAGCGTTGGACAACTGGACGCCGAAACGGAAGGGCCTGACCGGGAATCGTGACATCTCGCCGACCGTAGCGTTTGGCCCGTCTCGTCGCGGCGACGTGCAAAGAGGTGACCGGTGCAGCGTGACCAGAATCCGGTCGAGTCGGCCACTACTGTCAGGCCCACTGTGCGCATCACCGGCTGGCTCCCACGATTGTTCGCGATCATCGCGGCTGGCTCGCTGCTGATCACTGCGGTCGTCGTCGCTGTTGCCCCCCGTCTCTGGCACATCGCCAACGCTCACGAGGAGATGCCGGTGGTCTTGCCGCCCTTCGAGGCATTGGCGCAACGCACGTATGTGTACGACACGAACGGCGAAGAGATCGCCGTGTTCGAACTCGAGAACTCTCAGCCGATCGACTACGCCGACGTCCCTCCGCAGGTCGTGCAGGCTTTCCTCGTCGTCGAGGACAAGGAGTTCTTCAGCCACGACGGCGTGAACGTCCGGTCTCTGATCCGCGCCACGTTGTCGAACTTCGCAAGCGACGCCCCGCAGCAGGGTGCGTCGACGATCACGATGCAGGTGGTCAAGAACGATTTCCTCGCCGGGCTCGAGCGCGATGGCCGGTACAAGCTGCTGCAGACTCATTACGCACGCATGCTCGAGAAGGAACTCACCAAGGAAGAGATCCTCGAGCGCTACCTGAACACGGTGTTCTTCGGTAACAACGCCTACGGCATCCAGGCTGCGGCCGAGACCTATTTCGGCAAGACCGCTGCGGAGTTGAGCTTCATCGAATCGGTGTTCCTTGCGGGCCTCGTCCGGTCGCCGTCGGGTTTCGACCCGATCAACGAACCCGAGCGCAGCCGGGCACGGTGGCTCCAGGTTCGCGACCGATTGGTCACCGCTGAACTGATCACCGAGGAGCAGAACGACGTCATCGAAGAGACGTTTGCGCTGCCGTCTCGGGTGAAGACCATCCCCACACGGTCGAACGAGCGGACCTACTACACCGAGGCACTGCGGGATTACCTGCTGAACACGTCGACGATTCTCGGCGATTCGCCTCAAGATCGATACAACCAGCTGTTCCGCGGCGGCCTGCGGATCCACACGACACTCGACAACGACTTGCAGCAACTGGCGAACGAGGCGCACGACGTCCTCCCGGCGACCGGTGGCAGATTCGAGAACGCCATCGTGTCGCTCGACTCGACATCGGGCGCCATCCGGGTCATGGTCGGCGGATCGGGTTTCATCCCGAATGAACGCGAAGTGAACATGGCGCTGTCCCCGCGTCAGACCGGCTCGAGCATCAAGTTCTTGATCCTCGCAGCGGCCGTGCAGGCGGGCGCCCAGAGCGGCGACATCATCGACGGAGTCCGAGGATGTCGCTTCGACAACCCGGGCTCCGAACCCGCCTTCTTTCAGATCAACGGCGGCGTGGCCGGCAGCGTCACCAACCTCGCACAGCAGACGTGGTCGTCTGTCAACTGTGCCTTCGTTCGCCTCTCCCAGATCGTCGGTCTGAACCGGATGGTCGACACGGTCTACCGTGCATCGAAATCGCCCTACCTGTACGCGGGCCAGCCCGAGTCCGAACGGGCGCCGCTCGAGCCGTTCCTCAGCTTTGGAACGGGGGCCAACGAGATGAGTCCGCTCGACATGGCAGCAGGAGTCCAGACGCTTGCCAACGAAGGCCTCCACCACGATCCGTACTACGTCGAGTTCATCGATGACGCTGCAGGCAACCGTACCTACACCCACCGCAGCACCGGCACTCCCGTCTTCGACGAGGGCGCTGCGCTCGAGACGGTCGACATCTTGAAAGGCGTGCTCCGTAGCGGCACCGGGCGCCGCTACCCACTGTCGAATGATCGTCAGGCGTTCGGTAAGACCGGCACGCAACAAGACAACACGAACGCCTGGTTCGTCGGCGGAACCAAACAGCTCGCCACGGCCGTCTGGGTCGGTGACCCCGACGCCTACACACCGATGATCAATATCCCGGAGTTCCGCGCCGAAGGTGTCAGCAAGGTGCAGGGCGGCCTCTTCCCCAAACAGATCTGGACAGCGTTCATGGAGCCGGCTCACGCATTCCTGCCGCTCCTCGACTGGGAGGCGCCGCCACCACCAGAACGCTCGAACGCACGGTTGATTCTGCCGGGTAACGAATGTGCCAGCCGCGTGGTCGGCTTCGTTCCGGGTGCCGTGATTCCGAATGTCGTCGATCCGCTTGCGCCGGTGACGACACTCGCCGAGGGCGAGGTGCCCGTGCCGGTGCCGGTGCGAACTGCGCCCGGTCGAGCGATCATCGAGCGTGTCGACATCGGCACGACGATTGCTCCGGACAACCTCGATCCGAACTCCCCGTTGCCGTCGGTGGCGGCGGGCCTCAACGTCAGTCGTTGCTGACGCGGCGACGCTCAGCTGGCACACTGTGCAGAGATGACCGACGCCGCTGACTCTGCTCCCGACACCGCTACAGACACTGCGCAGGACCATGTCGCTGAGACCGGCACCACGGTGGCCGATCGCCTCCTTGTTCTGCAACAGCTCGACACTCAGTCCGACCAGCTCCGCGTCAAGCGTGAGCGGTTGCCCGAACGTGATGAACTCGCCGCCCGTTCGGAGCAGTTGACGGCCTGGGAACGGCGTCGCAAGCGGATTGCAACCCGCCTCGACGAGCTGACAGTCGTGATCGAAGAGGCCGAGGAACGCAACGCCGAGTTCGGCGCAGATCGGGCTCGCCTCGAAGCCCAGTTGAAGACGGTGATCGCTCCGCGCGAAGCCGAAGCGCTGATGCACGAGATCGAGACGATCAACGGCCATCGTGACGAACTCGACGACGCCGAACTCGCTGCGCTCGAAGAGCAGTCGACACTCGACGACGAACGAAACGAACATCTCGGCTCCGAGTCAGCACTGCGGTCGAGCGTGGGTCGCGCGGACGAGGCGCTCGCCCAGGTGTGCGCAGACATCGACAACGAGCTCGCTCGGCTCGCTGATCAACGTGCGGCAGCCGTCGGGGAGCTGGAGTCGAACATCGTCGATCGCTACGAGTCGGTACGCAAGGCCGCTGGCGTGGCCGTTGCCGTGTTGAAGGGTCACCGTTGCGAGGGTTGCCACCTCGACCTGTCCGCAGCCGAGGTCGATACCGCCAAGGACGAGGCCGCTGCGTCTGGGTACACCGAGTGTCCGCAGTGCGGTCGTCTCATCGTCGTCTGAGCAGGGCATGTTCTTCTGGTTCATCGGCACGGCCATCGTCTCGATCGGTTTTGTCTTCCGTGACCCCCGATTCGACTACCGACTCCTGATCATCGGGTCCGTCCTCCCATTGGTCGACGGCCTGTTCGGGGGAGCTCGAGCGTTGCACAGCATCACGGTCAGCATCGTGCTGATGGCCGTCCTCATGTTGGCCACGTCCGGTCGCAAGCCGATTCGCAAGATGCTGCTCGGGCTGCCGATCGGCATGTTCCTCCATCTCGTGTTCGACGGTGCCTGGAACAACACCGAGGTGTTCTGGTGGCCGTTCACAGGACTCCGGTTCGGCGATGATCCGTTCCCGATCACCGATCGCGGGATCATCAGCGTCGCCCTGGAAGTCGTCGGTGTGGCGCTCTGTGTCTGGCTGTGGCGGACGAATGGCCTCGGCAGGGCAGAGCAACGCTCTACTTTCCTGCGCAGCGGTGCCCTCATCGCTGCGCCACAGCGGTGAGCGTGTGGCACACTCGACGTTGTGTTGATCCTCGTTCGCCACGGTCGTACCGCTGCCAACAAGGCTGGTCAGTTGCAGGGGCGTCTCGACCAGGACTTGGACGAGATGGGCCAGCGTCAAGCAGTCGCCGTTGCTGAAATGGTCAGGTCGTTCGGGTCAGTCGACACCGTCGTCGCCAGCCCGCTGAAGCGGGCGCAGCAGACAGCAGCAGAGTTCGGCCTTCCGGTCGAGACCGATCCGCGATTCGTCGAACTCTCCTACGGCGTCTTCGAAGGCGTGAAGCATGCAGACGTGCCGTCCGAGGTGTGGGACAACTGGCGTCAGGATTTCAACTACGTGCCTGAAGGCGGCGAATCGCTCGCAGCGCTCGATCTGCGTGTGCGCGGGGCATGCTCAGAACTCGCCGAACGAGCAGCCGAGTCGAATGTCGTCGTCGTCAGCCACGTCTCGCCGATGAAGTCGGCGGTGGCGTGGGCACTCGGCGTCGACATCGGCATCTCGTGGACCTGCCATCTCGATCATGCGTCGGTGTGTCGCATCGCTTTTCGGCGCGGTGACCCAATTCTCACGACGTTCAACGAAACCGCCGAGGTTCGTCTGTGACAGAGCCTCGGCCGTGCCTGTCGGTGATTGTTCCGTGCCTCGACGAAGTCGACACGGTCGCCGAGTTGCTGGCGAGAGTCGAGGCGTCACCCTGGGTCGCCCAGATCGTGGTCGTCGACGACGGATCGACGGACGGGACCGTCGAACTCGTTCGCTCGATCGCTGGCCCGATCCACACCGTTGTCGAACACGAGATCAACCGCGGGAAGGGTGCGGCGATCCGGACCGGAGTCGGGCACTGCACCGAGGACTACGTCATCATCCAAGACGCCGACCTGGAGTACGACCCCGCTGAGTATCCGTTGCTGCTGGGACCGTTGGAAGCCGGACTCGCTGATGTCGTGTACGGCTCGAGGTTCGTGTCTGGGCGCCCGCACCGCGTGCTGTACTTCTGGCACTCGGTGGGTAATCGCTGTTTGACCACGCTGTCGAACATGTTCACCGATCTCAATCTGAGCGACATGGAGACCTGCTACAAAGCGTTCAGACGTGAGGTGATCCAGGCGATCGAGATCGAGGAGGATCGTTTCGGGTTCGAGCCCGAGGTCACTGCGAAGGTGGCAGCGCGCCGTGACCGGGTCTTCGAAGTGGGGATCTCCTACAGCGGCCGGACTTACGAAGAAGGCAAGAAGATCGGCTGGCGTGACGGCGTGCGTGCCGTGGTGTGCATCGTTCGGTATTCACCGCTCATGCGGCGGGCCCGTCGATCACGGTGACGACCGAGCTGCCTCGAGCAGAGCGATCGTCGCAGCATCGCCCCATGCGCTGACGGCGCTGTCGACCACCAGTTGTGCGGCGTAGTGGTCGTTGACGGCCTGCAGGGCGGCACCGCGTAGACCCAGAGCGCTGACGAAGACGTCGCAGTCGTCGAGTCGCGCGAAGTCCGCCGACGGGACGGGCGCCGAGTAAACCAGAAAAGCCTCGACCGAAGAGCCACACACCCGTTGCTCCAGCGCTCGGGCTTCGTTGATCACGGCGCCTGCAGCACGCAACCCCGACTCCCGTTCGAGCAGGATCTGTGCATTCGGCAACAAAGTGACGATCAACACGGCGACGAGGGCGACCGAGCTCACAGGCCGTCCCGGAAGCCGCCGGGCGCCGATACCGGCGAGGACGGCCAGAAAAGGGACCAGACCGACGAAGAACCTGGAGTACAGGTCGAAGGGCTGAGCGACCTGCCAGGTGTAGACCAGGGCTGCGGTCGGCACCAGGGCGCCAGCACCGATGGCCAGGGCGTGTCGACCAGACCGCTTGGCGATCGACAGCGCCCCGACCATCACGAGGGTTCCGACGATCACGACGGCCGGCGTCGACCGCCCGAGGAGTTCGCGGACGGTGAATTCGCCGAACCCCGGCAGGTATCGGGTGCCGCGAGCACTCGTGTTGGCTCGGGCGTCGTCGATGATCGGCAGTGCAATGGTGATCGAGATGACCGCAGCGATGCTCCAGGTGACGAGATGGCGTACCCGGAGGTGGTTCATGGCGAGCGTTGCACTGGCAAGCGTCAGGATGAACACGGCGCTGTACGCGTGAGTGTTGACGGCAACGATCATCGCCGACCCCTGGATGACGAGCCAGCGCATTCGCGGATCGGTCCACGAGCGTTGGAGGGCAAGGCCGGCGACCACGACGCCGAGTGTCGCGAGGGAGTACCCCCGAAGTGACCGATACAGCTCGAAGTACATTGGATTCAGGAGCAGGACGGTGCCGGCGACGACGCCGCTCATGATCGCCGCACGGCGACTCGTGTACCACGTGATCAATCCGACAGTGACCGCACCGCACGTCACAGGCAAGAGCCGCTGTGCAGTCTCGCCGACGAAACCGAATCGCCAGAGAATCGACTCGATGAAGGAGAACATCGGATGGTTGTTGAACACGACTTGGGTCGTCAGCGCCCGGCGCGGTGACCCGCCGTTGATGAAGCTGGAGTATGTGACCGCTTCGTCGTAGTTCAACGAGCGCGATACGTTGATCAGTCCGACGAAGAGGGCGACCATGCCCATCGCGCAGCCAGCGATCACGTCGTTCGACGGGCGACGCAGCACGGGTCGCCCGGGCAAGTTCGCTGTGGCCCCAGACATGTCGGCACCGAGACTACCGATGCCACGTGTGCGTCGGGCGGGCCGGGGCGCGCAGGTGTGAGTGCAGTGGTGAGTGCAGTGGTGAGGTGGCCTGTAAGCGGGATTCTGTGGCCCGCAAGCGGGCCGGTGACCATCCATCTGATGCGACCTACCCGAGGGTGTCTTGCGACGAACGGGCCGTTCGTGTCCTCTGCTCGGTCTTGCTCCGGATGGGGTTTACCGAGCCAGCCACGTCGCCGTGACTGCTGGTGCGCTCTTACCGCACCGTTTCAGCCTTGCCTGTGACGGACCTCCTCGAAAGGCGGCGCGTCCATCGGCGGTCTCTCTCTGTTGCACGTCCGTCAGGTCGCCCCGACCTGGCTCTCGCCAGCATCCAGCCCTGTGGAGTCCCGACTTTCCTCGACGACATCGCTCGAAAGCCCACCGCCGCGATCACCCGGCCACCTCACCACTGCCCGCGCAAGGCTAGTGGTGGATCAGGATCAGCCCTCGTCCAACTCTTCGTAGATGAAGGAGTTGGCCGCGGGTGTCGCGAGCAGGAAGCTTGAACGGTTGCCGTTGAGGTCAGTGGCGCCGAGCAGGATCTCTTCCTGGGCGACCGAACCGAAGGTCGACTCGATGGCGTAGCGCGGGATGATTCCGTCGACGTTGACGACCTCGCCGCCGACGAGCACGGGGCTCACCCGACGCGCAGTGCCGAAGACTTCCAGGACCAGCGCAGCTGAGTGGCGAGCCTCCTCGGCCGAGGCGCCTGCAACGGCGAGCCGTTGATCGCTCCGAGACAGCAGCGACGTCAGGGTTTGGTGGGTTGACGACGCCATGTTCTCGAGCGTGATTGCCAAGTTGACGACGTCGAGGCCGATCTCCTCGAGTGTTCTCTCGGTCGAGACCTCGATTGCATCGCCGTCGTCATCGAACGATGGCTCACCATCGTCGCCGAGCACCGGGAGCACTTGCGGCGAAACGATGGCGAGGAGGATCGGCTCGATGGCTCGGTCCATGATCCACGGGTTGGTGGTGGTCCAGGCGGCGCCGCCAGCAGCGACGGTCAGATCGGCCATGAGCGCAGCCGTGGCCGTGTGGTTGGCGATGAGGCGCTCGACGAGGGTTGCCAGGTCGCCCTCGAGAACGCCCAGGTTCTGAGCGGTCTCGTAGACGGCAACAGCGGTGTTCTCGAGCGACGAAGCGGTGCGCAGCAGGACGACGTCGTTGACCTCGTACTCGGGCAGTGGTGCGATCGTCGGGGCATTGCCGACACGTCCGGGCGTGTCGTCGCCTGCGATGTCTCCGCACGCTGACACGATCGCCGCGAGTGAGATCGAGAGGCCGCCGATCTTGAGGGCCTGGCGACGTCCGACACGAGCGTCGAGGTTGCTGGTCGTGAGCGGGGAGTCGAATTGGTTCGTCATGAAGCACCGCCGGTGAGGGAGAGGGCGTCGGCTGTGTTGCCGAGCATTTCGTCGAGGTTTGCCGCGAAGCCGGCAAGGCTCGTGAGGACGGCGGCGTGGCGAGACTCGACAGTGATGATCGACGCAGTGAGGCCAATCGCATCGACGCTGTCGTAGGTGCCGAGGAGTTCGGTGTGGGTGGCAACCGCGATGTTTTCGAGTGTGCGGGCCACGGCGCCGAACTCTTGCGGGTCAGAGGTGGCGAATGCGTCGGAGAGTTGATCGACGACGTCGCTGTTCGCTCGACCTGCTGACGAAGCGCCAGTCACCCCGGCGATGCTGTCGGCATAGGCCTCGTGCTGCTCCGCCATGATCTCGGCGATTGCCGCAAAGTCTTCTGCAAGGTTGCCAGCCGCCGTTTTGTAGAGCTCGACGGCAGCGAGTTCCAGACCGAGGGCGGCAGCGAGCAGGTCGCGATCGGCGTCGGTGGGGAGATCTGGGGCAGCCGCAGCAGGAGTGCTGCTGAGGACGGCTGCGGCGGTGCCGACCAGGCCAGCGAGGCCGGCAGCACCGAGAAGGCTGCGCCGCGTCGATGCGGGCTCAGCGGGTTCGAAGTCCACGAGGGATTGTCCTTTCGAGTTCAT
>ENA-ORXT01006949-ORXT01006949.1-marine-metagenome-genome-assembly--contig:-NODE-6949-length-10300-cov-15.651277_pt1 | contig 10300 bp, 13 predicted proteins | sample MGYA00237868_ERZ511482 | MGnify/ENA metagenome assembly ERZ511482
GCCATCATCTGGCAGTGCCAAGCGGCGATCTTGCCGGAAAATTCCCGAACGGTTCTGTCCCGTGTCTGAAACCGCTTTCCTTGCTGTCAACGGCCCGCGCAAGATTCCGAACGGGCACCCCTGGGTGAGCACACGAGAGTTCCAACGATCACTACCGACGAGGACCGCTGCACCATCGAAATCAGTCCCAACAACCAATTGGTACTTGACGGCGGTTCATCGCGACTAACGCTTGGGAAGAGACACGCGTATTTAAATCACATGTAAGACTGTAACTGGAGAGATGTATCCTTTCATTTCATTTCGTTTCAATTTTAGACTTCTTCCAGATCCATCATTCAAGAGAATATATTCAATCTGTCTATCCCAACCATGTTCAAAATCCTACTAATTGAATATCCGACTATAATATTGATCCTGACTCTGTCCGTCCCAGCAAGATCTGATTTTGGATAAATGACCTCGCCAAATACTCAATCCAGAGTGCATGTGACGGGATGTGGATTATATTCTAATGCAACCAAAAGTGCCTGATTCCAAAGCCCCTGATGGCAACCTGCGAGACGGGAAGGCACAGGCGCCGGCGTCCTTGGGCGGTGTTGGCGAAACCGTCCCGTAGGCCACGCGTGCAGTTTGCCCCGCGTGGCACCATCCTGGGTGTCGAGTAGGGTTGGGTCGTCGGTCAACTTTCTCTTCGCCCCCGGGGCCAGTCCCCTGGCGTGACCCTATAAATACTCTCCCAGGCGTTTCCCATCTCATGAGCAGCTGTATGCCGGCACCCCGCACCGCACTGCACCGCACCGCGCAGTCCCTCCCTCGCCTGGTCGTGTCGAGCACCGCCCCGTACGCTGGCGGCACCCGACACTCTCGGTCGTCACACCGCTTGTCCGACACGAGTGCATCTCCTCGGGGGGGAGACCGCCATCCCGGTTGTGCTTCCGCGGTGCTACTGGTTGTCAGTTGGCGTGGCACCTGCAGGGACACCCGTCCCTGTGGGCGCCGCCCCCGGGGGGGGGGGCGCAATGATCAGGCCCCCCACCCCCGGCTCACTCAGCTCCAACAGCGGCCGCGGTCGCATTCGCCACGCTGTGTTCCTGGCCCTGACAACGTCGCGGCTCCTCAACGGTTGTCACCGCGGCCGTGCGTGCGTGACGGGGCCACTCGCCCCTCGCACGCAGGGCCGAAATTCTCGCAGGGGGCGGGATTTTCGCCGTGCCCCCCCGGACCGGTCCGCTACGGCCCCGCGCACGCACCCCGCCGTGACGGCGGGGGGTGCCGATGCACCAACAGCTGCGCAGTCCCTGCCCAGGGGCCCCGTCCGAGAGCCCTGCCCAGGGGACCCGTCCGAGAGCCCTGCCCAGGGGCCCCGTCCGAGAGCCCTGCGGACCACGCGCGCCTGCGGGGCGCGGGTGCGCACACAGGCGGCCCGGAACGGACCTGGAGTCCCTAATTGGAAACTGGGGCATGCACTTTTCGGCCCCATGGATAACCGTATGATAATCTCGGATTTTCGTGCACATTGAGGTTTCCCTTCTCGGACAGAGCAGTCGTGATTGGCGACCACGGGCTTGACACCAACGTCTCGGAGCGGGAAGCGCACCCCAGAGCAACTGCATGTGTCGCCATCCTGCGGGCCCGGCTGGTTATTGGCTGCACGCACTCTCGCGATCATCGTGCGAGGTGTAGCACCCTCGAGACTCATTGGTCCGTAGTGGTATCGAAAAACCACTGGGTGCTCAGGCTAGCCATTTTTTCAGAAAAGCACCACATGAAGTGTTGGCTGACGGATCGACTGTGTTCGTTGCCATACTGCAGTACAACAAACCGACAATTGTACACGTCGACTGGTCCCGCGATGCGCAGTAGTCACAGAGATCGGGAAGCTGGTGAGCAGGCTCCAGCTCCATCTCTGCAGGATTGGTGGACCACTGACTCCGGCTCGTCATCATGTGAATAGAGCCATTTGAGGGTCCTCTGTTGCCACCCGACCAGAGGTGCGTGTTCGTCTCACGACCTGCTTCACCGGCCTCACTGGGGGCAGACGAGACCAGCGCCTCCATATTTGTCGCACAGGCCCCTGTCACAGTGGAACGGTGGCACTACCAGGTTGCGCGCGCGTACCTGTCCTGCGTGGTCCACACGGCGCACCTCGTTGCCTGGAACAGGTCCGTTCTTCCTTACTTTTTGTCCCCCACCGCGAGGCGTTGCCCCCCGCCCCCCTCCTCTCCCGCCTGCGCCAAGACCACGCGCACCCTGAGGTCGAAGTAGACCCCAACGCCTTGTCGCGATGACGACCGCCGACGGCCACGCCGACCACGACGCCAAACAAGCGGATGAAGTGGCGTCCGGTGCGCGTGGCGCGAACGGTGCCGGAGGCGTTGGTAGTGTTGGCGGCGCCGGCGGTGCCCACGGCGCCGTCGGCACCAGCGGTGCCGACGGCAACGCTGGCACCAGCGCACCGGCTGGCCCGCCGTCCAACGGCGCTCTGATGACGGCGGCCGCGGCGGCGGGCCCACTCGTCAATGTTACCGCCGGGACGGCCGGCGCGACGGCCACTCGCTACGCGGCCTCGACCGTCGCTTCTAGCGAAGCTGAGGCATGCGCCTTGGCAATGCTGGTGGACCCGGATAGGGTAAGCGTGGTGCGGCCGGCGGACCGCGAGTGATGCAGAACAGTCCGAGGCGATGGCGCACCACGGTGGGAGAAATGACTACCGCGGAGATCGTCTTTTGCTGCCGTTGCTGCAGCCATGTGTGAGTGCTGCTTTGCGGTGCCCATTTTGCTGATGTTCAGGTCGGGTGCCCCATCGTTGTCCATGTGCCTTAAATAGTTTGTAGACTTCTTTGCTTGCGAAAGGCCCGCACGACGAGTGCGCCAGCGACCGGGGCTCATCCTGATCAGCGGCACGCGCCGTACTCCATCTACACCTTTCTCATGTACCCACCTTCCCCTGCTGCCCCTCATTCCCCAACGAAAGCAATGCCGGAAAGACCCACCAGCGCCGCCCCATCGACGGCCCAAGGAAAGGCTGACAACATGGCGCTGCCACCAAGACGCTACAGAGGCGCGTGATGGCAGTACCTGAGAGAGGCCAGCAGTCAACAGCACGTCCGAAGAGAAACTCAGCCACTCGCACAAGCAAGCGACGGCACAGTCGCCAAGGTTGACGAGCAGCCGTCGACGTCACTGCCGTAGCATATGGTGCCGCCTGCAGTGTCGGCACTTTCCTCACCGCCCCTTTCCGCCGAAAGAACCATGTCAGTGGTGTTCACCATAGCAGGAGATCGGGGTCCACATACAGATCTTCCTGGCTGGCCACAAAAGCCGACCTCAGCGATGGTACAGAAGACAAAGCAAAGACACAGCACGGCTGGTAGCCGTCCAGGCGGGGTAAACATTGATTGCCGGCGTTGTGCCGCACCGCATGGAGCACAGTCGTTACACCTAGCACACAGGTTGCACTTCCGGCGAGAGCGGACCGGTACAGACGGGTCAAAACGGGCAAGCAGCATGTAGCAACGCCTGCTACAGAAGTACTGGCACCGGCCCGGTCATGGTGGCGAAATGATAGCGAAATTCACACCGAGGGCAGAACAAGGGCAGAACAAGGGCAGAGAGAAGCAAAGGATACTGGGGGGAAGGGATGAGAGAGAGAAAGCATCATCCGCCAAGCGCTCAGCACTTGATCGCCGGCTGCGACCGCCCGCCCGTCCGTTCCGCTCTTCCGCCCGCCCGCCGGCGCGCCCCGTGCAGTGCGCGCGTTGCGTCAAACATCTCCCCCCCCCAGCCCCGTTCAACCTACACGAACACGTCCGGCAGTCACATGCAGAGTCAGAGCACCCCCCCGCCGCGGCGGCTCTTCTCTACTTCTGCATGTGAACGCCGCTGGGGGTGCGGCCGCACCCCCCGCAGCGCAAAAGACCCAACCACCGCGTGCGTCCGTGTTCTACCACCGTTGCCAGTCCCCTGATAAGAGGCCCTCTGCCTCCTTTCCCCCAGCGTCGGCCCGGTCCAACGAGCAACCGGCGTACCTGACGCCGCCGGTGGCGAAGCCAACAACCGTCCCCCGCCAGGTGGGCACGTCGAGAGAGCGCCACTCGCCCATGCCCGTGGGAAGACACAGGCACCGCGCCGGCAACAGCCAGGAGCACAAATCCCGGCGTCCTAGTCGCCTACTTGGTGCCACCATCACGGTCTTGGAAGGCGCGCACTCTGGTGCGAAGTGGGGGGGGCGAGGGGGAGGAAAGCACCCCATCGAGCGGCGCGGAGTCCGCGCCGGCGAGGCGGCGCAGGCGGAGTGGCCGCCCAGGAGCGCACGAGCGGGCGGTGGGGCGCGCTGCGGCACCCTCGCCGCGCACCCGCGCGCGGCCCGTGGCCTTCGTGGCTCGGCGGCGCGCAGCGACGCGCTTGCGGCCGGGCCCTGCTTTTCCGGCTGGGGTGCGGCCCCCCGGGGGCCCCGCGCGCGCCGCCGGCGCCGCGGCCTCAGCAGAGATGAGGCTGGTGGCGCTGCAGCTCGTCTGACCCCTGGACCCCCGTCCCTGTGCGCGCAGCCGCAACGGCTGGCCCTGCGAGATCGTCTGCTTTAAATGAATGCCCCATCGAGGCCTGGTTTCGATGGGGCCCGAACACCCCATCGAAAGGGGTCCGCGATACAGTCTTGATGCGGATCTCGATGAGAAACGAGCTCGATGAGCTTCTCCTTGCTCGACCGAAAGGCTTGCACAGGTGAGATCACTCGTGACTATCACGGATGTGGAACAACGCCCAGAGAACGTCCAATGGCAAGGCTGTTCTAAATGTCTAAACCAGCCAATGATGTGCCCCGGCGAGAGAGCGCAACAGTACGGTTGTTGTTCCCCGCGGTGCGCTACTACTGCTTTTCTGCGCGCCGTCGTTCCACCGCTCTACCTGCCACTACGACGGGGGACACCGTTTGAGCAGCGCCGAGAAAAGGACCTGAGTCACACTACTAAATGGAACCTATGTCACACTAAACTGCAGTACACAGCTGCCTCAAAGAATGAGGTCCGCGCCGTCGAGGCCGACGTCGTCGTCCCGTCCTTCGCCACCCTCGGTCGCGTACTCATCCCCACTCCCATCCTCATCCCCTTCCTCGTCATCGACGTCCCCCGCATCACTATCATGTTGTTCGTCGGCCGCACCGTCACCCTCATCGTCGACGCCTTGCATCTCCCCGCACATTGCCTCCCCCGCCGCCCCGGAGGCGACGGGCGAGAATGGGAGCAGGTCGGCATCCCCAAACTCATCGCCGTCGTCGTCGCAGTTTGCGTTGAGCGCAGCGCTGCCGTTGTTCCCGTCAGCGGGCCCAGCAGGAGCCCCCCCATCGGCAGGGCCGCCTTGACGACGGGGTGGTCCAGACGGTGCACGACCGCCCGGCCAGACCGAGTCGCTGCCACCACTCGGGTTGGAATCCGAGGCCGAAAACGAGCCGGCCGGGATGAGCACCATGTCGTACCGGCGCGGGTCCTTGGCGTCAACGATACTGATTCCGTTGAAGACACGGGAGTCGGACGGCATGACCGAACGCACGGCCACCGCCTCCTCGCACCACCACTTGTACGTGCCGTCGGCGCTGCCCGCTCGGTGGCGCGGTCGGAGGCCCGCTGCCACCATCAGCTCATGCCGCGCAAAGCTTCCCAAGAGCATAAAGTGCCCCACGGTCATCGACACGTGCTCCACCCCCCCGAGCCCGGTCCCCTCGACGATGCGGTTGTGCGCTCCCGCCCGCCGGAAGAAGCCCTTAGCGGCGGCCGCCACCGCTCTCTGCCCCTTCTCCGACAGCATGAACTCGTCTTTTTCGAGCCACGTGGTGGCTTCCTCCTTCTGGATGTTCTCCCCGTCAATTTGGAGCACCTCCCAAAAGGGAGGTAGCGCCCACTTGCGGAAGTCCGTGAGCATGTGCGACACGTGCCCATTAATCCGCTTCTGGACCTTAACCATTTGCGTCTTGGTGGCCTTGTTTCGCACGGGGAAGACCGTCGGTTGGCACAAGTAGGTGTTGGCCTTCGCGGCATCGCAATTGTGCAGGCGCTCCACCACCTCTGACATGACTTCCGTCAGGCGGTCGGGCCCGTAGAGGACAGTGCGGCTGGTGGTGGTGTGCGCGGTCTCTGCCTCGAGCGTCTTGCGAAACTCGGTGCGCACCACCGCCATGTCGCGGTAGTTCTTGTCTGCACGTGACAGAAGCTCCACGTCGATGGGCTCCTCATCGCAGTCCGCGACAAACACAGGCTTATCTGCCATCTCTTCCTTGACCGCAGGCGGCGGCTCGTCGCGCAACTGCACAACCGCTCTCGCGGTCATCTCGTGGCCGACGCCCTGCACCTCGACCTTCTTCGCCAGCCGGCTCAGGTCGCCGCGCAGGTGCTCGACGTTCTTGGCCGTCTCGACGACCTCCAAAATCACTGGCTGCAGACCGTCCACGATGGCCTGCACAAGAGCCGCGTTCACGTCAGACGCGATGGGGGCGGCGTCGCCTTCCGAGGAAGCACCGCCAGCGCCAGCGCCTTGTCGAGAAGCAAGCGCCATCGCTGGTCGCGCGGCGTCGAGCACGGCTTTTGTTAAGGTCGCCAGCGTCAGCGTCTTCAATGTCTTGGCCGCCTTTTGGCCGCCCGACTTGGATGCGGGCCCGCCCACTTTCTTGGCCGCCGCTGCAGCCGTCTGCTTCGCCTTGGCCGTAATAGATTTTGCGACGGTTGCCACCATGGGCTTGGCCTTCTTGGCTGGCGACGGAAAGCCAGCGTCAGCGTCCACCGGCTGAGACGCGAAGGCAACGTGCCGACCGCAGGGTGGGGGAGAACTGTCTCGTGCGGAAAAGGAGATAGAGGGCCGCCGACCCAAGGGAGGCAAGCAACCGCGTCCCGTGGCGGCCGACAGCCCTCTTGACGAGGTGTCCGATCGGCGAGGTGGCGGTCGACACGGTCCCGTCGTAGGCACGCCGGCCCGAGACGGGGGTAGAAAAGAAGCCACCACAGGGTCCGATAGTGGCGGCGTTTCGGGCCGAATGTAGCCCGGAGACGCCGGCGTCCCATAGCCCTGGTCGCCCCTCGTCCGCAGCAGTGCAGGTAGGTTGTATACCGACTGCGACTCGCCACCGTTGGCAAGAGTCCTGGGCTCCGTCGACGCCAGCACCGCCGGGGCCGAGTGGGCCACGGAGACCTCGTCAGCCTCGACGCCCGCGCTGCCACCGCCCTCACGAGCACTTTGAGCAGGTCTAGGTGCAGGGCGTTGACGAAAAAATCCCGTGGCCGAAGCCACAACCGCTTGCGCAACAGCTGCAGTCGTCCGTCCTGCCGACACAGCGGCAACTCCCGGAAGAACCGTCGCGCTCCTCGCGGTGCGAGGGGGTGGGTGCGTGGACGCCGCAGACCCGCCGCGGCGCGCGCGCTTCTCGGCACGCGCCTGCATGGCCTTTACGGCCTTGCGGTTGGCCTCGTCCTCCGCGTGTGCCTTCGCCCGCTCCTCCTCCGATACAGGCACGACTTGCATGCGGGCGGCACCCATACCGCACCGGTTGCCGGCGGCGTGGTGGGCGGGTGTTGGGGGCGAGCCGCCACAAGGGCGGGGGGAACGTTGCGGCAGGGGATAAAGAGGCAAACAAGGCGAGCCGCAGTCGTCGGGGGGGGTGGGCAAATGGAGTGGTCGGGTGGGGGTGGTGGTGTCCATTGTGCAGACCAGCGCCAAGGTTGGACGTCGGACAGCCATTAAATAGGCCGTCCACCCCGCCCCCGCTGTACCACCCAGGTCCTGAGCGACGGCAGCAGCAGTACCCGCACGGCGCCCCCGCCCGGGCGCGTGGCGGGGGGGGCGTGAGGCGCGCGCCCATCCAAGCGCCGCCCGCCGTCGTGCGCGCTGGTGACGGGTCCTGCAAACACCTCAACGTGCCCTGTGAGAAGACGTTGCTAGCACCGGGGGGGGGTGTGGGAGGCGCGGCGCGCGCGCGCGGGGTGGGTGGGGGAAAAAGGCGCGCAAAGAGAAGGGCGGGGAGAAGCAGACACGGGCAGCCGATCAAAGGTCGTGTGGCGGGAGACGGAGGAGCGCCGTCAGCTCTAAGCCACCGGCGGAAAAGGCGGGAGCAAAGCGACGCACGGACGTGTCAACGGGTCGCCCAGACGGTTTGGCCCGCATGGCCGCCTTTGGCGCTCGTGGTGTCCCCCCGCCTGCGCGACAACGAGGCCCATGCACCTCCGTGCGTCGGATAACAGCGGGACGCCACCCTCAGATTCGCCTCCCGCATCGCACCCAGGCACCCACCCCCCTCCCGAACAGAAAGCTCACTCGGCACGCCGACTCGGTCCTCCGGCGCTGATACGCTTGGCCACCCCCGCGTCACTGTCAACCCCTACCTTCGCAAATTGCTCGCGCGGGTTCCAGGCGTGTGTCCAGAGCCAACGTGGGAACTCTATCCGGGCGCCGCAAAGCACGTCACGGGGCACCTCAGCGACGGCGACGGGCGGCGTCGGAGTCGGTCCCTCGGCACCGACGGGACCCACGGGCGGCCAGGTGGTTGCTGGCAGGCGCGGTTGCGGGTTCTGCTGGGCAGCGGCGGCCACACACTCGCCGGTGCCACAAGCCCGTGATCTCATCGGACGGAGACTCACGGTGGAAATCGGCCGGATTGTGTTTTTTCGGACCGTACTTCTAGTACAATGCGATACATACACTGCGATCACTGCACAAACTCCTTCCAACCCTGCCAGGGACTAAATCTACAGAAGCGTATGTGGGTCCATGCTGCTGTTCCGTGGGCAGGTCCCGGCGTATTTTAACGGGAAAGGGTTTGGCACCATGCAGTTACATTAAATTCAGGAATGTTGAGCACCTGTGGCCGCAAATATACGATTTTCGGGTGTTGGGCAAATATGGAGCGATCCGATCTCGTTTTGGGAGAAGGGCGCGCACCCGGCCGTCGCGGCGGTGCTTGTCTTGCACGCCCGCTGTTGCCAGCGCCCGGCAGTCCCAGACTGCTCAGTTAGCCCCATCGGCCGATGGGTCTCGAGCTCTTTGCTCGACGTCGCACCCTCCCTGACGCCCCTGTGGGGGGCACCGGCCGTCGCGGCGGTGCTCGACTTGCACGCCCGCTGTTGCCAGCGCCCTGCAGTCCCCGTCTGCTCAGTTAGCCCCATCGGCCGATGGGTCTCGAGCTCTTTTCTCGACGTCGCACCCTCCCTGACGCCCCTGTGGGGGGCACCGGCCGTCGCGGCGGCGCTCGCCTTGCACGCCCGCTGTTGCCAACGCCCTGCAGTCCCGGTCTGCTCAGTTAGCCCCATCGGCCGATGGGTCTAGAGCTCTTTGCTCGACGTCGCACCCTCCCTGACGCCCCTGTGGGGGGCACCGGCCGTGAGTGTGCCCGCGGGGGCTTGCCCCCCATCCCCCTTCGGCCCCCTCTGACAATCCCCTTTCCGGCCTCAGGGCTACGTGAGGGGTCCTGCATCTTGGGCTCCTCGTGCCATGGCCGCAACTTTTCTCGTTGAGTGGCGTGGGCCTCAAGAGTCGGTATTGCAGGCGATGGGGACGGGCTTTGCACCATGGGTCGTGCCGCATGTGAGCAGGGGCGCCTCGGCGGCCCCAACTGTGCGAACGGTAAGGGCACCTGTCCTAGGTGGTGAGAGCGGGGGGTGGGTGGGCCGGATACCCATCAGTCGAGACGGCCCCCTGGCCGGCGTCGCTCCATATGTGGGTGGTGCGGCAGAGCTTTTGAGGCTCGCCGTGGAGCACCTGAGCCCGGCGCTAACTTGACGCACACGTCCCCTTCCTGTGGTCGTCATGCTCGCTTGGCTGGCTCTTTGTTGGTTGTTTTCTATTGCACGCAGGGGAGGCGCCGCCTGCCACCACCATGTCGGATGTGCCGCTTTCGGCACAGCAGCTAGAGTGTATTATCTGTGGGTACCGGACGCGAGAACTCCTCTTCCTGCGCCGGCACCAGCGTGCGGTGCACGGGCGCGCCGAGGGGGATGGTCAGCACCGCCAGCGCATGCAGCCGCCGTCCCCCCATCTAGCGGCGCTGCAGCGTGCTGTCCGTGGCGACTTGTCGTCTGCTGCGGACGATGGCCGCCGCGATGCCGGAGGAGCCAATCACGCTGGTGGCGGCGAGGCACCCCCTCCTCGCCCCCCCACTCCCACTCTCCTTCGGGCCTTGACGGACACCCCAGCGTCTCCGCATGCCCCCCATCTCCCCACCCCCCGTTCCATCGCGGGCCCCACTCCGCCCCCGCACTCCTCGACGGACCCCCCCCCCCCCCCCCCCCCCCCCCCCCCCCCCCCCCCCCCCCCCCCCCCC
>ENA-ORXT01006950-ORXT01006950.1-marine-metagenome-genome-assembly--contig:-NODE-6950-length-10300-cov-4.699403_pt1 | contig 10300 bp, 10 predicted proteins | sample MGYA00237868_ERZ511482 | MGnify/ENA metagenome assembly ERZ511482
GGGTGTCAAATAGCAAACGGTCAACATCGTTTTGGCAGGCGCGGGCAACAGCATCCTGTTGGGCAGGGGTCCAGACGCCGTTATCGATCATGTCGCAAGCAGCCTTGCGGGTCAGAGCATGGCGCAACCCACCCAAATCATCTGCAAACCGGGTTTGTATATGCAACAGTTCTGCATGATTGGCTTGGGCCAGCGCTGGCGTGGCGGCAAAATCAGGCCGCAACGTGCGGGCGGCCTGCGGGTGACACATCGCCCAAAGCACCATCGCCAACATGGCCTCGGATGTTTGCTGTGCCGCATTGGGACCAGTGTTGAGTGCGTAGAGTATTTGCGCCGCAGGCAGGGACACTGGCCGTGTCATCCGTGCCATCAAAGCCGCCAGCAAAGGCATATCGTAATTCCAGCGGACCCAAGGCACCAGATATTGCACCGCGGCGGCAGGATCATGCGCCACGTCAGGCAGGTCGGTCATCAGGTCAGGGGCGGCAAAATGAAGGGTACGGATACGTGCAGACAGGGCGGCGTTTGTGGCACAAGATGCCTCTGGGCCCGCAGTTCCCAGCCGCGGTGTATGACCCCCCGATCCTTCCCGCAGCAGGACTGCACTATCGGTGATCATCCCGCCAATCGCAGGGCTGGTGATCAGATCCCCCAAAAGCAGATCCCAGCCGTCACAGCCAAGGCAGACGTCCCGCCCGCCGGGCCATGTGTTCAAAACCTGCATCACCTTGGGGATATGCGAGGGGGCAATAACAAAGGTATCGATTTGCCGGCGGCAAGGCTGCGGTCGTGAATATTGGGCGGCCTCCAGCAGGCCCACCACCTCAGAGCCAAGACCCAAAGCAGGGGAGGTTCGCATCCAAGCCTCTAGGCCTGCAAAATTGCGTAAGGCGGGGTAAATTCCGGGGGAGGTCAGGACGAGCGTTTGACCGGAGGCGTGGCGCAAAACGGCAGCCAGCAAATCTGCAATACGGGGGGCAAAAACGGCACCGGACACAGACCCGGATAAAGGCACATCCAATGTGGCCTGCCTTGGCCAACCACAGCGGGCAGCTTTTGCGCGGTCTTGCGCATGAGTGGCCACGCGGACCGTACATCCCAACTGGTCCCACGCCTGCAAACAGCGCAGTTGATGGGCCATATCGGCTGCGTAGATTAGGTTGGTGACAACAACAGCACGCATAAATCGCCTCTTTCTTCCTCGGGTCTTAGGAGAGGTCGATAGAGCACAGGCGTTTACAGAACGTTTTTATTCAATCTTGCGTAACCAAGAAATATGAGACGGCTTGGGCGTTAATCCTGCCCAAACAAGTCGCGGCTGAACACTTTGTCAGTGACATCCGCCAGCTCAGCAGTTTCGCGGTTGGCCACGATGATATCAGCGCGAGATTTCAAGGCCGCCAGATCGTGGATCGTGCGCAGCCCCAATCGGGTAAGGTCGGTACTGGCTTCTGCCTCCAGCCCGAGGGCGGCAATGGGCAATGGCTCGATCACGCGGCGCGTCTCGCCGGGCGGTGCGATCCGCCCCTCGCCCCCGAACCGGGCGAGCGCCACCGCCCCGCCACGCGTATCGGCCAGCCCCAGCCGAGCGGTCAGGCCGAAGCGGGCCAGCCCATCCCCGATCTCGACCAGCATCCGGCCCTCGCCGCCAAACAAATGCGCGCAGCCGCCTGCGTCGAGGATCAGCATCCCGTCCGATCCGGCCCGCGCTTCGACGGCAACGGAAGGGGTAAACCGCTGCGCCCAGCGACCAAGCGCGCGCAGGAACGCCTCGTCACGCTCGGTATCTTGAGACACCATGCCCAGCCCCGGCAGGATCGCCCGCGCATCGGCCAGCGCCATGCCGCAGGTCAGCCCTGCTTTACGGGCCGCCGTGTTCAGCGAGCAAAGTTTCGAGCTGCTGCCGACCTCTGCTATCACCGCGAAAGGCCGGTCCCGATCCGGCGCATTCTTCAGCGCCCGCTCCGCCGCCAGATACGGCAGCCATACGCATACGACCCGTCGCTTCATCGCGCAGCGCCTCCCGGGCGATCAATGGCCCCTTTTTGTTCTTGACTTGCTGCCAATCGAAGCGGATCGCGCAGCTATCGGTGGAGGGCAGCGCACGGCATTGCCAGCGCGTCTCGGCAGCGGTGTTGCCACTATCCGGTCCCAGAAACAGCCCCACCGCCCCGCCCGCCTCGGCAGCAAGCTGCAACCGGCGGCTCTGCAGCAGATCGAGGGGCCGCTCGCTTTCCAGCACCACCGTCCCGACCGCGCCCGATCGCAGCCCTTCTTCGGCGGTCCACAATCCGTCGAGCGGCGTATCGACCTCCACGAGAATCAGGGCATCAGGATCGAGCAAGCCCGACAGGCCATGCGGGCACAGGGGCGGCATCCGCCCGCCCGCGATCCACAGGCACACCCCGTCCCGGTTCCCCGCAACCCGTGCTGCGAAGACCCGGGCGGCGGCATCGCCTGTTTCGCCCGCTACGACCTCATGCACGCGGCTACCGCGCAGGATCGGTTCGTTCTGTCCTGTCATCGTGGCACCTCCATGGTCTGCTTACTGCGTCATTATGTTCTATTATTGTTCCGTTTCAATCATGAAGAATTCCTTGCCATCGTAAAACTTCCTTCGGATGGAGATGGCACTGCCCTCAGCCGCAGAGATCGGCATTTCCGGCTGTAAAAGAAAAAGATCGGCTCCTGCCGGATGGCCCCGGCAGACGGGGATTATCGGCCCGAAGCGGACATTCTCCGACGCGCTGTTGCTGCATGTGCGAAGTGCATTTTACGAAATGGGTAAGAGCATTAAATGCAGGAGGATACGCCGAGACCCCCCTTCAAGAGAGCCATATTATCGAACGTTACAAGAGAAAATAATCCTCAGCAGAATCGCAGTTCAACCGAACGTTTGCCCGACCAGCTAGAATTTTCCACTATTGGGATGATGGAGCCTCCGCCAATCGGCATATCAACTCAACATGGGCGTCGAGCCAGTCTTGGTCGAGCGGCAACCCGGCGATGAGTTTTCGAAAGTAAGGGACGGCAATTGCCATCTCGACGAGGTGCCGCACGGGTGCGTCTGGTTGCAGTTCTCCCCGTGCTTCTGCCGCTAAAAATACTGCTTCGACATTGCCGATCCGATCCCTCATGAAATCGTTGATGACCTTGCGGGCTTCGGTGTCGGTGGCCGCCGCTGCGATCACCTGTGGCGCGATCTGGCCCCACGGTGTTTCATTGAGTGCGGTCACCAGAAAACTCAGTATCCAGGTTAGATCAGCGCGCAAGGGTCCGTCCGTCTCTCGGGGAACAATGGAAGATGACGACCGGGCGGCTCGCTTAATGGCATCATTCCGCAACTGAGCGATCTCCGGCCAGTGGCGGTACAGCGTGCTGCGCGAAATGCCGGTCGCTTTGCCAACTGACCCTTGGGTGACGGCCAAAACTCCCTTTTTTTGAAGAATTTCAAGCGCCGCATCGAGAGCATGATTCCGCGTTGCCGCAAGGCGCGGGTCTTCTGGTTCAGTCATATCAATACCCTATGAAACAACTTGTTGCGCTATAGTACACATTGTACTATATCTTTCAAATCAGATGTGTTGGCAGTCTTTCCCACAAACAGAAACGTTCTGTCGCCAGCTCATCTTATCGCTTAAATCGGAGATCGAAATGATCAAAAGCTTTCAGATAGCGGCCACGGCTGCAGCCCTTCTCATCGGGCTGACCGGACTAGCACAAGCGGCAGGCGACGATGCGGCCACATTCGAAATCGCACCGGGTGTCTACAGCTACACGTCCGGCAATCACTACCACTCGATGTTTGTGGTGACAGATGACGGTGTCGCTGCATTTGAAACCGTAAATTCAAATCATTCAATCGCGATGCTCGAAGCCATTCGCGCCGTTACCGATCAACCGGTGAAGTTTGCGTTGCAGACACATAACCACTGGGATCATGCCAGCGGCGGGGGTGTGATGCAGGAAGCCGGTGCAAAAACCGTGATGCACAAACTCGCCGCCGAATGGCTGGAAGCCAATCCGGGTCGCGATACATCCGCGCCTGATATTGTGTGGGACGGCGCGCGCCACGATATCGCCCTCGGCGACGTCACCATTCAATCTCACTACCTTGGTTTGAATCACGGCCTCGGCATGACGGTGTTCGTAGTGCCCGAGCGCCAGGTTGCTTATATCGCCGATCTGGTCACCCCTAACCGGGTCATGTTTTCGATCGTCCCTGATTTTAATATCGGAGAATGGGAGCGCAGCTTGGGCGAGATTCTGGAGTTGGATTTCGACATAGCGGTCTGCTCGCATAACGAACTGCCCGCCGATGAAGTCATGAAGGGCTGCACCAAAACTCACGTCACAGAAGAACGCGCGTTTATTCAGGACCTGCGCAATGCAATCTTCGCGGAGTTCAAGAAGGGGACGCCGCCCTCAGACATCCCCTCAGCGGTCAAGCTGCCGCAATACGCACACTGGAACCACTATGACGATTGGTTGCCGCTGAACACGCAACGCCTTCTTCTGGACCTGTGGATGGGCCCCTATCCTTGGGTACCAGCCGAGTAGCAACAGTCGCCAATTCAGCAAGCCTTCGGCGAACTGCCGGAGGCTTTTAACCGGACATTTCAAAGTGGAGATACGGGAATGAAAATCGCGCCGTTACGCCAATGCTTCATGGTCGCCATTGCAGTTGTGGTCGGAGTCGCCTCTGTCTCTGCGGAGCCTCATAGCTTGCCAGACAGAACCGGTCTCAGACCCGCGACCACAAACAGCGTGCCGCATATTCAGATTGGCGTCGAGGCGGTGCCGGAAATTTCGTCTGAACTGCTGCGCCTTGTGTCAAATATTCCGGGAATAGAGGTTCGCGAAACTGTCATTTCGCTGCCCGGCGCGAAGGGGTTTTGGGTCAGCGAAAACTTAACGCTCGCCCGTCCTGACGCGATTGTCGGAGGCCGTGAGTTTGCACATGTGCATCCGGATGGCAGCCTGCATGCGTCCCTTGCACCAGAGCGCGCCAGAGAAGCCGTGGCGACAGGTTGGGCGATCCCTCATCCTTGGGCCAATCAAAGGCCAGGCTGGGATGGGTTCGTGATGATTTACACGCCCGGAACACGAGAGGAATTGGATGTAGTGCTTCAGTTGGTGATAGAGTCCCTTACCTTTGTCACGGGGCAGGACCTCAAAGCCGACTGAGTGTAAAAACCGTGCACTCTACGTTGTGGTAACTTCCTACGAAATCGGCTTATCCCAATCGCAGGTGCGAAAGGCAAGGTATGGCCAGCCGCCACCTGTTTCGCGGAATGAAATTGACGGTCGCGATATGGTCGACTGCGGAAAGGCAGGTCATTTCGGCAGGTACCGAGGGGCTTGCTGACGCGGCGGCGGGAGGTCGGTTACTACGGCTTCGTGCCCAATACAGCCATCCCGTTGTGCACTGCACACGGTGATTGTGAGCGCATCCCTGCCGTTTGCGAAGTCAAGTCTCAGATGCGATCTGGCACGGGCTTGAAATCCGGGATTGAAGTTTATCGGCGACTGACTTGGCCCCTGCTGGTCCCGATCCGGCGCTTACTGCCGACGATAGGTTGGCACATCGGCGGAGGGGGTCCAAGGTGCGTAGACTGGATCGTCTTCCTGCTGACTACGCTGGCGCACCATCGCATCGCGTTGTCGCTGTTCACGCTGCGCGCGTTGCTGTTGCTCTTGCCGACGCAGCATCGCTTCACGCTGCTGTTGCTCGCTTTGCTGACGGAGCGCAGCCTCGCGCTGTGCCTGATCGCGTTGCGATTGCTCTTGTTCGCGGTGCTGACGGATCATGGCCTCACGCCGTGCCTGCAGGTGTTGCTGTGGTACCTGCCAGCGAGCCGCGGCTTCATACTGTTCCCGTTCGGGCTGCTGGCCTTGCAGGCGTCTCGACGCAACGCGCGGTTCTTCTCTCTCTCGATCTCGGGCTTCCCGTCGCTGGGTCCGCCCAAATTTCAGCTCTTCTCGTCGCCGCTTCGAAGCTGCGCGTCGCTGGTGTCTTTCGCGCTTCCGGGCATCGCGAAGGCGACATCAAGACGCCCTTTGGCGGCTACAAACAATCCGGATCGATGGCTCGCGACAACGGCACGGAGGCGCTGGAGCAATATCTTCAGACCAAGACGATCTGGATCAATATGGCAAACGCCTGACGAAAGCGATCTCAGCTACGAGAGAGCGGCCGGGGATTCCTTCAGCGCACCGAGCGCATGATCCAGCCCGAGACGAATATGCTGTTCGAGGGCGTTCTGCGCTCTGTCGATATCACGCGCCAGCGCGGCTTCGAACATCGCCTTGTGTTCGCCCACGGCTTCCTCTCCCCGGTTGGTCATGACGAGCATCTGATACCGAAGGTACTTGTCGAAGATGATGGCGTGGAGCGTGAGCAGGTTGCGGGAATTGCACGCTTTGATCAGAGCCTGATGGAATTCCCAGTCGTAGCGCTTCCACGTTTCGATCTCGGTATCGCCTTCAAGAACGCGGCGCTCCATGAGGTGCAGCTTGTGATGGGCGGCGACGAGTTCGCCTTCCCAGTCGGCGTCGCCGTTCTCGATCGAGGTCTTGAGCGCGGACGTTTCCAGCAGGATGCGCAGGTTGGCGATCTCGATCAGGTCGTCCTCCGAGACGGGAGTCACGAAAAAACCGCGCTGCTCCGCCGCCGCGACGAATCCCTCGCTGGCGAGCCGGTTGAGCATTTCCCGCAGGGTCGGCACGCTGGCCTCGTATCGGGTCTTCAACTGATCGAGCTTGAGCTTTGCGCCGGGGGCGAGGCGCCCGAAGATGATGTCGCGCTTGATCCGGTCATAGGTGCTCGCCCCGACCGTCGCCGTCTTCGCCGCCATGGATCGCTCCCAAGCTTTCTGGATTGTTTCTTACATTTACCGTTTCGAAAGATTTTCCTCAAGATGTCATAAAATAAGATGAATTACGAAACATCTTATATTAAAGGATCGACGGTGGGGATCGTATGCGCCTCCAGCCGCTTGCAGGGACGAGGGAAGCCGGACATGACGAAGAAATCGAGACTGGTCGTCGTGGGGGCCGGGCTTGTGGGGCGACGGCATGTGGATGCGATTGGCGCCGTGCGCTCGACCGTGTTGGCTGGAATCGTCGATCCTGCCGAAGACGCCGCCGCCTATGCGGAAACCAGCGGCGCGCCGCATTTCGCGGATCTGGACGCGATGTTCGAGGCTATACGCCCCGATGGCGTGATCCTCGCCACGCCCACCCTGTTGCATGTGGAACAGGGACTGGCCTGCGTCGCGCGGCGCTGCCCTACGCTGGTGGAAAAACCGATTGCCATCAGTACGAGCGATGCGGAACGTCTGGTCACCGCCGCCGAAGCCAACGACACTCCGCTGCTGACCGGGCATCATCGCCGCCACAATCCGCTGATCCGCAAAGCGTTCGAGACCATCGGAGCGGGTGCCCTCGGCGCGATTCGGTCCGTTCATTCGCAATGCTGGTTCTACAAGCCCAACCCGTATTTCGAGCAGGCACCCTGGCGCATGAAAACCGGTGCGGGGCCGATTTCGGTCAATCTGGTGCATGACATCGACCTTGTGCGACACCTGTGCGGCGATGTCGTCTCGGTTCAGGCGCAAGCGGCCCCCTCCGCGCGGGGGTACGAGAACGAGGATGTCGCCTCGGCCCTGTTGCGTTTCGAGCATGGCGCCATCGGCACGGTCACGGTCTCCGATTCTATCGCGGCGCCCTGGAGCTGGGAGCATACGTCACAGGAATTCCCGGTCTATCCACCAACCCGGCAGAGCTGTTTGCTGATCGGCGGGTCGCAGGCTTCGTTGTCGGTGCCAGACCTGACGCTGTGGAGTCATGGCGAGACCCCGGACTGGTGGTCGCCCATGAGCGCGACGACCCTGATCCGGGACGCATCCGACCCGCTCGTCAACCAGATCGCGCAGTTCGCGGCGGTGATCCGGGGTGAAGCCGAACCGCTGGTCTCCGGGCGCGAAGGATTGAACACCCTGCGCGTCATTGAGGCGATTCAGGAAGCGGCGCGGACGGGGGCGCTCGTACACGTCGCAAGTTAGCAATCTGCGTATCTCAAAATTATCTTATATTTTAATAAAAATATTGCATTTATGATAAAACCGGATATCGCTTCCTGATCGACATAACAAATCAGGGAGAGATCGATGAGCTTCAGGATCACGCGCCGGAACACCCTCGCCGCCTTCGCCGCGCTTGGCATCGCCACCGGGGCCGCAATGCCCGTATCGGCGGATGACAAGATCACACTGCGGATGTCCACCTCAGGCTCCGCTACGGACCAGCGCTCGGTCGCCATGGCCGAGGTGTTCGGCCCGATCGTGGACGGCTTCGCGGAGTACCAGCCCGCCTATAACGCGACGCTGTTCGCGCAGGGCACCGAACTGGAAGCCATGGCGCGCGGCAATCTGGAGATGGCCATCGTCTCGGCGCAGGAACTGGCGCAGTTCATGCCCGAATTCTCGATCTTCGCCACCGGCTATGTGCACCAGAACGCGGCGCATCAGGTCGCGGTCTTCAACGACGACCTCATGGACCCGTTCCACGCGATGGTCGAGGAGACGCTGAACGTGAAGCTGCTGTCGGTCATGTATCTGGGCCGCCGTCACGTGAACCTGCGCCAGACACGCGAGGAGCTGGACGTGCAGACTCCCGCCGACCTCAAGGGCGTGAATCTGCGAATGCCCGGCACCGATGCATGGCAGTTCCTCGGCAAGGCGCTCGGCGCCAGCCCGACCCCGCTGGCTTTCTCGGAAGTCTACACCGCGCTCTCCACCGGTGCCATCGACGGGCAGGACAACCCGCTGCCGACCGTCGTCGACAAGAAGTTCTACGAGGTCACCAAGCAGATCGCCCTGACCTCGCATCTGGTCGACCTCAACTACATCGCCATCTCACTCGAAGCGTGGAACGCGATGTCCGAGGAGCAGCAAGCGATGGTGCAGACCGCTGCCGATGCCGCCGCCGCCATCGGCCGCGAGCGTCAGCTGGCGCTGGAGGCGAACCTGGCCTCCTTCATCGAGGAGCAGGGGGTTGAGGTATACGAACCGAACCGCGCCGCCTTCCGCGAGCACGTGCAGGCGCAGTACGCGGACAGCGATCTCGCGAAAAGCTGGCCCGAGGGTGCGCTCGACGCGATCAACGCGCTCGGTAACTGATCCCGGCGACTATCCGCCCCGGCCATGTCCGGGGCGGCTTTTTCGAGACCAAGGGCGATGATGCCTCGTATCGCGAGGCGGTGATATACAACGCAAAAGTGAGCCTGCGGTCGAGCCATCCATAATCCCACGGGGGGAGGGCCGCATGATCGATGCAAGCCGACGCTGGATCGTCCGCTTGGCGGAGTTCGTCGCCGCGACGATGCTCGCCGCGATGTTCGCTACGTTCCTGCTCCAGATATACTCGCGTTACGTGATGCTGGAGCCGTTCGGTTGGACGCTGGAGCTGTGCCTGACGCTCTGGGTCTGGATCGTGTTCTTCGGCTGCGCTTTCCTCGTGCGCGACCGCGACCATGTCACGTTCGACATCGTGTATCTCAGCGTGCCGCGCCGGTTGCGACAGATCTTTGCGCTGATCGCCGCCGCCGCCATCGTCGTGGGCATGGTTGTCTCGCTGCTACCGACCTGGGATTACATCGATTTCCTGCGCATCCGAAAGAGCGCGACGCTCAAGATACCGATGCGCACGGTATTTTCGATCTATGCCGTTTTCATGGTGATCGTCGCCCTGCGCTACGCGTGGGTCTTCGTCGATGTGCTGCGCAACGGGCCGCCGGACGAGGACCATGAACTCGTCACCCATGATCCCGAACCGCCTGTGATCCGCCAAGGGGAGGACGTGGCATGAGCATGGAACTCGCGCTTTGCCTGCTGACCCTGTTCGGCCTAGCCGGGATCGGCACGCCCATCGGCTATGCGATCATGCTGGCTTCGCTGGTCTATCTGGGCGTCGCGGGGCAGGACATGGCCCTGACCGCCGAGAAGATCCTTCAGGGCCTCTACAACAGCTTCATCCTGCTGGCCGTGCCGCTGTTCATCGTGGCGGCCAACATTATGAACGCGGGCACGATCTCCGACCGTCTGCTGCAATTCTGCGTCGCCGCCGTGGGGCGGTTCCGGGGCGGGCTGGGGCATGTGAACGTTGTCGCTTCGCTGATCTTCTCCGGCATGTCCGGTTCGGCGGTCGCGGATGCGGCAGGGATCGGCAAGATCATCATCGAGATGATGACCAAGGGTGGGCGCTATCCGCGCGGATACGCCGCCGCGATCACCGCCGC
>ENA-ORXT01006951-ORXT01006951.1-marine-metagenome-genome-assembly--contig:-NODE-6951-length-10299-cov-12.454021_pt1 | contig 10299 bp, 7 predicted proteins | sample MGYA00237868_ERZ511482 | MGnify/ENA metagenome assembly ERZ511482
GCCATTTGGTTCAGTCGCATTCGCGAAATTAAGTGCGTTACTAGTTAGCTTTTAAATAAATGTGTCAGGCAGTCAGGCGGTATACTACTTATCCAAACCCTTACCAAACAATATGATAGGTTGAGATAACTGTATACAGTATACTTTTGGCTGCTACTGCTCTATCTATGAAATCTATCACTACTGCTGAACTCTTAGTAAATGGCAATCGCCTGAATCAAAGTATTGCGACCTTGGCAAGCATTGGTCAATTGCCTAACGGCGGTGTAAAACGCATAGCCTACAGTGCAGAGGATATTGAAGCAAGAAATCTAGTTCGACAGTGGATGAAAGAGCTTGAGATGAAGATAACTGTAGATGCAGCAGGAAATATTATTGGTAGGTATTCTGGCAAAAACCCTGTAGCTGGAGCAATTGCCACAGGCTCGCATATCGATACTGTTCCCTGTGGTGGTCATTTCGACGGTGCATATGGTGTCTTGGCAGGATTAGAAGTAGTTAGAGTCCTCAAGGAAAACCAGATCGAATTAAATCGGGCGATCGAAGTAATTATCTTTACCGATGAAGAAGGAAGTATGATCGGCTCAAAGGCAATTTCAGGTAGAGTGGTTCGAGATCCTGAATACTATCGCCGTCCCGACGGTACGGATATTCAAACCTGTTTGGCTAGAGTCGGTGGTGATTGGGATAACATTACCCAGGCTCATCGCAGTACCGAAGGTATATCTGCGTTTGTCGAGCTTCACGTCGAACAAGGTCCTGTTCTAGAATCTATGGGCAAACAGATTGGCGTAGTTGAAGGCATAGTCGGACAGAGAAGATTTAAGATTACGGTTGAAGGTAGTGCCAATCATGCAGGTACAACTCCCATGTCAATGCGCTGTGATGCTTTGGTTGCTGCTTCCCAAGTTGTTTTAGCCGTTAACAAAATTGGCAATACTCCTGGTCAACAGGTGGCTACAGTAGGAAAAATGGATGTGTTCCCCAACGCTGCTAACGTCGTTCCTGGTTGGGTAGAAATGAGTTTAGATATTCGCGATTTGTCTAGTCTACACATAGATAGCTTGCTAAAGCAGCTACGCACTCATTTAGAAGAAATTGCGATCGCCACCAATACTCAGATACGCTTAAATCCCTGTTTACATAACGAGCCTGCCTTAGCCGAACCCTATATCCAAAAAGCGATCGCCCTATCTTGTGAAAATCTCAATCTAAGCCATACCTATTTGCCCAGTCGCGCCAGCCACGATGCCCAAGAATTAGCCCAGATTGCTGACATGGGGATGATTTTTGCCCCTAGCAAAATGGGGGTATCTCACGATGCTAGCGAATACACCTCCCCAAATGAGTGTATTCAAGGAGCAAATGTCTTGTTGCAAACATTAATTCAACTAGGAAAGGTTTGATTGGCAGTTGGTGAACATTACTCAAATAATCTTCGATCGTTGTTATTAACCGAGATACTCACCCTACAATATGTTTGCTACTTGCTACTTGCTACTTGCTACTTGCTGCTTGCTTATAAGCTGCCCAACCGCCCAAATCTGAAATATCTTCCCAGTCATACTTTTCAATTAACTCTTGAGGATAGAGCATCGCGATCGCCGTTTCATCTCCTTCTAGATTTACTTTCTCTGGATACATGTGAGGAGGTTCGTTAGCCAAGAGATATTCATACTGCTCGTTAGTCATTTCATAAATTTCTCCAGGGATACCGATCCCGCCTGTAGCAACAGCATAAATAGCAGGATGCCAGCCATTTTCGGCTGCGTGGAGACGATACTGCGGAAGAGTTTTACTAGTTTTGATAAACTTTGCCGACTGGAGATTTTGATGGTCTGGCTGCCCTTTTAGTGCCGAACCACAGATAAATACGTGTTTTGTACCCGATTCTTTTGTCATTACTAGTTATTAGGAATTGTGCTTACTATTGTTAATAATTTCCATTTCGCTTGCTACTCTGGCTTTGCTAGCAACCAAATGCTCCTCGATCGTCGATTGAGCCAAATCTATATTTTTAAGCGCGATCGCCTGGTAAACTTCTCTATGTTCTAAGCGAATTTCTAATACGTTGGGGTTATGTTTAGTAGTTTGAACCCGTAATAATGCCATTTTGTCAAAAACCTGTTCTAGCAAGGTCAGTAGCCATTGATTACCAGAGCTTTCTGCTATGAGATGATGAAATTTATAGTCTATTTCCAGAAGTTTTAGACTATCAGACTTATCAGACTGTAACTCTATTAGTTTTTCTGCCTGCAACACCAATTTTTCTAACTGTTTCAATTGCTTAGGTGTAATATGCTCACAAGCACCCTCAACAGCTAACTGTTCTAAGGCTATACGACAATCGTAAAGTTGAATTGCGTCTCGAACAGTGAGGGTGGCAACCTTGAAACCACCATTATCTTTTGATACGATCAATTGTTCTTGTTTTAGCTGCCCAATTGCCTCACGAATAGGAGTCCGACTGACCTTTAGCTGTTGAGCCAGCTTGGTTTCTACTACCCTCTCTCCCGAAGCCAAATCTCCTTTAAGAATAATTTGTTTTATAGATTGGTATACTTGTTGCCTTAGAGACTGACTTCTTTGAATAGAAATCATAGTTTTGAGTGTTGACTCATAAGGTACTGCTTAGCACTAACATAATTGTACAAACAACAGTATACAGTATACGATACTAGCAGCTTAATAGCGTAGCTTTAGCTGAAAGATTTATCGTCTGAAGTCAAATTTAAAAGTAAAGAGTCAGAGATTCTAGGATCTCCAATCATTGTTTGTAATTGTGTAAGTAAAGCAGTTGTATTGGTTACATATATAAAGGATTAGACAGTAGCAATTATCGGACTAGCATTAGCAAATCCTTTCGGTCTGAATAGCCAAATATTATTATATAGAGAAGTGGTCTTTCTTGGTCTTTTTGTATATTTAGAATGGACAGCATTGAAAATTTGGAAAACCACCCTGTTAACGAAGGGTAACTGACTTGGGATAATAAATGATGGTTTTATAACAAACTGCGAACGCAGACATACAATTATTCTATTTTTTTGATTCTATGGCGATCGCTACAAAAATCGCCCTGCTCTGTATTTAAAATAGATGCTATAGATAAATATCAAAAAGCCGACATCTAAGTTTTTGGACTGAGATATTTTTACTATCCACGTAAACAAAAAGCGCGATCGCTTCTAATGAACGAGAACGTTCAAATTTTGCTCGACTGTTTGATGCTGTTGCCATACATAAATTCGACGTAATGTTGTTTTGGTCTTTAGATCGTTTTATAAATAAGGAACCCGCAAAACAATCGGCTATGTTTAGTAGTTGGAAAGTTTTAGTAAAGTGCTTTTAGGCGCTAAGAATGAAATTGGCGCTCCAGATTGCAACTAGAGCATTATCTTGCTTTGCCAAAGAGACGGTTAAAATTTCCAAACGAACCAATGCAGGTTTGGAAACGCCTAAAACTTGAAGAAAACTCTCGCTATACCTAATGAGGATCGGTACTAGAAGCCCTAGCCAACCGAGATCGAGGTAAATGCTTTGTCTTCAGGAGAAACGAGCTGTCAGATAGGTCATGCTTACAATACGGTCAAAGCGTATTTGAGGAAAGCTGATGCACAAAACAGTAAGAGGCATCTTCGACGCTATTAATTAAAACTTTTCTAAAGAATTTTAACTGCTTTTTTGGCAATACACTGCAATACTAATATTGTTGACCTAATAGGGAACAATAGCGGATGAGTACAGGCGTAGTTAAATTCTTCAATACAGATAAAGGGTTCGGTTTTATCCTTCAAGACGATGGAGGAAAAGACCTCTTCGTACATGCTTCTGAAATTGAAGGAGGAGGAGGAGACAAAGCTCTTGACGAAGGTCAAAAAGTAGAATATGAGGTTGGACAAGGAAAGAAAGGACCATGCGCGGTAAACGTTGTGCCAATTTAATTTTCTTCCTCAGAATGCCTTTTTATTAAAACAGTCTGATAGGTTGACAAATACAGTTTGACTATCAAGCGATGCCTTTGTGCAATAGTTTAGAATTACATCTCTTAGATGAGCTATAACTAACGTTTCAGGGGCAACCTAGCTTGAATAGCCTGCTTTGCGTGAGCATTAAAACTGACTTTTGGCAATCTCCAGTCTGATTTGATATTGTAGCTTCTAATTAAAGACTGTAAAAATAGCCGATTTGTCTTATCTAAGTTCGATCGCGATCTAAATAATTAGATGAGGACTTCGACAAGACTAAAAAAAAGTTGCGCCTCTGCCCGTTTGATGGCGACGTCTAAAACGTAGAAACGTTGGAAATAGTACCAGACGAAAATAGTTGAGATTGCTGTCAATTATAAGCCTTATTTAATCGCTTTTCTAGCGGAGAGGCTGTTTGAGAAGCGAAAAAGCTTTTATGGCTATAATTTATTGAGATCGCAATATCCGAGATCGAGGAAGTAACGTATAAACCTTATCTTCATAACTTAACAGCAGAATAATGAATATTTACTGCACCCTATCTACCTGATGCAAAGCAGACTTAAGAGACTTTACCTTTCGTGTTGTCGGGTGGCTAAGCGGAAGATTCCATAGCAGCAATTCACGAACAGTATTTAGTGAGATCGCCTGCTTGTTCAATAGTTTCTAGAAAAAGGGTTTCATGAAAAGTAACTACACTCAACTCATGAAGACCCTATGGATAATGTTAACTTGCTCCGTAAAACCTTGAAACCTCATCTAAAATGGCACGGAGCAAGACTAAGTTTCTTAGCACTGTTTCTTATATCCTTGTTTAGAGTAAAAACAGTAAATTTAGTAGACCTCTCAATTGGCTTTAAAGGTAAGGCGAAGAAAGCATCAAATTATAAAAGGCTGCAACGATTTCTTAAGGAGTTCGAGCTGGACTATTACACCATGGCAAAGTTGGTGATTGAAATGATGGAAGTACCTGAGCCGTGGGTTTTAAGTCTCGATCGCACTGAATGGCAGTTGGGACGGAAAGTGTTTAATATTTTAACGCTAGGTATTGTCCATCAGGGGGTAGCTTTTCCTTTACTATGGTGGATGTTAGATAAAAAAGGTAACTCGAATACGACTGAGCGCATTAATTTATTAAAAGAGTTTATTGAACTGTTTCAAGAGTACCAAATTGACTACCTAAGTGCCGACCGCGAGTTTTTGGGTCATGACTGGCTCAAATATCTGCTTTGGCAGCCAATGATGTCATTCAGAATTAGAATCCGAGAAACAGAGCTTCTAAGTGATGGAAAGCATCAGCTTTCTACACGAATTGTTTTCTCTCATCTTCAAATTGGTCAAAAATTATTTTTAAACAGAAAACGGAATTTATGGGGTCATCAAGTTTACGTCGGGGCTTTACGCTTGCAGGATAATTCTCTGCTAACCATTATTGCTCCTGTCTATTGTCCTAGTTTGATTGATGACTATGCCCAGCGTTGGGGCATTGAAACTCTCTTTGGCATCTTCAAAAGCCGAGGCTTTAATTTGGAAGATACTCATTTGATTGATTCAGAGCGTCTAAGTCGCTTATTTGCATTACTCACGATCGCCTTGTGCTGGGCATATCGAACAGGTCAGTGGTTATCTAATTACCAGCCTATTTTGATTAAAACTCATGGTCGAAAGGCAAAGAGCATCTTCCGTTACGGCTTCGATCATTTACGCTCTATTTTCTTAAACTTGGATGAATCCGAAGTCGATTTTCTTCAATCTCTACAGTTTTTGTCCTGTACTTAGTTCACTCCTATATCTTTTTCCCTGTTTGTTTATTAGTTTTACATCACAAGTCTGGTAGAGCCGATAAAAATAAAGCCGTAATTATAATTACTGGAAAAAACCAAGCTGTAGAAAGCTTAGGCATCGTCAAAAATTTCTCCTTCTTAAACTTATAGGCTTAGATATTAACAGTGTTGGTTGATATTTAGAGATGTCTTGCATTAATAGCCACACTGGCACAACCCAAACAAACTTTATTGTAAAAATCTTGAGTTATGCCTAGCTTATAGTTATGGTGGGTCAGAAAATGTCTTAACTAATGTGTCTATGCAATCGCAGTTTAGATGAGTAACTTGATTAAAACTCAGGCAGGAGCTGTTCTAAGTATTAATATATCTGTAATTAAACGGAAGCGAGCGCCATATATTCCTTCAGAGTAAGTAGGGCTACTGTTTCGCAGTGAAAAAGAAGGAGCTATGAAAGTAAGGTTCTTGCCCTAAGAGAAACTGACTATGCTGACTATGCTGACTATGCGATCGCGAAATATGGCTCAATCTCTGTTGCTCTGGTGTTTATTTGCTTCTGGATTTAGTTTAGCAATAGGACTCAATCCTACTTCGGCAATCGCTCAACCAGCCAACAAGAATAAGTTTGAGGCAGAACGCAATTATCAAAGCGCCAGGGAAATGATTTATGGGGGAAGCCTTCTAGCAGCTAGAGGTAAGCTGGAGCGAGCCTTAAAAACTTATCAAAGCCTAAATGATAAAGCAGGTCAATATAGCTGTCAGATCGAACTAGCCAGAATAGACTACAAGTCGGGCAAGTATCAGCAGGCTCGTAGCAAGCTAAGATTGGCAGCGCAGCTATCTGGCTATAGCAATCGTGATGGGCGAGCAAAAACCTTATTAGGTTTAATTGATGTAGAGTTAGGCAACTATCGTCAGGCTGTCAGTCAGCTAAGGGTCGGAGTACACGAACTAAGAGTTTCTGGTTCCAACGATCGACTAGGCAGACAGGAGTTGAATGAGGCGCAGGTTGCACTAGGGGAGGTATATTTCCATCAGGGTTTATATCAGCAGGCTGAAAGCAATTTGTGGCAAGTTTTGAACGTGGCGGGTAATTCTCATATCCGTCGCCGAGCCTTAAATACCTTGGGTTCGGTGCAGCTAGAAATCGGTCAATATGCCGAAGCAAAAGATACTTTTAATCGGGCTGCGGGGGTAGCAAATACTTCAGGCGATCGCTTAGGAAAAGCCAGAACTCTCGAAAATTTAGGCAAGGTCTATCAGCTAGAGGGAAACAAAAGAGAAGCCCTACAGCAGTACCAGCTAGCTTTGAACGATCTGCGTCGCTTTGGGGCATGGAGTCGTCAGGTATTTGTCCTCAATAATTTGGGACTTCTAGCTACGGATTTGGGCTTAAATAACCGCGCCCTAGAATATTTTCAGTCGGCAGAAGCAACCCTATCTAGTTCGGGGGGAGTAGGTCAGGTAATTACCTATGTCAATCTGGGCTACTACTACAGTCAACGGCAAAAATACGATCTGGCGATCGACTATCTCGAAAGGGGTTTGGCATGGGCATCGAGTAAAGGCGATCGCATTGGGGAAGCTAAAGCCTTAGCTGGTTTGGGAGAGATCGAGCTACAGCAAAAGCAGTACAAGCAGGCAAGTAAAACCCTCGAATCTAGCGTGGAAATTTTTGAATCTCTGCGTCCTGGTTTACGAGACGAACAGAAGATCTCTCTAGCGGAAAGCCAGAAACGCACCTACGATTTATTGCAGCAGGCTTATATAGCCAGAGGCAAAACCGATCTAGCCCTGGTTGTCGCCGAAAGAAGCCGAGCCAGAGCCTTTGTCGAGTTACTAGCCCAGAGGACTGCCAACAAGACCAAAGAACAGTTAGATACTACTCCCCCAAATCTAAAAGAGATTAAGGCGATCGCCAAAAGTCGTCAGGCAACCTTAGTTAGCTATTCGGTTATTGAGAATAAACAGGGAGAAGAAGCGCAGCTATATATTTGGGTAGTCAATCCTCAAGGGAAAATTGATTTTCGCCAGCTTGATTTAGCCGAGCTTAAGCAGAATTTTAGAACCTCCGTTGATAGCGTCGCCAATAATTCGCTACAGGCTGTTTCTGGAGGATTAGACCTACGCAATCCCCGTCTTCAAGACTATGTACTATCTTTTAGGGGGGATTTGAGAGCCAAAAACGCTAATACCAGACGCAAACTCGGCTTCCCTCGCGATGCCTACAAAATGTTAATCGCACCTATTAAAGAATTATTGCCAGCCGATCCCGAAGAATTGGTAGTTTTTATCCCCCAGGGTTCTTTGTTTCTCGTACCGTTTCCCGCCCTACAGGATAATGCAGGAGAGTTTTTAATCGAACAGCATACCCTGCAAATTTCTCCCTCTATCCAAACCCTGGCAATGAAACAAGAATCCCTGGCAAGCGATCGCCAAGCTTTAATTGTTGGTAATCCATCACCGATGCCCGAATCCCTGGCACAGCTAACGGGTGCAGAAGAAGAAGCCCAGGCGATCGCTAAAATTTTGGATACTACCCCGATTATTGGTGAAGCAGCTACGGAAACGGCGATCGCTGCCAAGATGCAGCAGGCAAGCTCGATTCATTTGGCAACCCACGGTTTGTTTGACGAACATCAGGGTTTGCAAAGCTCTCTGGCATTTTCCACTAGTGACGGTAACGACGGATATTTAACTGCAGAAGAAATTCTCGACCTCGATTTAGTCGCCGATTTGGTAGTTCTCAGCGCTTGCAACACTGGTCGAGGCAAAATTACTGGAGATGGCGTAGTCGGACTTTCTCGCTCTTTCTTGCTGGCAGGAGCGCAAAGTACGATAGTTTCTCTCTGGTACGTCCCCGATTTTTCTACCTCTGCCCTAATGCAAGATTTCTATCAGCAGTTAGAAAGCGGCATAGATCGACCCCAAGCACTGCGACAGGCAATGCTCAACACTATGCAGATATATCCTTCTCCCCGCGAATGGGCAGCTTTTGTTTTGGTAGGACAGTAGCTTATCAGAAGTCGATTGCTGGCGATTGGCAGTATATAACTATGCTGCTAAAAGAAGTCGGCGATCTCTTGGGGATCGATGATGTGATTGATCTGAGTCATGCTACCCAAACCTAATCCGTCATCGTCAAAAAAGTCGATGATCGTCAGATCGTTCCTAACTTCGGCAACACCGTCGCGATTAAGATCGATAATCAGATGATTGTCTAACTTTTGCATCCCCAATCTACCCTCTCTTGGGAAGGCAATTTCTAGGGTAGAATCGCCATAGGTTTGGGGATCTGTTGCTAACTCCAGATAGTCATCAGGTTCGGCATCTAACAGGGTGTCAATCTGGGTATTTTCTGAGGCTATAAATAAGATGTCAGTATCGTCTGGATCTATTCTGTCTCGAACAACATCTCCTCCTCCAATAGAAGTAGACATCAAGTAAATATCGTTGCCAGCACCACCTAAAAGAGTATCCTTACCGTCATCAGAATTGCTCGAAACTGAATCCGAACCTACGGCTAAACTCCCTAATATGTCATCTCCTGCATTTCCATAGAGAATATCGTCTCCCGCACCGCCAAAAATCGTATCATTATCACTACCGCCTCTCAAAACGTCGTCTTCGCCATCACCTACTAGGGAATCGCCATCACTGCTTTCTAGAATATCTTCATCTAAAAAGGCTGAGAGTGGATTGCTGGCAATAAAAGATAGCTCTAGAGATCTGTCATTAATTCTGTCAAAATCGCGATCGATTGTTTCAGGAGACAAACCCAGGCGATCTAGATCTATTTCTTCTGTCTCAGCTAGTTCAGCCCAGGTCAAATCACCACGGTAGTTGCTCGACGAGCGAAAACTGCTAGCAAACTCAGCGTAGCTCAGATCCCCTTCAGATAGGGCAAAGGTTTCAATCTGATTGTCTGGCAACTGCCAATCAATCACAATCACAGATTGACCCGTTTCCGTATTTCCCAAATATAGATGGCGATCGTCGATTTCCGCGACAAAGGAATCATCGTCTGACAGAGAAATTCCCGAACCAGTGCCGATATTTGTCCAGAGAATATTGGTCGCATCACCATTTTCTAGAACAAATGACGTGGAATCATCCCAGATTATATAGTTGTTGTTGCCCGAACCACCAACCAACACTGTCGTGGGGTTTTCTGCAGCAGAGCTAATGCTAGAGTTCAGATTATCTCGATCGCCAAGAGCATAAACGATGGACAAATCTTCTCCTCGAATACTGTCAAATCCATCTGTCCCAATTACCTCGCCAAAGTCGCCAACGGTCATCAGCCTAAATCTCCTCACCTGAGAGTAAAAAATTCGCTCAAATAGCCTCAGTATCTATAGATCGGCTACCATCACCAGTGTATTTAGACTAGCATTTTGGCAGACTATTAGCTGGTTTTCTTCATAGTTATAATTCTCTAGCAAATGCAACATAGATAGTTGAGACACCTAATAACTGTAGTTTAGACTAAAAAAATCATTAGAAAACAATTCAACCAGTTAAAAATAGCTGAATTGTGGATCTAA
>ENA-ORXT01006952-ORXT01006952.1-marine-metagenome-genome-assembly--contig:-NODE-6952-length-10299-cov-4.420661_pt1 | contig 10299 bp, 8 predicted proteins | sample MGYA00237868_ERZ511482 | MGnify/ENA metagenome assembly ERZ511482
GCCAGAAGCTCCTCGGAGGCGTGAAATCACGAGCGGACGTTAATTCAGGTCAAACCTGCAATCGGTTACACACACCCAATCATGAATCACACCGGCGGAGTTGAGAATAAGCAGCGAGCGGGGATGGATAATCGTCCATCCCCGCTCGGATAAATCTGCTGATGCCGGGTAGGATGGCCAGTGGTTCTTCTATCGCTTAACAAACTTTGCCGTCCGTCCCATTTCGTCCATCAGCAGGTAGAAGCCGGGGGCGAGATTGGAGACATTGAGCCCACCGACGAAGCTGTTTGCCGACAGGCCATCGATCAGCAGGCGGCCGCTAAAATCGTATACCCGCAAGCGGGCGGCGTGATCCAGATTCTTCAGTAAGAGCCGGTTACCGACCGGGTTGGGAAATACGGCAAGGGAACGACCGGCCGCCCGGGGGTCATCGGCCGAAACGGGGAACAAACGACAGTCCTCGCCCGGCAGGCGGTAGCAGCGACCGGCCGCGCCGAGGTCGGTATCCCAGTCGGTGCCGGCGACCCAGCGTTCGGCGCCGAACTCGTAGGCTCCCGCGTCAGGCGCGGCCCCCTCGAAGCCGTCGGTGACGGCGGCGATCTCGCGGCCGGCGTCGATGGCGCTTTCGCCCGCTTCCAGCATGAAGTTCAGGTCAGCCTCCCCGACGAAGGGGTTAGCCGTCTCGGACAGGACGACGTTGTTTTGCTTGTCGGCCTGTTCTTCCAGCGAGTTTCTGTTGGTGAGCGTATTGTAGATCTTGACGTTAGAGAAGGCCGTGCCGGGTTTATGCCAGGCGTCGAAGGCCTTGGAGCCGTCCCACAGCGTGTTGTTGAAAATATCCAGATCGACGGCGTCCCAGTTGATCTGGATGCTCGACCATTCGGTGTTGTACACGACGTTGTGGTGAACGCTGACGCGTTCCGGGTCATTATCCAGGTAAATACCGGCGGCTTTGCTCAGGCTCCCCCGGCTGTAGGCGTCGTGGAACCAGTTGTGGTCGATCTCCATGTCCAGGTCTTTACCGATGGTGTACAGCAGCGCGCAGTCGTCGGCGATCCGGTTAGACTCCGACACGTCGTTGTAGGACACCCGCGAGCCCTTGCTGATGATCTGGATGGCGTCGCGCCCGCCACCACGAATGGTGTTCATGTGCACCGTCGCGTTATCGCGGCCGCGTACCATCAGCGGCGCGTCGTAGTCTCCGATGAAGTTGAAATCGTGGATGAAGTTGTTGACGATGCTGGTGCGCGTGCCGCTGTCCCAGATACCGGTCCCGGCGCCCCAGGCGATCTCACAGTGCTCGATACGGGTGTCTTCGGCGTTCCACTTCACGTCGATGGCGCGACTTTCCGCATGGAAGTTGCGGGTGATGCCGCGGGTGTAGCTGCCGTAGAAGCTGGACATGCCGTACAGCTCGTTGCCCTTCCCCTCGATCTCGATCTTGCCGCCGAAGACGGCAAAATTTTCCAGGCGGACGTAGTTGCGGCCGTTCAGGTCAACCGTAAAGCCGCGGCGGCGCATCTGCACCTGGCCGTCTTCAGGCGCGGAGCCACCGGGCAGTTGTACATAGAGCGTCTTATCGGTTTCGTCGAACCACCATTCGTTTTCGTAATCCAGTACTTCCTTGATACCCTCCAGGAAGTAATCGCCCTTATCTACGGGCGGGTGGAAGGTGCGAATCCAGGCCTGATTTTTGATCAGGTCGAAGTTGACGCGGCCGGCGGCACTGGAGGTGATGAAGGATTTCCAGGTCGTCCAGCCGGAGCCGGGCCGGTCGCCGTAGAAGAGGATGGAGCCGCCCGTCCAGTCGAAGTCGGGAATTTCCGCGTCCGTCAGGAAGGCGTTGGTTTCCACCTCGCCGCCGCTACCGCCGTCGTTGCGCAGCGAGTTGAGGGTGAAAGGGTCGCCGTCGGTATTGTCCGGCCAGCGGGCGAGGTCCATGGCCGTGGCACCGTTCATGACGAAGTTCTCCTGCCCGAGGTCCCAGTCCACCGTTACCTTATAGCGGTTGTCGCCGTCGGTAGCAAAGCCGTTCAGGGCTTGCATGGCCGTCAGGATCACCTTTTCGTCCGCGGCGGATCTAAAGACGATGGGGTTGCCCGCCGCGCCGGAATTGGCCGGGCGCAGCATTTCCTCGTAGGTACCCGCGTGGATGGTCACCACGTCGCCGGCCACCGCTACGGCGGCGGCTTTGCTGACGGTCAGAAAGGGCGTGGCCTCGGAACCGTCGTTGGCGTCGTTGCCGTTTTTGGCGACGTGGTAATCGGTGGCGGAGAGGGTGCCGGCGGCCAGCAAGAGCAGCACGGCTAGCAGAGAAGTAAACTTGCGCATGAAGTTGGTTTTAAACGGTATGGGTAGAGCACTTCTCCTAAATATAGCAAACTCGTTTGGCCCGGCGTCCCCGTTTGGCCTTCGGTGGTAGGTGGTTAGATGTTTGTGGTACTGATTTTCGGTCAGCGTGGGAGAGAAGGCCCTTGACGCACCTTTTCTTGTACCCGCGTCCCCGCCCGAAACCATGCCGCCCGTCAGAAGTCGTTAGTCATAAGTCTCCGCGACTTTGACACGGCAACTTTGATCCGGAATTTATGGTTATTCGTGCTGTACAAACCCGCTCCCATGCCCCGCTACGCCATTTCCGATATCCACGGCTGCCCAGACACCTTCCGCGCCCTGCTGAACACCATCGGCTTGCAACCCGAAGATGAACTGTTTCTCCTCGGCGACTATATAGACCGCGGCCCGGACAGCCTCGGTGTCATCGAGCACATCTGGAAGCTGGAAAAGGCGGGGTACCGGCTTACCTGCCTGCGCGGGAACCACGAACAGATGTTCCTGAACGCACTCGCGCGCGGCGAACATTCCGGCGTCATTCCCGTCCGGCACCACGAAGCGGTCGCCCGCTGGATGATGACACTCGGTTATTACCACGAGACGCCCGGTTACCTGCTCGTCCACGCCGGGTTCAACTTTCGTCACCACTACCCACTGGAAGATACTCACGCGATGCTCTACATTCGCTATTGGTACGATGACATGAAACTGAACCCCGCCTTCCTTGGCGACCGCATCATCGTACACGGGCACACACCGGCTAAAATGCTTCAGGTCAAGCGGGAAATCAGGGAAATGCGGCAAAATCAGGTGACCTGTATCGACACCGGCTGCTCGCAATCTCAAGAGGGAATGGGCTATTTGACGGCCCTTAACCTGGATACCGGTGTCGGCACTTTCGCGCGGAACGTGGAAAGCGGACGGTAATCTTTATCTTTGGGTTGGGTGTTACTACCACTCAACTATAATCAATCGACATGACGGCCACCGCTCAGACTGACTACCAATATACGGAACAGGAATATTTTGACCTGCTAGCTACTTCTGACTTTAAGTACGAATTTCATGACGGGCGTATCAAGATGATGGCGGGTGGCAAAAGAGCGCATAACAGAATACAGACCAATACGCTAGTTGCTCTTTCAAATCGCAAAGGCGATTGTGAGGTTTATGGTTCGGAGACAGCTGTCTATATTCCTAATTACAATCGCTACTACTTTCCTGACCTAACTGCACTTTGCGGTCAATACGATGCTACCGATGAAGGTGGGATAGAACGGATTTTAAATCCGCAGTTGCTGATTGAAGTGCTTTCAAAAAGCACGGCAAAAAAAGACCGAAGCGAAAAATTCAACGCTTACAAAACCCTTGTTTCTTTTAAAGAATATGTCCTTATCGATAGCCTCAAAGCTATCGTAGAAACCTACTACCGCGAAGAAAACGGACTATGGCGTATCGGCAACTACTACCGAATGGACCAGGAGGTCGAGTTCATCACGCTCGGCGTTTCGATCCCGATGAAAACCATCTACGAAGGAGTGATGCTCGAAGAAGAGGAGGACCATATCTAAATCGCCCGCAACACATCATACTGCGCCACCAGGTGCTTCCGCCCGCTCCGGTCCGTCGTAATCACCGCCGGGTTTTCTTTTGAAATATGCTTACCGAGTTCCGACAGCGTCATGTCCGTACTCACCTCGGGGAAGGGCCGGCGCATGATCTCGCTCACCCGCTTCTCCGCGTTTTCCATCGGGTTGGCGAGCAGGTAGTTGAGCACGTCGGTTTCGACGATGGAGCCGACGACGGCCTCGTCTTTCACCACGGGCATCTGTGAGAAGTCGTGCTCCTTCATCATCTTCAGCGCCTCCCGGACGGTGGCGGTTTCGGCGATGGAGGCAAAGGCCGTTTCTTTCTTGTTCGCCACCAGGTCGCGCACGCGCAGTTCGGCGTCGAGGAAACCGCGTTCGCGCATCCATTCGTCGTTGTAGATTTTTCCGACGTAGCGGCTGCCGTGGTCGTGAATGACGACGACGACCAGGTCATCCGGCTTGAGTTCGTCCTTCATTTGCAGCAGACCGGCGACGGCGCTGCCGGCGGAGTAGCCCAGCAGAAGCCCTTCCTCCCGCGCCAGGCGGCGGGCCATCACGGCGCCGTCCTTGTCGGTCACCTTCTCGAAGTGATCGATGACATCGAAGTCGACGTTCTTCGGCAGAATGTCTTCGCCGATGCCCTCGGTGATGTAGGGGTAGATCTCCTTTTCGTCGAACTCCCCCGTTTCGTGGTACTTCTTAAACACCGAGCCGTAGGTATCCACGCCCCAGATCTTCACGTCCGGGTTCTGTTCCTTCAGGTACTTGCCCGTACCGGAGATGGTGCCGCCGGTACCTACGCCGACGATCATATGGGTGATCTTACCGTCAGTCTGCTCCCAGATTTCCGGGCCGGTACTTTCGTAATGCGCCAGGCGGTTACTCAGATTATCGTACTGGTTGAACCAGTAGCTGTTCGGAATTTCCTTGCTCAGCCGCTCGGCGACGGAGTAGTAACTGCGCGGGTCGTCGGGCGTCACGTTGGTGGGGCAAACGATCACCTCGGCACCCATGGCGCGCAGGATGTCGAACTTCTCTTTACTCTGCTTATCGGAGGTCGTGAAGATGCAGCGGTACCCCTTTACGCAACCGGCCAAGGCCAGACCCATGCCGGTGTTGCCGCTGGTGCACTCGATGATGGTACCGCCGGGCTTCAGGCGGCCGTCGGCTTCGGCGTCGAGCACCATTTTGAGGCCCATCCGGTCCTTGATCGAGTGGCCGGGGTTAAAGGTTTCGACCTTCATCAGTACCCGACAGGGCAGCCCGGCGGTGACCTTGTTCAATTGTACCATCGGGGTGTCGCCGATGGTTTCGAGGATGTTGTTCTTGACGTCCATTCTTTAGTCTGTTGGTTCTTTAGTCGGTTGGTTCGTTAGGGGCGGGCCGGTCAAAAGATAGTCGCCACAAAGGGATTAACAGACCAGGCGGCTAAAAGACGAAACGATTCATCATTCAATTACAAATACTTCCAGTTCCAGCCCATAACGGCGCGCGTACCGGCGCAGCATCAGGTTCGCGTCCGCGCCGCCGGCCTGAATGGGGCCGACGTAAAGCAGGTAGCCCGGCAGGCCTTCCTCCAGGCAATCGCGCAGGACGACGGAAGCCGGAATTTTGAAGCGGCCGTTGATAAAAGCGGCGCGGTTCGTCGCCAGATCGAGCGTGGGGTAGGTTCCCTCGCTGACCAGGAAGGAGGCGATCTCGGCGCGGCTGAACGGTCCGCAGCCGAAGCTTTGCTCCGCTACGCCGCTGGTATCGTAAGACAGCCAGTGGAGGGTGTTAGCGACCGGCGAAGCGGCTTCGATGATGGGATCGGGCGAGAGGTCGAGTTCGCGCTCTTGCCGGTCGAATTCCCTGGCGGTGAGTTCATGATCGTATTCGCCGGTCAGCACCTCGGCCCGGGCGTCGGATTCATTGGGGGTGCGGGCGGGTTCGAGCGGGGTCAGGTCGGGCGCGGCGGCGACCTGGCCGGGGCGGCGTTCGGGCGTCCATTCGGCTTGCAGGTAGCCGAGGGTGGCAATAGCGACGAGCAGGGAAACGCCGGTGAGCACGACCCACCACGGCAATTCGTAGTAGCCGGGGCGGCGGCGGATTTCTTTCGGATAGAGGCTCCGGATGGCGTTGCGCACGCGCCAACAAAGGCGTTTGCCGAGGCGGGCGGGCTGCTTGTACCAGGGTTTGCGCCCCTTTTTGGCGGGCACCACGGTGGCGGCATAAACGTACTTCGGTACGTGCATGGGCAGGTACGCCTCGACGGCCAGCGGGTCAGTCAGGCCGTCGGTAGGTACGGGGGTGATTTTGGGCGCGGACGCGGGTGCAACGGTTGGTTTGGCGCCGGAGAGCTTACCGCGCAGCCCCTTGAGCAACGGCGGAGCCTTCCCGGCGGCCGCCACCCAAACCGGTAAGCGGGAGCGTTTTCCGCCGAACTGATCGCCGTGGCTCGGCTCGATCAGCCAGCGCACTTTGTTGTTCTCCCGAATCTCCATCAGCCCGAAGCCGAAGTGCAGGCACTGCCGTTCCAACTCCCGGTAGTAGCGGTCGCGCGTCCGTTTGCCGCGCGACGCCTCGATGGAATCGAAGATGCGATGGTCGTAGGCCACCCACTGCGCGTTGGCGTGGAAGCGGATGAACTGCGCGATGGCATAGATGTACCGGTAGTACTTCAGGCGGCTCAGCAGGATGCCGCTCACCGCCCAGCCCACCAAAAACAAATTGCCGAGGTAGAGGTATACCCCCGGCCGTCCGAACTGCTCCCAAAGACTTTTCCCTTGCACCTGCGTGATCGCCAAATAGGCCGTGAAGAAAGCCAGCGTGATCACCAGCGCGTGGGCCGCGATGCGGAAGTAGTTCACGCGGTACAGCACCTCGTGCGCGCTGTCCACGCTGCTCGCCTCCACCGTTGCGGTAAACCACTCCAGGTTCGGCTGCTGATACGCCAGCCGCGCGTCGATCGTCACGCCCTGGTAGTAGTGCGGCCGGTGCACGACCCGCGTACCACTCGTGCCCGACCGCGGCCGCAGCTTGTAATGCTGCCGCAGGAAGTTGATGGCGAGGCCGCGAATGTTTTGCTCGGAGTAATTCAGGTTGCAAGTTTCAGGGTACGGGTTGCAAGGTAAGGACAAGTTGCAGGTTGCAGGTTGCAAGTTGCGCGCGACCTGTACCTTGCAACCTGCACAATCTGCACCCATCATGCTCTCTCTCAACTGCAACGGCCGTCTCCTCACCGCTGACCGCCCCCTTATCATGGGCATCCTCAACGCTACGCCCGACAGCTTCCACGCCGCCAGCCGCGTCGCCTCCGTCCAGCAGGCGGTGGACCAGGCCGGCAGGATGCTGGACCAAGGCGCGACCTTCCTCGACGTCGGCGGCATGAGCAGCCGCCCCGGCGCGGAACTGATCACGAGCCCGGAGGAGATCGACCGGGTACTGCCCGTCATCGGGGCCATCGTCGCCGCCTTCCCCGAAAGCTACGTGAGTTGCGATACGGTCTACGCCGCCACCGCCCGGGCCGCCGTCGGGGCGGGCGCGGCGATGATCAACGACATCAGCGCGGGCAAGTTCGACCCCGAGCTCTTCCGCGTGCTGCCCGGGCTCAACGTACCCTACGTGCTGATGCACATGCCCGGCAAGCCGGCGGATATGCAGCGGTTTACGGAGAGCTACGGCGAAAACGTCGTCACCGCCGTCTGGGACTTCCTGGCCGAGAAGCTGATCGCGCTGCGTGAGGCGGGCGTGAAGGACATTCTGGTCGACCCCGGCTGGGGTTTTGGCAAATCGGTCGAACAGAACTACGAACTCCTGGCCAACCTCGCCGCGTTCCGTCAACTGGGCGTGCCGGTCTTCGTCGGCGTCAGCCGCAAATCCTCCATCTGGCGACCGCTGGGCATCACGGCGGCCGAAAGTCTGAGCGCGACAACGGCCCTGCACCTGTTCGCGCTGCAACAAGGCGCGTCGGTTTTGCGGGTGCACGACGTGAAGGAGGCGGTGCAGGCCGTACATTTGCACGAGTTGTTGCTGGCGGGACGTCAGCGGTAAATTTTCTTCTCTCGGCTTTACGTTACACTCGCGCTCGGTAAGTGTGTACAGTAAGAATTGTTAGTCGGTGATTGGGGGGAGGGCCTCCAGGCCCGACTTTGTATTACATCGGTCGGGCCTGGAGGCCCTCCACCCAATTATACTTAGCAATTCATTGCGTACACACCTAGAGAGTGCTTTGACCCAATATCATGGCAGACAATCAAGAAATACCCAACCAGGGCGGCGGCGGCGAACGCGGCGGCCGGGGCGTCAACAAGACCCAACTCGTTATCGTGCTGGCCATCGCCGGCATCCTCGGCACGCTGGCCTACAAAGCCTACGGAGGTGGCGGTGGCGGCGGCTTCCTCTCCGGACCGGCTGAGTACCAGCTACAGTACATGCCCGCCGAGTTCAAGATGAACCTCGACCCCGACGAGGCCCTCGCCATCCTGCAAAACCCCAAACGCTATAAGCGGGAGTTCGATCAGATGGTCTTCGACATCAATACCGACATTCTGCGGCACGTCAGCCGCCGCATGGGCCTCAACGATAGTCTGCAAACCGAGGTGCTGCGCGAGTACGACCGCCAGCACCCGCAGTTCACCGCACTGTACTATGCCGACTTCATGCGGGCACGCGACAGCACGAACGCCGTCTACGAAACCTGGTACGAGGAGGGTGGCGGTAAGCTGACGCAGATCTTCGAGGAGGTCGCTTCCAACTACACCTGCTTCATGGTAAACAAGGTGCTGGCCGTGGTCATCCGCACCCGCAACGGCAATATTCTGGCCAAGGGCGCCGACGTGGAAAACCCCTGTAAGATCGCGACTGGCGAGGCCCTGCGCCCGCTCATGTCCCGTATGGCCGAACGCGCCGCCATCGACGATTTCAGCAAGAGCAAGGGCCTCTTCCAGGAAAAGGTGGAAAACCTCATCGGCGAACTCGCTACGCTGGAGGTGCGCGACAAGAAGGGCATCAACAAACAACTACAAACCTCCATTTGGGGTATGAACGTCTCGGAATCCGACGTTGAGATTACCGCCATCTCCATTCTCAAGGTCGGCTTCAAGCTCGACGAATTCTTCGAGGTCGGCCTCGACGAGCGCAGCAAAACGGTAACCATCACGCTCCCCGAACCACGCATCCTCAGTCACGAGGTGCTCCCCAAGGTCGAAAAACTCGACATCGGCTGGATGCGCGAGTTGGAGAGCGTCAACATCAATGAAGGCGTTAATAGTTTGCGGGAAGCTTTCCGCGCCGAAGCCATCGAATCCAACGTATTCAGCCGCGCCGAAGGGCAGGCGCGCGAACTGATGAACACGATGTTCACACCGCTGGTGCGAACGATCGGACCGGACTACAAGATCGAGGTGCGCTTCACGACGGCGCGGTCGACGCGGGGGGAGTTGGGGTAAAGAATATTCGATTATCGATTATCGATATTTGATTCTTGATTTGGCTGCCGCGGGTTACAGGCTGCCGCACGTGATAAAGCGTTTTAACCCGTGGTTGAGGGTCTCCTGACCCCGATTGCTCACGCGTGACGAGAGTTCGCCAGCTTTTGCGCTAATTCTTTAATTTCCGCCCCGAAAACCGCGCGTAGTCCTCCGGCGTATCCACGTCGACCGTCGTATTTCCAAGGTCCACCAGCGTCAGCTTTTCGCCCGCCGAGCGTAGCAAGCCCTTCGCGCCGCCTACCGTCTGTAGGTTCGTTAATACTTCCCCGTAGCAAACGGGAAAGATGGCCGGCACACCCGGCCCTTCCGGGTAAGCCGTCGCCACTATCCGGTCGGGATCACCCGCAAAGGCATTCGCCAAACGTTGCAGCGCGGCCGTGTCGAGCAGCGGCTGATCAGCCAGCAGGATCAGGAAACCCCGGACCGGTCTCAGACACGCCCAGCGGACCCCCGCTGCGATGCTGCTCCCCATACCGCTTTCCCAATTCTCGTTTTCAACAACGTGAAAGCCGGACATGCCATCCAGGTGATCGGTCACCAGATCGGGCTTTGCGCCGACGATTACGACCAGCGGCCGGCCCAACGCCAGCGCGTTCGTAACCGCTGAACGGAGGAGCGTGGAATCACCAACCGGCAACAACTGCTTCGGTCGGCCCATGCGGCGCGAGGCCCCGGCGGCGAGGAGGATGGTGTGAAAAAGCGGCGGGAGACTGGAGGGTTCCATGTAATTTCTGCTAACGAGAGTGGCATCCAATAGACCAATAACGCGAATCAAGAGCTAACCGGAAAACGGACGCTTGGAGGTCCGGCTACGCCAGGACGCTCCAAGGACCCGCAACTGCTACGTGGTTAGGACCTTGGAGCGTTCGCCTCACCTGACGAAGTCGGTGAGGTGACCCTCCAAGCGT
>ENA-ORXT01006953-ORXT01006953.1-marine-metagenome-genome-assembly--contig:-NODE-6953-length-10297-cov-7.127299_pt1 | contig 10297 bp, 8 predicted proteins | sample MGYA00237868_ERZ511482 | MGnify/ENA metagenome assembly ERZ511482
CGGACTTGATCCGGGGCCTCCTGTAATAGGGTGCCAGGGTCGAAGGAGGCCCCGCATCGGGTGCGAGGCAGCGGAAGGTCAGTTCATATCCACGATCTTGCCCGGGTTCAGCAAATTCTGCGGGTCCAGCGTGCGCTTGATCTGGCGCATGATCTCGTAGCCGTGGCCGTGTTCGGCGGCCATGTACTTCATCTTGCCCATGCCCACGCCATGCTCGCCCGTGACCGTGCCGCCCATGGCCAGCGCGCGCTCGGCGATGCGATGGGCCAGCCCTTCGGCGGCGCGCAATTCGTCGCGGTCCTGCGGGTCGATGAGGATGGCGAGATGGAAGTTGCCGTCGCCGACATGGCCCACCACGGGGGCGAGCATGCCGCTCTCGGCGATGTCCTTCTTCGTCTCCAGAATCGCCTCGGCCAGCCGCGAGATCGGCACGCAGGCATCGGTGACGTAGCCCTGACAGCCGGGGCGCAGCGCCCTGACCGCGTAATAGGCATCGTGCCGCGCGCGCCACAGACGGTTGCGGTCCTCCGCCTGCGTTGCCCATTCGAAATGCCCGCCCCCGTGGTCGCGCGCGATCTCGCCGAAGCGTTCGGATTGCTCGGCCACCCCCGCATCGGTGCCGTGGAATTCGAGGAAGAGCGTCGGCTTTTCGGCCAGCGACAGCCTGGAATAGGCGTTCACCGCCTTGATCTGCAACTCGTCGAGGAATTCGATCCGCGCGACGGGGAGGCCGCTCTGGATGGTCAGGATCGTGGCATCGACCGCCCCCTCCACCGTGTCGAAGGTGCACACGCCCGACGCGACCGCCTCCGGCTGGCCGTAGAGGCGCAGCGTCAGTTCGGTGATGATCCCCAGCGTTCCCTCGGACCCGACGAGCAGTTTCGTCAGGTCATACCCGGCGGAGGATTTCCGCGCCCTTGTGCCCGCGCGGACGATATTGCCGTCGGCCATCACCGCCTCCACCGCCAGCACGTTCTCGCGCATGGTGCCGTAGCGCACGGCGTTGGTGCCGCTCGCGCGGGTCGCTGCCATGCCGCCCATCGACGCGTCGGCGCCCGGATCGACGGGGAAGAACAGGCCCGTATCGCGCAGATCCTCGTTGAGGCGGCGGCGGGTGACGCCGGGCTGGACCACGGCGTCGAGATCCTGCGCATTGACGGCGAGGATCGCGTCCATCCGGCTCATGTCGAGGCTGACCCCGCCGCGCAGGGGGACGACGTGGCCCTCCAGCGAGGTGCCGGTGCCGAAGGGGACGATAGGGCAGTTTCCGGCCGCACAGGTGCGCATGATCGCCGCGACTTCCGCCGTCGAGCCGGGGAAGAGCACGGCATCGGGGCGCACGGGTGTGTGGTACGCCTCACCCTTTGAATGATGGTCGCGCACGGCGTCGGACGTGGCGCAGCGGTCGCCGAAGTCGGATTTCAGCGCGGCGATGGTGGCGTCGAAGGCCATGGTTGTTCCCCTTAGCTGGCCGCTTTGAGCAGACTCTTCGCCGCGTCCTTCGCCGCCTTCGTCACCGATTCGCCCGCGAGCATGCGCGCGAGTTCGTCGACCCGCTCGGCCCTGGACAACTCGACCACGCGAGTACGGGTCGTCTCGCCGTCCCCGCCCTGCTCGACCGATTTCTCGATGCGCCACTGGCGGTTGGCCTCCGCCGCGACCTGCGGAGCATGCGTGATGACGAGGGTCTGGGTGTCCTCGCCCAGGCGTTTGAGCCGCGCGCCGATGGCCGCCGCCGTGGCCCCGCCGACGCCGCGGTCGATCTCGTCGAAAATCAGCGTCTTGCCGTCGCCCTTGCGCGCGAGACACACCTTGAGCGCGAGCAGGAAGCGGGACAGCTCGCCCCCCGACGCGATCTTGTCGATGGGACCGGGGAGGGAGCCGGGGTTGGTCGTCACCTCGAAGGCGACACGGTCGATGCCGTCCGGTCCCAGCTTCTCGGGGTCGCTGTCGACCAGCGTGCGGAAGATGGCGCGTTCGAGTTTCAGCGGCGCCAACTCGCCCACCACCTGCTTGTCGAGCACGATCGCCGCTTCCTGACGCGCGGCGCTGAGGCCCTTGGCGGCGCCCAGGAAGGCGCGGTGCGCGGCGGCAACCGTCTCCTCCATCTCGACAAGCTTGGCCTCGCCCTGCTCGATGAAGGCCAGCTTCTCGCCCAGTCCCGAATGAAGCTTCGGCAGGTCCGAGACGCCGATGCGATGCTTGCGGGCCAGCGCGCGCAGGGCGAACAGGCGCTCCTCCGCCTGCTCCAGACGGCGCGGATCGAAGGACAGGGCTTCCGCCGCGCGCTCGACCTCGGACAGCGCATCGGAACAGGCGTTGAGCGTGCGCGAGATCGCCTCCAGCGCGGTGTCGAGCTTGCCGTCCGCCTTGCCTGCCGCGACCTCGATCCGGCGCATCGTATCCGAAATCGCGCCCTCGGCCCCCTGGTTGCCCAGCGCCGCGATGGCCTTGCTCACGTCGTCGGCGATGGATTCGGCGCGCTGCATCTGGCGCCGCTCCGCATCCAGCGTATCCTCCTCGCCCTCCTCGGGCGCGAGTTTGGTCAGTTCCTCGACGGAGTGGCGCACGAATTCGGCGTCCCGTTGCGCTTCGGCGATATCGGCGCGGGTCTTCTCCAGCGTGACCGTCGCCTCGCGCCATTCGGCGTAGAGCGCGTGCACCTGCTTGTGCTCCTTTTGCAGGCCGCCATAGGCGTCGAGCAACCCGCGATGCCCGGCGGGGTCGACCAGCGCGCGGTCGTCGAACTGGCCGTGAATCTCGATCAGGCGCGAGCCGAGTTCGCGCAGGGTAGCCACGCCGACCGGCTGGTCGTTGACGAAAGCGCGGCTGCGCCCTTCGCGGGAGATGACGCGGCGGACGATGAGGGACGCGTCCTCGATGTCGTGCCCCTGCTCGCGCAGCCATGGCCAGACGGGATGATCGTCGTCGAGGTCGAATTCCGCCGTCGCCGAACCCTTGTCGGCCCCCGCGCGCACCAGATCGGCATTGGCCCGCGCGCCGAGCGCCGCGCCGAGCGCGTCGAGCAGGATGGACTTGCCCGCCCCGGTCTCGCCCGTCATGGCGCCGAGACCGGCGTCGAAATCGAGATCGAGGGCGTCGATCAGGACGATATTGCGGATCGACAGACGCCGCAGCATGGCGCGCGCTCTGCTACAGCCAGTCGCCGAGGATGACCCGGCGATAGATGCCCTTGTACCACGAATCCTGCGCCACGCCGCCGGTCAGGTTCTGACCCGTCAGCAGGGCATAGCTCGCCGCGTACCAGTCGGAACCGGGATAGTTGAAGCCCAGCACGGCGGCGGCGGATTTCGCTTCCTCCGTCAGTCCGAGGGCGAGATTCGCCTCCACCAGACGGTGCAGTGCCTCCTCGACATGGCTGGTGGTGTCGTAGTCCTTCACGACGGTCTGGAAGCGGTTGATCGCGCCGATATACTGGCCGTTCTTGAGGTAGTAGCGACCGACGGTCATCTCCTTGCCCGCGATCTGGTCGACGGTCGTGTCGCGCTTGAGCCGGGCTTCCTTGATGTAGGGGCTGTCGGGGTGGCGGGCGATCAGCTCGTCGAGCGCCTGCTTCGCCTGGATCGTCATCCCCTGGTCGCGGCCCACGTCGACGATCTGGTCGTAATAGCTCTGCGCCACGATGTAGCGGGCGTAATCGGTGCGCTCGTCGCTGGGATAGAAGCCGATGAACCGCTCGGCGGACAGCACGGCCTTGTCGTATTCGTTCGCCTCGTAGGACGAGACGGCGGACATCAGCATCGCCTGTTTCGCGACGTCGGAATAGGGATAGAGGCGCTCGACCTCGTCGAAGAGGAAGGCCGCGCTCTTCTCGTTGCCGTTCCTGAGATTGGTGGTCGCGTCCGCGAAGATATCCTCGGGGCTGCGGGTCTCCAGCGGGGCGACCGGGTCGGAAAAGAGCGATCCGACGGAGGGGAGCGTCCCGCCGCATGCGCCGAGCGACAGGATCAGGCCCAGCGGCAGGGCGCGGCGCGCGAGGCGGGAGAATCTGGTGTCGGACATGGTGTCACCCAATCGTTCGGTTGCGCCGCGCCCGGGGGCGCCATCGGCGGTTTGCGAGCGACCATAACGCATGCCGTCCCCGCTATGAAACCGCTTTTCGACGGAACGGGTCAGAAAGGGAACAGAAGCACGGACCCGCGCCGATCAGGCGCAGGCGAGGGCGCGCGCGGGTTCGCCGGTCATGTAGTCGGGCGCGACGAGGCCGCGATCGATCACCTCTTCGTAGCACCACGCCGACGAATCGGCGAACAGGGCGCGCAGGAGGCGATTCGTCATGTCGTGCCCGGCGCGTACGCCGCGATAGCGCCCGATGATCGGCACCCCGGCGAGCGCGAGGTCGCCCACGGCGTCGAGCATCTTGTGCCGCACGAACTCGTCGCGATGGCGCAGGCCCTCGCGGTTGAGGACGCGGCCCTTGTCGACCACGATGGCGTTCTGGAGCGTGCCGCCCCGCGCGAAGCCGATCTTGCGCAGCGCCTCGACATCGCCGAGCGTGCAGAACGTGCGCGCATCGGCGTAGTGGCGCACGAAGGCATCGCCCGTGAAGCGCTCGATCCGGCGCTGCCTGCCGATGGCCGCGTCCGTGAAATCGATATCGTACTCGATCTCGAAATGATCGGCGGGCAGAAGTTCGGCGGTCTTGTCGCCCAGCGTGACGGAGACGGGCTTCAGGATGCGGATCGCGCGCAGCGGCTCGTCCTGATCCACCGTTCCGGCGGCGAGCAGGGCGGCGAGGAAAGGCTTGGCGCTGCCATCCATGATGGGAATCTCGGGTCCGTCGATCTCGACCAGCGCATTGTCGATGCCCGACCCGGCGAGGGCGGCCATCAGATGCTCGACGGTCGAGACCTTCACGCCGTCGTCATTGCCGATGCAGGTGCACAGCGCCGTATCGGTGACGGCGTCGAAACGGGCATCGATCAGGTTGTCGCGGTCCTCGATATCGAGGCGGACGAAGCGGACGCCCGTATCGCAAGGGGCCGGCAGAATCGTCGCCGTGGCGGGGAGACCGCTATGGACGCCGATGCCGGACAGACGGGCCTTGCGGGCGAGCGTGCGCTGCATGGAATACCTCGTATACGTATAAAACCACGAACGAGATAGCAGCAGGCAGTCGAGCGTACAATTCAATCTTTATGTCAGATTGCAACAATGATGAACAAAGAATCAGCGAAGAAAGAATTTAGTTGACGCGTGGTTAATACTGTTGGCGGTACGGGAAAATAATGAAGAAGGCCGGGAACGATCCCGGCCTTTTTTCGTTATGCGCCTCGCGTCGGCTGGCAGTTCTGCCTCGATACTGCCTCAATTCGCCTGGCGACGGAGGAACGCGGGGATCTGGAGAGCGTCATCATCCGCCGATCCGTCGCCGTCGATGCTGTCGCCCTTGAACGGTGCCTTCGCGGGGGGCGTGTCGGCTTCGGCGGAGCGTCCGCCGAGGCTGGCGGCGGCGCGGCGGATCAGGTTGAGACCCGCGCGCGCTCCCGATGGCTGCGGCGCCGCGGGGGCGGGCGGGGCGGTGGAGGCGATGGGGGCATCGGCAACCGACGGGTCGACGACCGTGGCGACGGGTCCCTGGACCTGTCCCTGCGCGCCCGTCGACATGCGCGGGGCGACGCCGTCGGTGCCGGTGGCCGCCATCGGCTCCTCGACATATTCCTCGACCGGCTCGGTGCGCGTGCTGACGGCCTGCTTGACGGCATGGCGCGTTCCGGCGCCGATGCCGCGCTCGCCCGTGGCGTCGCTTGCGTAGCGGGGGGCGGGGATGGCGCGGCGGGGGCGGGCGCTGGTGGTGGCCCCGGTGCGGGCGGCATCGTTGCCGCGCGCGACGATCGAGCTTTCGACCATGTCAATGCCCGTCGCGACGACGGAGACGCGCATATGGCCCTTGAGTTCGTCGTCGAAGCACGAGCCGACGATGATGTTCGCGCCGGGATCGACTTCCTGCTTGATGCGCGATGCCGCCTCGTCGACCTCGAACAGTTTCAGATCCGGCCCGCCGGTGATGTTGATCAGCACGCCGCGCGCGCCCTTGAGCGACACGTCGTCGAGCAGCGGGTTGGCGATCGCCTTCTCGGCGGCCTCGACCGCGCGGCCCTCGCCCTCGGCCTCGCCGGTGCCCATCATCGCCTTGCCCATCTCGCCCATGACCGTGCGCACGTCCGCGAAGTCGAGGTTGATGAGGCCGGGCATGACCATCAGGTCGGTGACGCCCTTGACGCCCTGATACAGGACATCGTCGGCGAGGTTGAACGCGTCCATGATGGTCGTGTTCTCGGTCGCGATGCGGAAGAGGTTCTGGTTCGGGATGATGATCAGCGTGTCGACGTACTGCTGAAGCTCTTCGAGGCCGTCCTCGGCGAGCTGCATCCGCTTGGCGCCCTCGAAGGAGAAGGGCTTGGTCACGACGCCGACCGTGAGCACGCCCAGTTCGCGCGCCGCTTTCGCGATGACCGGGGCCGCGCCGGTGCCGGTGCCGCCGCCCATGCCGGCGGTGATGAAGCACATGTTCGCGCCGTTGAGGTGGTCGATAATCTCGTCGATCGTCTCCTCCGCCGATTCGCGTCCGACGCTGGGCTTCATGCCCGCGCCGAGACCGGCGGTGACCCCGGTGCCGAGCTGAACGCGGCGCGAGGAGCGCGACTGTTCGATGGCCTGGGCATCGGTATTCGCGACGACGAACTCCACGCCTTCGAGATTCTTGTTGATCATGTTGTTGACGGCATTGCCGCCCGCGCCGCCCACGCCGAAGACCGTAATCTTCGGCTTCATGTCGGTGTCGTCGACCGCCCCGATGTTCAAAGCCATGGTTCCGCCTGTATGTTGATGGTTGTTGTTATTTTATTTTTATCTGCTCGTCTGATTCGGAATCGTAACGGAATTTTCAGGATTGTCACAGATAAAATAGAGGAAATCGGGTTCGAATACCCGTCCGTGGCGCGTGGCGGTTGAGATCCCGGCTTACCAGTTTTCGCGAAGCCATTGGTGCAAACCACCGAATACCTGCTCGCCTTCGCGGGCCGTCGCCATCGCCTCGCTCCAGGGTTCGCAATGCAGCCGGATCGCATGCGCGAGCAGGCCGTGGACCGCCGTGAATTCGGGTCCGAGAGTGCCCTGCGGCGCGCCGCGCGTGCGGATCGCGCGGCCCAGCCGGACCCGGCGGCCCAGCACCGCCCCGCCCGCCTCGACCATGCCGCGCATGCGGCTGCCGCCGCCGGTCAGGATGACGGGGCGCGGGTCGCCCGGGGGCAGGACGGCGCGGACCAGTTCGAAGATTTCCTCGACCCGGGGGCGGATGACGCCCGTGAGCACCACCGTCGCCTCGCCCGGCCCGGCCCCGCCCAGAATGGACGGGTCGGCGGTGATGCTCGCGCCCTCGGGGGCGACCTTGAACGCCTCGGCCTGGTCGAAGGACACGTTCATCGCCGCCGCCAGATCGCGGGTCATGGTGGCCCCGCCGATGCTGATGCAATGGACCGAGCGCAGGCGGTTGCGGTGGAAGCTGGCGACGCCGGTGACCTGCGCGCCGATATCGACCACGGTGGCCCCGATATCCAGCTCGTCCTGCGTCAGGGCGGCAAAGCCGCTGGCGGCGGCGGCGCAGGCGACCCCCGAAACCGCCAGCCCGGTATTCTTCGCCACCATCCCCAGCCGGGCCAGCGCGCCCCGCTCGATGGTGACGATGCCGAAGCGGATGCCCAGGGTGCGCGCGCCGTGGCCGCGCGGGTCGGCGATGTCCGGCACGCCGTTGCGCGAGAAGTCCAGCGGCTCGATATGCAGCGGGCGGCGGATGCGCAGGGCGATTTCCTGGCGGCACGACGCCATGACCCGCCCGACCGTCGCATCGTCGACCACCCGGATCGGGATGGCGGTGCTGCCATCGGCCTGAAGGGTGCGGGGCGAGCCGCCGGACAGGGCGAAGATCGCCCGGCGGGGGATGCTGCCGGTCTGCCGCCGGATATCGCGCAGGACGCCGTTCAGCACCTCCGACACCGCCTCCGGGTCCTCGATCGCGCCGCCCTTCATCCCGGCGGCGGGGGCGCTGGCGGCGGCCACGACGCGCAGGGCGGCGTAGATGTCGACATCGCGGTCCAGCAGGCTGCGATCCAGCAGCGAATGGCGGATATCGGCGACGAGGCACGACACGCGCGACCCGCCCAGATCGATGACGGCCAGGCGCTCGCCCCCGAGGGCCGTGGCCACGCGGCCCCGGATCGCCTCGTAGGACCGCAGGACGGGTATCCCGCTCACCGGTAGGTCGTCCGCAGGGTCTTGAGCAGTTCGTCGCGCATGTCGCTGGCACCGGGTTCGAGGCGGATCACGGGAGGGTCGTCGGGCAGGCGCAGGTCGATGCCGATCACGGCGGAGGAGGCCAGTCGCTCCTCCAGCCGCCGGTCGTCGAACAGGCGCAGGGCGTCCAGCGGATTCTCGGCGGGCAGTTTCAGGACCAGCCCGGTATCGGTGACGACATCCCACCGGCGCCCGCCCCGGCGGATCATCGCCGCGATCTTCGGCAGGACGGTGACGGGGGCGCCTTGCAGCAGGGCGCGGGCATCGGTGACGGCGGTGTTCGATTCCGGCCCGATCAGCAGCGGCAGGTCCAGGCGCTCCGCCGCCGTGGCGACCGGCACGATGGGGTGGCCCGTCTTGTCGATCAGGAAGAACCCCGCGTCGTTGCGCCAGATGGCGACGGGGATGCGCTCGTCGATGACGATCCGCATGACGCCCGAGGGGTCGATGGCGACCGAGGCGCGCTCGATCCACGGGTTCGCCAGCAGCGCCTCGCGCGCGCGGCGGGCATCGAAGCGGAGCGAGGAGATGGCGCGCGTGCCCGGCCTGATGCCGACGATCGCGCCGATCTCATGCACCGAAAGCTGGATATGGCCGCTGATTTCCAGATCCGTGACGGCGAATTCGGGGTGGTCGATCACGGCGGTGCGCAGGGCATCCACCTGCGTCCTGGTATTGCCGCTGATGGAATGCCAGTTGAAGGCGACGACGCACAGCCCCGCGATCGTGGCGGCGGGCAGCCAGAATCGCAGGAGGCCGCGCCGGGTGAACAGGCCGCCGAGCAGACGCCCGCGCTTCTTCGGCGCGGGCTTGCGCGTGCCCGGCGCGGGGTCGCGGGGCACCGGATCGCGGGCCGTCAGGTCGCGCGTGGCGGGGGGCTTCGGCTCTACCGGTCGCACGAAGCGTCCTCCACCATCCAGCCGACCAGATCGGCGAAGGAGACGCCGCAATGCGCCGCCTGTTCGGGCACCAGCGAGGTCGGCGTCATCCCCGGCTGGGTATTGACCTCCAAGAGGGCCAGCATGTCGCTCTCTTCGTCATAGCGGAAATCGGCGCGGGAGATGCCGCGACAGCCCAGCGCCTCGTGCGCTCCGGCGGCCACCGCCATGCAGCGCGCGGCGAGAGGGGCGGAGATGTCGGCGGGAATGACGTGCCGCGACCCGCCCGCCTTGTACTTGGCGTCGTAATCGTACCAGCCATCGACGAAAATCTCGGTCACCGCCAGCGGCTCGCCGTCGCGTTCCTCCACGCGCTTGATGACCTGCCGCGCGAAGAGCTGGGTCAGCAGGAAGGCCGATTTGACGTTGATGTCGAGAGCCTTGTCGAAGGCGGCTTCGTCCAGATCGAGCGGGTCGCCGGAGGCTTCGGTCGAGACGGCATTGACGAGGATATCCGCATGGTCGAAGGCGTCGAGCGTTGCAGCCATCAGGTTGTTGATATCGAGCCGCTTCATGGGATCGCAGCGGAAACCCGCCGTGCGCGTGCCGTCAGGGTCGAGTTCTCGCGCCTCGGCGATCACTTTTTCCTCGTCCGCATCGGCGAACATCACGAAGGCCCCCTCGTCGTGAAAGCGGCGCGCGATGGCGAGGCCAATGCCGCGCAGCCCGCCCGTCACAAGTGCTGTATGTCCATCTAATCGCATAATAGGCCTTTCTATTTTACTTAAACGCCCATCATGCCAGAGGTCGTCGCCCCGTCGATATTATAGGCGGCGCCTGATATAAATGCGGCTTCGTCACTACAGAGATAAACGACCAGACCTGCAATCTCTTCGACTGTCGCCATGCGTTTCATTGGGGCCATGCCTTCAAATTGAGCCCGCGCAGCAACAGGATCCGGCGCGCCTGATATTATGTTCTTGATCATTTCCGTCTCAACAACACCCGGATGAATAGAATTACAACGTATCGGCATGCTCTCATTTGCGCAGTGCATGGCAACGGATTTCGCCAACGCAATATGCGCGCCTTTTGTTGTGGAATAA
>ENA-ORXT01006954-ORXT01006954.1-marine-metagenome-genome-assembly--contig:-NODE-6954-length-10297-cov-3.262133_pt1 | contig 10297 bp, 10 predicted proteins | sample MGYA00237868_ERZ511482 | MGnify/ENA metagenome assembly ERZ511482
TTGGGCATCTCCTCTATTTCTTTCCAAGTTAAGTAAGGAAAATAGCGTTGACTGGGGATAAAGCCGTGCATCATAAGCTTAGGAATATTTAACGAATGAGATTACTGTTGTGACGAATTAACGAAGTTAAAAAAAAGTGTGATGATTATTATGATATAAAAGACCAAAATCAAGCTTATCTTACAATCCTAATTAAAATTGATAAAATTGGATACTTGCAGCTAGTCAAAAACCTTGTTATAGGAAAAAGTATAGATGAATACCATTGGTAACTACGCGCCCGATTTTGAAATTCCTGGTATTGACAAAGAAGTTTATCACTTGGGTAGCTATCTCAAAAAGTATAAAGCGATCGCTGTCGTTTTTATGGGCAACACTAGTTCTGGTGTAGATCGATATATTGAATCTCTTAAACAAATCCAAACTGATTTTGCCGCTCAAGATTTCACCATCATCGGCATAGATTCCAATCATCGTGCCGAGCCAATTGCTGAGAGTATGGCAATGATGCAAAAATATGCCCAGAATAACAAGATCAACTTCCCTTATTTGCGCGATCCAACTCAAGATGTGGCGAAATCTTTTAAAGCGAAGGTTATTCCCACAGTTTATTTACTAGATAGCAATGCAGTGATTTGTTATCAGGGCAGAATCGATGACAGCACAGAATCTACAGAAGAAGCAAGTAAAAACTATTTGCGGGATAGTATTTCTGCGGTACTTTCAGATAGTAAAGTAAGCAAAGATTATATTGAGCCAGTAGGTGATGCAATTAAATGGCGACCTAAATAAAACAATTAAATAGTGAAAACCACAGCTCAAATTAATGACAAAGTGCCGAAAGCTGCTATGTTATGGGGAGGTAAATAACAAGAAAGATCGAGGTTTACTTTTCTAGGAATGAGTTACCAGAGGGTTTTATTAAAGCTAAGTGGCGAAGCATTGATGGGCAATTTAGGCTACGGTATCGATCCTGCCGTAGTCGCCGAAATTGCTCAAGAAGTAGCCGATGTAGTTAACAGTGGTGTACAGGTAGCAATTGTTGTGGGCGGAGGTAATATTTTTCGTGGTATGAAAGCTTCTGCTGCGGGAATGGATCGAGCTACTGCTGATTATATTGGCATGATTGCGACGGTAATGAATGCCATGACTTTACAAGATGCTTTAGAAAGAATTGGTATTGCCAATCGTTTGCAGACAGCAATATCTATGCAAGAGGTGGCAGAGCCTTATATTCGTCGTCGTGCTATCCGTCACTTAGAAAAAGGTCGAGTAGTTATTTTTGGCGCAGGTTCGGGAAATCCATTTTTTACAACCGATACTACTGCTGCACTAAGGGCGGCAGAGATTGAAGCGGAAATCATTTTCAAAGCTACTAAGGTAGACGGGATTTATGATTCTGACCCCAAAGAAAATAGTAATGCTCGTCGCTATCAAAGCCTGACTTACAATCATGTCTTGGCTAATGAGCTGCGGGTGATGGACAGTACGGCGATCGCTTTATGTAAAGAAAACGATATTCCTATCTTAGTATTCGATCTTTCCGTTAGCGGTAATATTATGCGTGCTACCAAAGGTGAAACTGTTGGCACTATTGTAGGAGGAAACTGTGAAGTTATCTGAAGTAAAAGAACGTATGCAAAAGACAGCTGAGGCAACTCAAAGGTCTTTTAACACTATTCGTACAGGAAGAGCTAGCACTTCTTTATTAGATCGGGTAATGGTGGATTACTATGGGGCAGAGACTCCTCTAAAGTCTTTGGCTAACCTCAGTACTCCTGATGCTACCACTATTATGATTCAGCCCTACGATAAGGGCAGTATGGGTCAGATCGAGAAGGCTATATCTATGTCTGATATTGGTCTGACCCCCAACAACGACGGAGATATTATTCGACTCAATATCCCTCCCTTGACGAAAGAGCGTCGTAAAGAATTAGTTAAAACTGCGGGTAAGCTAGCTGAAGAAGGGAAAGTAGGTATCCGCAACATTCGCCGTGATGCGATCGACGAAGTTCGCAAACAAGAGAAAAACAGCGATATCTCTGAAGATGAATCGAGAGATCTACAGGACGAGATTCAAGGCGTTACTGATAATTTTAATAAAAAGATTGAAGAATTACTAGCCGTAAAAGAAAAAGATATTATGACAGTCTAAAAATATTGTCTATTTTAAGATGTGAAGCTTCTAGTCAGAAATTCTCTCGCTCTGTATTTTCTTTTGAACCAGATTTAAAATTACTCAAAATAAACAATTAATCGGTCACGAACGACCGATATTTTTTTGTTCAGATTATTTTTACGACGTAGCAGACATTTATTGATTTGATATTAGCTTATGTTGGTTGATTTATTTTAAATTTAAAAATGCAAAAAAAACTTCATCTTAAACTTACCCAATAGTGAAATTACCGATACATAATACTAAGTGTAAGTAACTAGAAAATTTGCTTTTTGAAATACAAAATTTTTGTCATTATTTATATTTAAATAACTTTAATTATTAATCGAAATACAAATTATGAAAAACTTTAAAATATTCAATTTAATTTTTACCGCTACAATTCTATCTACCGCTTTTTCTTTGAGCATTTCTCAACCAAGCTTTACTCAAACAACTCCTAAAAAGAGTGAAGTTTCCACAAAAACAATATCAGGTAGACTTAGAGACTTTCACAGCAGTCACCCAGATTTTGAACGTAGCCCTGGAGACGTAAGCGATGATGGAAGTGTCTTTGACTTTGGTTTGGATACTGCAATTACAACTAATACTCTTGGTGAAGATGGAAAACCAGTTTATGCGGGGGGCAGTAATTCTTCTACTACTAAAGCCAACTTCGATCAGTGGTTTAATGATGTAGAAGGAGTCAATCAAAGTATAGATTTTTCTATTACATTAGCTGATGAAGACGGCGATGGAACTTATACCTTTGCTAAGGATATGAATCAAGATGAATCATTTTTTCCTTTAGATGGAAAGCTATTTGGAAACGAAAATAATAGTCATAACTATCACTTCACTTATGAACTAAATGCCGTTCCATTTACCTATCAACCAGGAACAGCAGAAAATCCTCGCGTCTTTACTTTTAAAGGTGATGATGATGTTTATGTTTATATCAATGAACAAAAAGTAATTGACATTGGTGGAGTACATGCCCAAGAAGAACAGTCGGTTAATTTAGATCTATTAAACTTAACTGAAGGAGAAACTTATGAACTAAAGCTTTTCTTTGCAGAAAGGCACATCGTCCAATCTAATTTTCGTATCGACACCAATATTGAGCTTATTGGTGAACCAGAGCAAATTGCGTTTGCCGATTAATATCTTCACGTCTAAAAAGCTAATCTGAAAAATAAGCGTTGCATTTGTTTTGATAGACGATAGCAACGCTTAACTAAAAAATAATCAACTCAAACCTTAGCGAAAGACTTATTACTAATGTCAGAAGAAAAAGGAAAAATTCGTGGCGAAACTATATTTAGAGATAAATTAACTCTTGTTCCTACTGCGATCGCATTACTCAAATCAGTACGAGCATGAATTCTCTTTCCCGCTGCAGTTTCTACACAATAATGATATTCTCTACCCAAGAACTGCCGTTCTACGACTATTATGCTTGAGGTAATATCGGCAGCTAAAATAATATCTTCTTGGCGCAGCATCAAATCTCCTTCTCTATTTAATCTTTCAGAAGCAATATGAGCAATTAATACTTCTCCCAATTCTGTTACCCAAGTTTGATTCTTTCTTCTGGCGGGTAAAAAATTAGCCTGAGTTACAAATTCTGCTACAAAACGAGACTGAGGGTTGAGATATATTTCCTCAGGCGTGCCAACTTGCTCAACTTTGCCACTTCGCATTACAGCAATTTTGTCAGAAATTGCCAAAGCTTCTTCGCGATCGTGAGTTACAAAAATTGCTGATGTTCCTGCTGCTTTTAAGATAGCTCGAATTTCCGCTCTCAATCGATGACGCACCTGGACATCTAAGTTACTTAAAGGCTCATCTAACAAAATTAAAGCTGGTTGAGGTGCTAAAGCTCTTGCCAAAGATATGCGCTGCTGTTGTCCTCCTGAAAGTTGATGAGGATAACGCTTTTGCAAGCCAGTCAATCCGACTAATTCTAAGACTTCGGCTACTCTCTGGTGAATTTGTTTATTTAACGGTTTTTTGTTGAAGAATAAAGTATGGCTACGTTTTTTGTTTTGGTTTTTTAGACCGAAAGCAATATTTTCGCCTACTGTTAAATGAGGAAACAAAGCGTAGTCTTGAAAAACCATTCCCGTGTTACGCTTTTCTGCTGCAATTGAATCTTGACTGGTACAAACTACCTTTCCTGCAATCTCTACTGTTCCTTGAGAAATTGATTCAAAGCCAGCAATTATCCTGAGTAATGTAGTCTTGCCGCATCCTGATGGCCCTAATAAACCTAGTAATTCTCCGTGTCCTAACGTTAAACTCACATCATCTAAAACTAGATTATCGCCATTATCTAATTGATTAGAGTAGGTTTTAGTAATATTTTTGAGTTGAAGAATTACTGACTGTTCCATATTATTTTTGAGGAAAATTAGGTTATCTTCCTCAGATGCGAAGAGAAGTTTAGGATCTAGACTCGTTTATAGGAATTGTTCTCAATTAAAGTTTACCTCATTGCCTATTATTAATCCTAAACTTCTCAAAATAGACTATATCTTTGTAACAAAGTGTCTATTAGCTTAGGTAAACTTTTTGTCAGTTGGTTTGCACTGGTGAAGCTAAGTTGCTTATAACTGACCATGTCAAAAGGTACTGTGCCTTCTAAGTCAGGACGTTCCATATTGATTAGGAGAATTTGTCCGTTATCTTTATTTTGAATACCGTAACCTAACTCCACACATACATTGGAATCTATTAATAAGCTGGGGCGATCTCCCACCACGCTAGTTGCAATAGAGGTGATGTCTGCGATTAACAGCAAACTTTTATTAATTTTACGAAATTGACTATTGCTAATACGTAAAGGCGAATCAGGAGAACGAGGGGTAACCTCCAAAGACAAAGGAATTCGCGATCGCCCATTAATATTTTCGATTATACTGTTTAGAGTTTCTGTGATAGCTGTGTTAGCAGGTTGATAATGACTTTGAGGACTGTAATAAATAACTGGCTCTAATCCAGAAATACTAGTACATTTAGTAAAATATATTTCTTGAGAAACAAGATCTATATTAGAGACTACATAGCTGCCACTTCCTTGGATATAAAATTCGACTGTTCTACCTTCTAGATATAGTTCAAACCATTCCGAACTCTCTACCTCAAAGCGATCATCCAAAAAATCTGCTCGCAAACCTGTCTTTAGCAAGCTATTTCTGCTCAAACGCAGAGTGCAAGGCTTTTGAATAACTTTTTTGATTGGCTCGTATTGTTTTAAATACCAAGCTTTTAACGCGATAATTGCCACGATTGTCTGTACAAGAAAAATTAAGTTCCTAAATTTTAGTTCATCTTAACAATAGACGCTAACATCTTCTCCACAAACATCTGCCAAATAACAAATTGCACGAAAGCGTAAGCCAATTACCTCATTATAAAGAGGATTAATTTTACACATAGGCGGAATTCTTAAGATAGTTCGTCCAAAAAATCTAATTTCTCTTTCAAAAGGACATTGACTAGGAATAGATTTACAAATACGGTGAGCTACAACATTGTCTTTAACTTCAATATTATCCAACCATTTACGTAGGGGGGAAAAAACATCGATTCTAGGTTTTACGGGATGCATAGCGTTCATAGTTCACTCCTTCGACTTTAATAAATTATTTTGGTAATGAGGTTAGTCAATCTAACCGCTTTGTTGTATTTACTTATGTGGGAAAATGTCAATTCATGCTTTTGATGCTCTCTTAGATTTATTAAACAGTAAAAAACTGTTTTGATAAGTGATTTGGATCGCATTTGAAGACAATTTGTTTTCCGCCAACATATTTACTTTCTGTCATATTTATCCTGCACGATTTAGAGGATATTGTGCATGAGCAGAATCACCTATTTTCTATGAAGATTAATTGAAGATCTAGTTAAGAATTTGTAAACGTACATCTATTAATTTATAGAACACCATCAAAACAAAATTGCATCAATCTTTTTTAACAGATAAAAAGATAATGTTTTGTTGTCCTTGTAACATTTATCCTGTTTCTTGCTGTCAATACTGCGTTTTCAATAGATTGCGCAGCCTTTTTTATCAGATGTTTTTTAACAATAGACAATTTTTAAATCTATATATGTAAACTAAAAGATAATTTTGTGGTTCAAAAATCAATAAACTCATCTAGTTAGAAAGTCAATGAAATATTGAATTTTGCACGCAATTATTTCTATCAAAATGTATTCAAACAATATCTTTCTACGCTGCGGAAAAGAAAATTGTTGAATAGCAATGTTTTTTCAATAAACTAAGCTAGTATTACGAATCACATCAGCCTAAATATTATAACCTTGTCAAAAATCAAATGTCATTCAGTATGTATTGAATGTTACTAAAGCAACCAAAAAAAATTTTAATCTCAGCAATCTTGTAAATGCTGGTGAACAGGTATTTTCTAATTAAAGTCCTATATCTCAAAGCGTCAACCCTGTCTTACACTTTTAATTTCCCAGAATTAAATTAGATTTCTATCTCTAGCTATAATTGGTAGATATATTTTGACACTATTAATTTTAAATTTCCGATCTACCTCTTATGCTGAACGCTACTCTTTTTTGGATAATTGCGGGAGGAATTCTCTGCATGATGGAGTTTGTTTTTCCCACAGCATTTGTCAGCTTCATGATGGGTACGGCTGCATTGTTGGTGGCAGTGGTGTCTCTGTTTCTGCCGCAGTTTACTGTATTAATGAGCCTGTGGTTAATTTTTACTACAGGATTAATTTTTCTTTCGAGGCGTTTTCTTACTCCTAAACCAAGAGTCTCCATTACAGGAGATGATGTGGAGGCTAAGGCAATTAGCGGTATTCCAGCAGGAGCAACAGGGAGAGTTTTATATGAGGGTAATTCTTGGCAGGCAAAGTGTGCTGATGAGACAAGAGATATTGCTCCTAACGAAGCTGTCTACGTAGTACAGAGGCTAGGCAATACCTTAATTATTTTACCAAGCAAGATGATTGAACAAGATTGATCGACTCCACATATTTGGCGATTGGAGTTATAAATAAGGCAATATTAAATTTGTATATGAGACGTTAATTATGGGACAGTTTTTAACTTTAGTTTTAATCACATTTTTGGGATCTGGATTAGCAGGATCGGTCAAAATCGTTAAAGAAAAAGAAGAATATTTGGTTGAAAGCCTGGGTAAATACAAGAAAAAGCTAGAACCAGGTTTAAACTTTGTAGTTCCTTTTGTCGACAAAGTAGTTTATAAAGACACAATCAAAGAAAAAGTATTAGATGTACCCGCTCAGTCTTGCATTACTCGCGACAACGTTAGCATAACCGTTGATGCCGTGGTTTACTGGCGCATTATGGATGTATATAAAGCTTTCTATAAAGTAGAAAGTCTTCATGATGCAATGGTTAATATGGTTTTGACTCAAATCCGCTCGGAAATGGGACAGCTGGAGCTAGATCAAACCTTTACCGCTCGCACTGAAATCAACGAAATTTTATTGAGAGAATTAGATATTGCTACCGATCCCTGGGGAGTAAAGGTAACTAGAGTAGAGTTGCGAGACATTATGCCTTCTAAAGCTGTGCAAGATTCGATGGAGCTACAGATGGCAGCAGAAAGGCAAAAGAGAGCCAATATTTTGACTTCAGAAGGACACAGAGACTCGGCAATCAACTCCGCTCAAGGGGATGCTCAAGCTAGACTATTGCAGGCAGAAGCAGCGAAAAAAGCAGCTATATTAAAGGCAGAAGCTGAACAGCAAGCAATCGTCCTTAGAGCGCAGGGTGAACGCCAGGAACAGATTCTAAAAGCCGAAGCGACAGCAGAAGCAATGAAGATTGTGATGGAAAAGCTGCAAAATGATCCCAACGCTAGAGAAGCTTTACAGTTTCTTTTGGCTCAGGAGTATTTAGAAATGGGTAAGGAAATAGGAAATAGTGAGAGCAGCAAAGTGATGTTTATGGATCCTCGCAGCATGATCTCTACTATCGAAGGAGTCCAATCAGTTATTGCTCAAAACGACAATAACAATAGTAATCAAGTTCCATACAACAAAGTGGAATTGGATCTAGAAAGAATCAAGCGGGATCTATAGATTTTCCCTCCGTTTTCTTTTAGAAAAGTGTTTTGCCAAGCTGACGGCTGTTTGCCATCAGCTTTTTCTGTGTATGTTCATCTCTATCCCTTGCTCGATCGCCTTGAGCATTTTCAATCCCTTTGTTAAATAGAAGCAATGCAGCTGTAGTTTAGTTTTTATCGCTTTAAGAAACAATATTTTCCAAAGCTGGGTATAGTTCGGGATATTTGTAATCAAAGCCTGTACCTTTGGTGTTTTCAGGTAATACTTGTTGTCCTTCTAAAACCACTATCGCACCGTCACCTAAAAGTAGTTCTAATACGAAGTCAGGTACAGGTAGCCATGAAGGACGATTCATTACGTCTCCTAAAGTTTTACACAGGGTTTTCATCCGTACGGGATGAGGAGCAGTAGCGTTATATGCACCCCTCATATCAGAGCGTTGAATTCCTTGGTAAATTAAGTCCACTAAATCATCGCGGTGTATCCAAGAAAACCACTGTTGCCCGCTACCAATCGGCCCACCTGCGAACATTTTGAACGGTCCTAGCATTTTGCCTAATGCACCACCATTGGCTAGAACAATACCAATGCGGAGAATAACTAAGCGTACTCCCGACTCCGTAACTTTTTGCGCTTCTACTTCCCAGTTTTGGCATACTTCTGCCAAAAAATCATTACCAGGAGAACTATCTTCTTTGAAAACCGTAGTCTCGCTGGTGCCATAATAGCCGATCGCCGAACCACTGACCAAAACTTCTGGCTTTTCTTCAGCAATAGCGATCGCTTCTACTAGTTTTCTAGTACCAATCTGGCGACTTTCCATAATAGCTTTCTTTTGCTGAGAACTCCATCTTTCTGCAATAGGCTCACCTGCAAGGTTAACTACCGCATTGCAACCTGAAATTTTCTGTTGCCATGCTCCTGACTCTTGAGGAGTGTATTTGACTATTTCTAAATTAGAAAAAGCCGAAGCAGGAAAAGTCTTTTGTGCTTTATTAGGATTGCGAGTAAAAACTAATATTTGGTGTCCTTCTTGATTAAGCTTCTCTACCAAACGACTACCAACTAGCCCTGTTGCACCTGTAATTGCAATTTTCATTATTTTTATCAAAAATTAAATTTATTAAATTAATTAGTAGACTGAATTTTATATTTCAACCCCGCTAGATAAAATATTATTATTGCTTGTTTCTAGGCTATTTAATTCTATTTTCCACAACTGACTGGCATCTTCTGAAGCTCCATTAATGCCTTCCCCAGTAAAAAACAAGTTGTCATCTACTACTTCTAAGTCCCAATTAAATATATTGCCTCCAGTAGCCACCAATTCAGTACCCTCAGATGTACCATCACTCCTCCACAATTCAGAGCTATCTAAATCTTCAATAGTAAAGAAAAGAGTTCCATTGGCATCAATTAATTGAGGTCGTTTGCTTGAAGTATTATCGTCGCCAAATGAACTGGCTTCTCCCTGAGTAATGTCTTTAACCATGCGAGTGCCTTGTGTCGTACCATCGCTCGACCACAATTCTCTGCCGTGAACTCCATCAGTAGCGATGAAAAATAATGTTCCATTAATATTAGTTAGTTTAGGATCGTATGACACTACTGATCCACTAAAAGAGATTACCCTATTAAAAGAACTATCTTCTCCTGGATTGATATCCCGAACTAGATTAGTACCCGCTTCCGTACCATCGCTAATCCATAATTCTTCACCATGAATTCCATCATCTGCTAGGAATAAAAAAGCATCTTCTCCATCTACTATTTGATTAGCAAAAGGTTCATCGAATAGACCAAAATTAAAACCTTCTCCTTCAATACCATTTTCTCCTACATCGATATCCCGAACTAACTCAGTACCTGCAAATGTACCGTCAGTTTTCCACAATTCTCGACCATCAACCCCATTATCAGCAGTAAAATATAAAGTCCCATTAATAACGCTTAAAGTTCTTGGATTACTATGGGCAGAGGGATTAATATCTCGAACTAACTGAGTCCCTTCTGCTGTGCCGTCGCTCATCCATAGTTCTTCTCCCCGCCGTCCATC
>ENA-ORXT01006956-ORXT01006956.1-marine-metagenome-genome-assembly--contig:-NODE-6956-length-10291-cov-3.929606_pt1 | contig 10291 bp, 7 predicted proteins | sample MGYA00237868_ERZ511482 | MGnify/ENA metagenome assembly ERZ511482
TAAAACAGGGATACTTCCCCGTTTTCCCCAGTAAAACACGGGGTTTTGCAATTCGGGCATGTGTGGGCTCGCCCCACACACGCCCGAATTGAAAGCTCAATCAAGTGGACATAATTAATACGGTACTTGAACATGCGAAAACCGTAGCGGACCATTGAAAACACACATTAACAATATAAACACGTGTACCAAAAACCCGGCCCTACCCCCTGATTGAAACTCCCGCGAAGTCATTTTTCTGTCCTTTCCAACAACCAAACCCACCGGAACTGTCGTATTTCTTACCTTTAAGTGTTTAATCCCAACGACATAATCTTATCGCTGCATGAATACACGACTACTACTGGGCGGCATTGTTCTTTTCTTTTCTTCTTTTGCTTTTGCCCAAACAGACGATACTGACCTTTACCGCTCCATTGACGGGCGGTTTAATAACCCCAACGTAGAGCATTGGGGATCCAGCCACTCCGCCCTGCGCCGCTTTACGGGCAACGGATATGCGGATGGTCAGTCATTACCGGTTTCTGACCGGCCCAACCCCCGCGAAATCTCCAACGTATTATTCGCTCAGGAAGGGCTGCTTAACGACCCGGTGGGCCTGAGCGACTTCACCTGGGTGTTTGGTCAATTCATGGACCACGACATTGCACTCACTGACGTAGCCGCCGAGCCCTTCAACATCCCCGTCCCGATGGGCGACTCTGCTTTTGATCCGTTCAATTCTGGCACGGTAGTTATCCCTATGAGGCGAAACGCCCCACGCTTCGGTACGGGCTCGGGCACGAATAATCCCCGTCAGTACGACAACGAGATCACGGCCTTCATCGATGGCTCCGGCGTGTACGGTTCCGAAGAGCCGCGTGCGGAATGGCTGCGTTCTCACGTAGACGGAAAAATGAAAGTAAGCGCTGGCAATATGCTGCCTTACAACACCACTAACGGAGAAATAAACGGGGCCAATGACCCCACCGCACCCCACATGGCCAATGGCACGGGCTTTCAGGGGCCGATGTACGTTGCCGGTGATGTCCGCGCCAACGAAAACCCCTTACTGGCCAGTTTCCACACACTCTTTGTGCGGGAACACAACCGGCAATGTGACCTGCTCAAAGCCGCTAACCCGGACTGGGATGATGACCAAATCTATCACCACGCCCGCAAGATCGTTGGTGGGCTGATTCAGTCCATCACCTATGACGAATGGCTGCCAGCAATGGGCGTTCCCATTCTGGAATACCAGGGCTTTATTCCCAGCGTTAACCCGCAGCTTACGAACGTTTTTTCGGCGGCGGCTTTCCGGGTGGGGCATACCTTACTCAACAGTAACATCCGCCGGCTGGACGCTGGCGGACAGATCATCGAAGATGGAAACCTGACCCTGCGACAAGCCTTTTTCAACCCTCCCATCCTGCAAAACTATGGTATGGACGTTTACCTGCGTGGCATGGCCGAGCAGGTGCAGCAAAAAATGGACAACCGCGTCGTTAACGACGTGCGCAATTTCCTTTTCGGCCCTCCCGGAGCCGGCGGCCTTGACCTGGCATCCATCAACATTGCCCGTGGCCGGGATCGTGGACTGAGTAGCTATAATGCCATCCGGCAGGATTATAGCCTCCCCAATTATTTTGAGTTTGCTGATATTAATCCCGACGGCGAAGTAAGCGACGCCCTGGAATCCCTCTACGGAACCGACATCAACAAAGTCGACCCCTGGGTGGCGATGCTTTCCGAGCGCCCCGTTAGTGGCAGTATTTTCGGTCCTACCATTCAGCGCATCATGCAAAAGCAGTTCTCTGACCTCAGAGACGGAGACCGCTTCTTTTACCAGAACGACCCGATATTAAGCCCTGAAGAGAAAGACTGGATAGAAGCGACTACTTTCCGGGACATCATCATGTACAACAGCAGCATCAGCCTGATGCAGGAGAACGTCTTCGAAGCCATGCCCTTCAGTGACATCTGCGGTGGCACTACGGTATCCGTTGACGGCCTGGTGAAGGTGCACACCTCCGAAGCTCCCCTGGCGGAGGTGACCATTAATGTATTGAACGGTGATGGTGACCTGACCCAGAGCGAGCTTACTACTAACCTTGGCTTCTACGATTTTGACGCCCTGCCCGCTTGTGAAAACACCGTGCTCACCGCCCAGCTGGACGATGACTGGTCAGCAGGTATCGACATCTTCGACCTCGTGGCCATCCAGCGCCAGCTACTCGGCATTGAGGAACTGGCTAACCCTTACCAGTTTCTGGCAGCGGATGCTAATAACGACGCGACCATCGATATTTTCGACATCATCGCGCTTACCCGCCTCATCCTCGGTCGTGAAACAGCGCTGTTGCCAGCGCCGGCCCAGCCCTGGTCTTTTGTGGCGGCCAGTTACGAGTTCCAGACGCCGGCCTGGCCCTTTGACGATCCGCTGCTGACGACGATCGATTTCTCCGTAGTCGCTCCTGCTGACATCAACCAGGGCTTCGTCGCCTACAAGCGTGGTGACGTGAATGCGAGCGCTGACCTGAGCACCAACAACCTCGCCGAAGGAGGCCTCGTGGTCAACGTACCGGACAGTGAAATCGCCTTTGGGGAAACCCGTCGGGTACAGCTTAGCCTTAGCGGCGAAGAGCTGGCCGGTTTCCAGCTGAAACTGGCCGGAGAGGGGCTGCGCATCCTTAACGTGATTCACACGGACCTGCCAGCTAACAGTTACGATCTGACGGATGGTCAGTTACACGTTCTCGGTCTTGAGGAAGGCGCTACGGCACATACCATTACGGTGGAGGTGCGCGGCGAAGCCGATGGCCCGCTGTCGGAAATGTTCACCCTTTCGGACAATGAGCTTTCCGTAGCCGTTGGCCTGGATGGTGCGCCGCTTAACGTTGCTTTGGGTACTTCGGCAAGCTCAGCAGGGGCCGCTGACGCAGGTGCAATGGAAGTAATAGATAGCAAGGTGTATCCCAACCCCTTCGTTGATGCCTTCAGCGTTGAATTCGCTACGCCCCTACCCCAGCCCGCTACGGCCGAACTGCTCGACCTGAACGGTCGACTGCTCAACCGCCAGCCCGTTGCCGCTGGCAGCGAGCGGATGCAGATGCAGGGGCTGGATTTACCGGCGGGAGCTTACCTCCTTCGGGTGATGAGTGAGGATGGGGAGTTACTGCTGTCTACGCGATTGGGGAGTGCTAAGTAGCTGATAGCTTACTAAACGCTCAACAAAAAACCGTGCCTAATTGGCACGGTTTTTTTGTTCACCACTAGGTTAGTTTAAAAAACAAGCAAACAAAATTCGTTACCCCTGCGTTATCTTACCGTCCTAAAGAAAAAACGCCATGTCAGCCGAACTTAACCTCGCTACCAAGAATCTTAATAGAATGGGCTTCCTCGACCTTGAAGTCGACCCCACCCTGGATCTGGTAGAAGCGATCAATAAACTGAAGAAAGAGAAGAACGCCGTTATTCTGGCGCACTATTATCAGGAGTCCGAGATTCAGGACATTGCGGATTACATTGGCGACAGCCTTGGCTTAAGCCAGCAGGCCGCCGCTACGGACGCTGACATCATCGTATTCGCCGGCGTACACTTCATGGCGGAAACCGCCAAGATGCTGAGCCCCTCGAAGAAAGTATTGCTGCCGGACCTGAAGGCCGGCTGTTCACTGGCCGACAGCTGCCCCGCACCTGTTTTCCGCAAGTTCAAGGAAAAGTACCCCGACCATAAAGTCGTGAGCTACATCAACTGCACCGCCGAGCTGAAAACCCTCACGGACGTGTGCTGTACGAGCACCAACGCCAAGCACATCATTGACTCCTTCCCGGCGGATCAGCCCCTGATCTTCGCCCCGGACGTCAACCTAGGCCGCTGGCTCGTAAAGGAAACCGGCCGCGACATGGTACTCTGGAACGGTAGCTGCATGGTCCACGAAATCTTCAGCCACGAAAAAATCGTCAAGCTACAGATGAAGCATCCCGAAGCGGCCTTCATCGCTCACCCTGAGTGTGAAGCGCACATTCTGGATGCGGCCGACCACGTCGGCTCCACCTCCAGCCTGCTACGCTTCACCCGCGAGAGCGGCCACCAGGAATACATCGTTGCCACGGAGCCCGGCATCATCCACCAGATGGAGAAAGACAGCCCCGGCAAGAAATTCTACCCCGCCCCACCCAATAACACCTGCGCCTGCAACGAGTGCCCGCACATGAAGCGCAACACGATGGAGAAGCTCTACCTCTGCATGAAGCACGAGCTGCCCGAAATCACGCTGCCCGAGTGGGTGATTGAGAAGGGAGTGGCCAGTATTGACCGGATGCTGGAGATTTCGGCTAAGGCGGGGTTGTAGGGTTAGCAACAGAACCAAACGCAAGAAGGGACGACCGAAAACCGGTCGTCCCTTCTGTTTTTAATCAATAAGTTGGCGGACCGACCCTCGTTCCTCGGGAATCGGGCCGACGGCTTAGGTACTACTTTTTAGCAGCTCCACCATTAAGCACATACCGCACCCCAATACCACCCGAACGGCCACCAAAGCCGGTGCCACCAATGCCGCCGAAGCTATCGCCAAAAACGAAGGTGGGCACCCAGTCCGCCGTAATGGAAATCGGCGTATCAACAAAAGTATATTGCAGGCCCAGGTAGCCGGAAGCGGTAAACAGGGTACTGCCTTCACTAACATTAGAGTAGCTCCAGAACTGTACGCCGGCACCAGCACCGAAATACCACTGCAGGCCATCCACAGACGGGATATCCTTGTGAATCTGGTAAGCGCCGTTAACACTGATGGCATTGTAAAAAGCGAAGCCCCGAAAGCCGGCATATACCTCAATGGCGTTGGATTCGGAAATGAAGGTTTTATAGCTCGCCGCCCAGGGGTAACCGAGGCGAAGCCCGGCGGCTGATTTGAAGTCCTGAGCTACGGCTTCGGTCTGAAAGGCGAAGCAAAGGCAAACGGTGAGAGCAAAAAGTTTAAGGAGGTTTTTCATAGCAGGGATATTTTTTTGACGGCTGCTTCCAGCTCGTCCTCGTAAACAATATGGGTTCTCGGCCCTCTTGCAGGGAGGGCCGGTCTTTCAAAATGAAGGACGACTGTTTATGAAAAGACTCCAGCATTCGTTACGGACTCATGCCTTTTTTAAAAATAAAAAAGACTTATCCGGGGCTTTAAGCCTGACTGATTGTTATGTACCTCGGTAGTGGGGGGAGGAGCTCCAGCTCCGACCGGGCAAGGGAGCATAGCGACTTTGCCCGTGTAAACGTCTGTTATCGATATAGCTACCGTGGTTACGCGCTCCGGGAGCCTTCGGCCCCGTTCGCAGTCGGAGCTGGAGCTCCTCCACCCAGATAATTCCGCCAAGCTTGCAGGTTCGTTTACTTCATTGCCCCCTCCAGCACCGCCTTACCGCCCACCACCGGCAGCGTGATTTTCGTTTCGGCCAGATCTACCGTCAACTCCGTGCCGGGTTCGGGCAGGAGGGTGAAATCTTTGTCGCTGGAAAAGATCATCAGTCCGATTTGCTGTCCTTTGCGGATGAGCTGATCGTCGGGCATGAGGTCGAAGCTTACGTCGACGAACTCGCCGGGCATTACGTCCTCTTCCTTGCGGATATCCTTATGGTTGCGGAAATCCGCCCAGCCGCGGGTGATGAGGTTATCGGTGATGACCGTCCGGCGGCCCGATTCCCAGGGCAGGGAGACGAGGTAGACGGAGAGGTTGGCGCGGGCCTTGCTGGCGGCCATGCGGACGGTTACCGTTGGTGTTCCCGAGAGGTGGACGTCAGCAGTAAGCTCCGGTGTGAGGTAAATCAGGCGGTGGCTCGTGAATTCTGCATCGGCGAGAGCAGAACCGTCGAAAGAGTAATTGTCCACCAGCGTTTCCTTCTTCGCCGTGCGCGTTTGTACCAGGCCGAGGCCACCGTGGCCGGGGGCACCGGCGGTTAGGAAAAGGTCGACGTCAGCAGCATCCGGATTAGGATAGTCGGCGTAGGAGGTCGGCTTATCGCGGGCATCCCGTTCGCGTACGATCCAGGCCTTCGGGTCCTGCTCCACGCCGTTCTCCACGCCGTGCAGGTAGCGGGTAAACCAACGGTTCATCATCGTCATGGGCGGTGGGCCACCGTGTCCGTTCTGGTGGTAATAGGTCTGCACGGGCAGGCCCATCTCTTTGGCTTTAGCGTAGATGCGGTAGCTGTGTTCGGGCATCACGTTCCAGTCGTTGAAGCCGTGGCTCATCAGCAGGGCGGCCGTCATGCCCTCCATGTGGTTGAGGTAGTCGCGGCCGGCCCAGAAGTCATTGTAGTCTCCGGTGAGGCGGTCCATACCTTCCTTCATTTCGGTGTCACGGATAAATTTGTTGTTACGGGCACGCTTGTCTTCAGCTCCGCTGTGGATAAAATCGTAGAGCACGTCGATGTCTTCGCCCAGGTAGCCGCCGGGGGAGCGTACGAGGCCGTTGGAGCGGTAGTAGTGGTAGTAACTCGTATTAGGCGCAATGGGGATGATGGCTTCGAGGCCTTTCACGCCGGTGGTTGCCGCTGCCAGCGGCAGCGTGCCGTTGTAGGAGGTGCCCGTCATACCCACCTTGCCGGTAGACCAACTGGCTTTAACCTGCTTTTTCCCGTAAGGTTCCGTGTAGCCCTTCGCCCGGCCGCAGAGCCAGTCGATGACGGCCTTCGGCGCCAATGATTCGTTTAGCCCGCCTACCGTTGGGGCACCCTGAGACAAACCGGTTCCCGGAGACGAAGAGTGCACCACGATGTAGCCACGGGGTATCCACTTTTTGGTGTGGGAGTTGGAGATGACCGGTCGTTCGCCCCGCCGCTCCACCTCGGGGTGGATGTGCTCGGGGCCGGCTTGGCCGAGCTCGTGGTGAACGTCCCAGAAAAGCTCGTCTCCGCCCTGGGCAACGCCCGCGAAGTAGGGGCTCGTGACATAAATAACCGGAAGCTTCAAGCCCTCCGTTTCCGTCTGCTTCGGGCGGGTAACGGATACGTGCATCCGGTCCATCTTCCCGTCTCCGTCAGAGTCAAAGTCAGTTTCCACCCAAAGGTCGTGGCGCAACCAGTCTTTGTCGTTTTCAAAAGCGGGAACAATCTGTGCTTCACCATCTTTGAATACCGGACTGATTTTCTGGGCCTGGGTGATAGAGGAAAGTAAAAACAGGACGAATAGGGGTAAGTACTTCATGGGGAACAAGGTAAGAAATAGTCCCAATTCCTTTCCCTTCGCAACTCCCTTAAAGTTCATATCGTTGAGGAACGTGTACCACCTCAACTATTGCAATATGTCAGCCCCCACAGCCCTCATTGCCTCCCTTGACAATTATGGAGACTTATCCGTAGATCGCTACTTTACCGTAAAGTACAATTGCCTGGCCTCCAGCTGAAACCAGACTTCATCACCTTCCTCATCAAACAAAAGAATTCCATCCTCGTCATTGAGGATGCGGAGTCTGTCATCATGAGCCGCGAGCAATCTCAGAATAAATCCATCGTGTCCACCATTTTGCAGATCACAGATGGGCTGTTTAGCGACTACCTCAACATCAAGGTGATCTGCACTTTCAATACGGATGTTTCCAAAATCGACAAGGCTTTGTTCCGGAAGGGGCGGATGATTGCGTTTTATAAATTTGAAGAATTGGCGGAGGACAAGGCGATGGCTTTGCTCCATCTGGAGTCGGCCGAAGACCTGCCGGAAACCAGGACACTGGCGGAGCTGTACAACCTCAAAGAGCGGTCATTTACGGACCAAGCGACGACGAAGACAATTGGATTTGGCAGATAGTAAAGGGCTTTGTCTTCTATTGTTGAAACATTTTGGGCGCTACCGCGGGTGCAGAGTTAAGGATTAAAGAGCAGGGCACAACTTGTGTAATTGCCGTTCACTGCTTTCAAAAACCCTCTCTTTGCACCTGCGTCCGCGGCCCCCGCTAAGCTTGCCGAAGTGCCCATCTTTCCTGCATGAGCACAGCAAGAAACATCTTTCCTTTTTGTGATTTCACGCTCCTTATAGTGCACCCGGTCACTTCAGGTGATTTTTGAAATTGTAGCGAGCAGAACGCTTAATTTGCTTCGGCTTTGACCTGAAGTGACCGAGCGATCCGCTTCGCTTAAGTTGACGCTTAAAAATTTTTCACCTCTGGTGACCGAGGCGACTATATCTTTAGCGAACGTAATAACCTAAATCCTCCTACGGATGTTGGGAGTGAAGAAGGCTGGGTAATTCTATGTTTTAAATAGAATCATCAAGCTTAAACACCAGATTAGTTTTCAGCTATTACATAGAATTACCCAGCCTCCCTTTTCATGAAACGCGATTTCCTCAAACTCCTCAAAGCCCTCGATGAAGAAGAGCTGCGCGAAGAACTCCTCGCCCTCTACGAGCGCTTTCCCGTACTGCGTGAATACTACAAGCTGGAGCTCGGCACCAGCACCAAAGATATTCTCGAAAAATATAAAAAGGACGTGCGCAAGGCCTTCTTCACCGGCCGCCGGCGCATGGGAAAACGCGGGCGGAGTAATTCGTCCAAAATCATCAAAGCCTTCACCGAAGTCTCCATCCACAACAAGGATCTTGTGCTACTCCATCTCTATCGCGTGGAAGTCATGATCGAAGCCATCCACAACTACCGCGTGGATGCCGAGCAGTTTCACGACTCTACGGTGAAGAGCTTCGCCAAAGCACTCACCCTTGCGCAAAAACACGTGTTACTGGAAGATATCCGCCCCGAAGCGGAGCGTTTGATGGCCCTCTTTCATGAGTGTAAACGTTGTGGATGGTTTACGCTCTCGGAGGTATTTCGGGAATATTATGAATCGTGAAACAGTACGCTGCCTGATGCTGAGAGATAATAAATGGCAATAGATCGGGAAAATTTAAAAAATCTTCGCCCACAAACGGATGAGTTCCTTACTTTAAGGGCACCATGACACAGAACCGCCGACAATTCATCACTACCGCTTCCATAGGAGCAGGTACCCTTTTCATTCCTTCCTGGCTACGCGCTGGCTTTTCGGGCCACAGCCCGAACGCGCAAATCAACCTTGGCGTCATTGGCACGGGAAAACAGGCCAACGGCCTGTTCAAGCACTCCAGCCGAATGCCCGAAGCCCGGGTGGTGGCAGCCTGCGATGTTTACGCCTCCAATCTGAAGCGCTTTACCGACACCGTTGCGACGACTTACGCCGAGCAGGCAGGCGGCGGTAGTGACACAGCCCCGGCGACCTATTCGGACTACCGCCGCTTACTGGATCATCCGGACCTGGATGCCGTTCTGATTGCTACCCCCGACCATCAGCACGCACAGATGTGCATAGATGCCCTCGACCGGGGCCTTCACGTTTATTGTGAAAAGCCCCTGGCGCATACTATTGAAGAAGGCCGTGCCATCGTTGATGCCGTAAAGCGCAGTGGAAAAGTGCTACAGACCGGCAGCATGCAACGCTCCATGCGTAGTTTTCAGCGTGCCGTGGAATTGATTCGGGAGGGCTCAATTGGAGAACTCCAGGAAGCCATCGTCAGCATCGGTGTACCGGCGCGTTCTTTTGACCTCCCAGCGCAGCCCGTCCCCGAAGGCATGGACTGGAAAGCATGGGTAGGGCCTTCCGTAAGCCGCCCCTTCCATAACAACCTCTCTCCCGGCTCCGATCAACAAATGTGGGCCAAGTGGCGCGACTTTGCCGAGTACGGCGGAGGCATGATCACCGACTGGGGCGCACATATGTTCGACATCGTGCAATGGGCACGGGATAAGGACACCTCCGGGCCTTCCCAATTTTTCCCACCCGGGGGAGACACCCAGTTCGGATTAACGATGTTCTACGACGACGGCTTCAAAGTGGAGCACCGGCAGTTTGGTCGGGGTAATGCCGTCCGCTTCGTCGGATCTGAAGGCACCCTGGATGTATCGCGGGGATTCATTGACAGCAGCCTACCCGGTTTGGTGGGCTACAAGGACACCAACGCCTCCATGGACATCAGTACCAACGTCCTCCATTTCCAGAATTTCTATGATGCCATCCTCAAGGGGACGGACCTTAGCTGCCCGGCGGAGACCGGCCACCGGACTTCCAGCATGTGTACGCTGGCCAACATCGCCTATCGCCTCCGCCGCCCACTCATCTGGGACCCCGCTACGGAACGGATTGCTAATGACCGGGCAGCGAACAAGCTATTAGGCCCGGACTACCGTATGTCTTTAGGGTAAATATGTTCCAGGCTTTGATTATAGTCTAACAACTGTGGATTTGTGAATTTATAACGACGCTATTTTTTCAGCTGGCTAGGCGAAAAATTTTAGCA
>ENA-ORXT01006957-ORXT01006957.1-marine-metagenome-genome-assembly--contig:-NODE-6957-length-10290-cov-8.514149_pt1 | contig 10290 bp, 11 predicted proteins | sample MGYA00237868_ERZ511482 | MGnify/ENA metagenome assembly ERZ511482
GCGGGTGTCGCGCGAGCGGCTGAGACGGCCGTTACTTCCCTCCTTCTGAGGTAACCCCCTAGATTGTGGTACTACACCACCCGCGCGCGCACACGCCGAGCGCCAAGCGGGTACTCGGATGTCATTGAGCGTCACCACCATCCCCGCAGTCGTGCTCCTATTCTGCTGTCGCCCCGCATCATCACGCGATGTCGCTGGTGCCGGCGACTCTGACCGCCACTGTCCCCATGCCCCTCTCCATTGTCGCTATCATCTCCCCCCGCACTTCCATTATCCACCGCGCGTCTGATGATGAGGCTATTGTGCGGCAGTTTCTGGCCCTGGAGCCCGGCGGCGTGTTGGCTTTCGGCGCCTTCCCCCTGTCGACGCCGGCCATGTGCTGGCTGATGGACGCCGTTGCTGTCGACACCGTGACGGCCGCGTCGTTGCACACGTCGGTGTCTGGCGCTTCCAGGCTTGTCGGCTCCGCCGGCTGGTTGGCGGTGGTCAGTCGCGGCTGCCGCTCTTGCTTCGAGGTCGACCAAGCCGGCATGGGCGGTGTTCTGACGCAGCTGCAGTCGGCCAAGATGAGCGTCGCGGCAATGTTCTCGTCTGCCCACGACGCCTACGTTCGGCTGGCGGGGAACGCCTCTGCGTTGATTCTCGAGCTGCTGTCGTCAATTGCCGACTCGTCTGTGACAGCCGCTGGGCGTCCTCTTCGAGGCCAGTTTCAGCCACCGCCTCCCCCGCCCGCACCCTCCCCCGAGGTTGATATGATCGCCTCCAGACGGCGTTCTCCTGCCTCGTGGACGCACATGCCTGACAGGCTGGCCACGCCGCTTGCGAGCGCTCAAGGCCGACCGAGCCGTCCTCATCCGTGTCGTCGCGATCTACGTGGCCGTCGCCGTCAGCATCGATGCCGACGGGTAGCCTGCTGAGTGGCAATGGGGCGGTTCCGCATTCTTCGTTGGGCGACGTGCCTGGCAAGCCACGTGCTATGGCGAGCCAGATTTGGGCCCCGCCCATCAATTCGCTGTGTCAGTCGGCCGTTACTATGTCGCCAGCATCGCGTGCGAGCCGTCGTACTTGGGCTGGTCTCCCCGGCCTCCTGCAGCCGGTGTCGTCGCGTTCGGGAGCTGGAGATGGTGCCTGGTCTGGTCGCACGCCGTGCGCTGCCGCCCCTGAGAGCTCCTCTGGTGTCAAGCCGTCGCGGCTCTGCACGGCTGGCGGTCCCTCATCGGCCCTTAACCCGGCGGGCGCAAGTCGGGACGGCACCGAGACCGCCTTCTCCCGGGCCGACATCCACGAGGCGGTCAAAGAGTCCGTGGCTGCCTGGGAGCAGCACGACTTGAAGGAGGCACTGCGCTGAGATGCGGCGTTGGGCGCCCGAAGGCAGAGGGTGCCAATGAAGGGCAGTGATAGTGCGCCGCGCTCCCCCGTCGCTGTCGCGACGCGCTCTTTCGCTGATACTTGCTCGGCCGTCCATCCGGCTACGGAGCTCGCTGGCGCGGGTGTCCCTGATATCGTTAGCCGTAGCATTCAAGCACCATCTGGTGCTGTAGCCGTCGGCGGCACCCCCCCCACTCAAGGTCCTCTTAGCCAAATGGCCGGGGAGATGTCCTGGACGGCGGTGTTTGCCCGTTCGTTTGAGCGCGGCATCAGGACGTTCGTCATCGGCGGCCCCAGCGTCGGCAAGACGTACTTCTTGCGCGACTTCATCTGCTTCCTGCGCAGCCGCTTGAAGAGTCCCGGCTCTGTGGTGGTGCTGGCGCCCACCGGCAGCGCCGCCAAGACGGCGAAGGGGGTGACCTACCTCTCGTACTTTGGCTTCACCAAGAAGTACAAGATGCAGTGTGCCAACCTGGTCGACGAGGCGGCGCGCTTTCTTTCCGAGGACTGGTTGAAGCCCATCGGTGGGCGGCTGGCCAAGGTCGAGGTTCTGCTCCTGGATGAGATTTCTATGGTGTCAGCAGATATTCTCGACGTCATATACGAGCTGTTCCGTCAATCCCGTCGACCGGGATCGCCCCCGTTTGTCATGTACACCTTCGGGGACTTTTCGCAGTTGCGGCCGACCTTTGGCGCGTTGGCGTTCACCGCGCGGTGTTGGGGCGTGGTCTTTGGAAAGAGTATGCTCGAGCTCACCCACATGCACTGGCAAGAGCAGCCCGACTTTGTGGCGGCCTTCCGGGACGCGTGCTTCGGGCAGTGCACGACCGTGGTGCAGAAGCTGATGGACGAGTGCACCGTCGACGACGAGGCCTACAAAGCGTTGGAATGCTCGGTGATTCATCTCATGCCGCGGCACACTGACGTGTTCTTGCACAACGACAAGTGCCTCAAGCGGCAGTGCCCCGTCGCTCATTCCGAGGAGGTTGTTGCGCTAGACGGCGTCAAGGTGGACCCGAACCGCAATCGGACGCTTCGCGACGCCAACCTGGGCAAGGTATCCGCCTACTCGCGCGACGCATCATTGATGGATTGTGTCGTGCCTCGGCGCGTGCAGCACTGCCGCGGTGTGCGCGTCATGCTTGCCTGCAACGTGTTTCTCGGGCTGGGTCTCTTTCACGGCAGCATCGGTGAAGTGCGGGACTACGACAACGACGGTACACCTGTGTTGCGAATTGAGAATCATCAAGTGGTGCACGGGACCTGGGCGGGAAAGCCGGGCGTCCGTAAAGCGGGTGCCGACTGGGTTGAGGTGCTTTGCCCGCCGATCGACTTTGAGGCGCGCATTTTGGCGCACCCCGGTGTCTTGGCCGTCCGAGGGCAAGTTCCTTTTGTGCTGGGGTGGGCGATCACGGTGAATTGGTGTCAGATCTTGACTCTGACGGAGGCTGTTCTAGACGTGGGGGAGGCTTTTGGTGCAGGGATGGTACAAGCGGCTATGAGCCGGGTGCCAGACACGCGTCCCATGTATGTTAGGTCATTCTCTGGGAGACATGTGCTTGCAGACCCCGAGGCGCTGCGGCTGTATCAAGTGAGCCGTCGTTTGCAGGCACTGTAAGGCACGTGTTCGTTGGTCTTGCACTGTGATCTTTTCTGCGTGACCCGTGTCCTCGTTTTCTATCGACCATACGAAGGAGGTCCACACTGAAACAGATAGAGGTCAAGTGTAGCCGTTTCATACGTGTCTACTCCGCGTCGTCGTCCTCAGTCCAGCAAAGGCACGTCTTCATCCATGTCAGACCCAGTGGGAGACACCGGACCCACCGGCCACGACGGAGCTTGAGTTGCGAACGAGCCCCAGGGGCCATCATTGGTGCTCTCATCGCGCGCACGCTTTAAACGAGACGCCATAACTTGAGCATCCACCACTCTGGCAGCAACACGCTCTTGGTCCACACGCGTCGGCAGCCGACTGCGGCCATTTCCCACCTGTGCAGCACCACCGTGGGCGGCAGGAGAAAGGTCTTGCGGTGGAGAAGATACAAGAGATAAAGGGAGAAGTGCATTGCTTTTGTCACTAAACAACGACGCCCCACTGGGAAAACTCAATGCATGAGGCACGGGCGATTGGGCCGGCACAGGAGAGGAAGATGTGTTATCAGTTGACGGACCGTCAGTGGATGAGTCGGTCTCAATCACGGTCTTGGCTTGCTTGCGGGAAGACGCATTGGCAGCCCCACTGCGCTTGGCGGCACGGCGCGGTCGAGGCGGAAGAGACCTGGCCGCACGTGCGGCACGAGTCGCAGAGGATGTTCTCGCCGACGGCGTCTGACGATCTTGCCGTCGAGACTCAATGCGCTTGGCTCGGCTTGCCAGGACCGTCGCGGCCTGCTCAGCATGCAGCAGTTCGTCAATCTCGTCATGTCAGTTCTTTATCAGCGACGAGCGTTGACGCTCGTCCCGCGCCGCCGAGGACGGTGTGTGACGCCCCCTGCAGGGTGAAGAGCCGCGACTGGTGGTTGGGGCGCCAGCATCATCCGTTTCGTCTCCTTGAGAAGCATCCGTACCCAACCCGTCGCTGGAGCTCCCATCGTCATCCGAGGTGTCCTTGTCCTCCAACTCATCCCCTGACAGCAGCGTCTCGGCCTCACCCAGCCCAGCCGTCTTGAAGTTGTGGCAGGCCGCGACCACGAGCGGCGCCGTGCCGTCCGTCGGCGCCGGCCGTGCATGCGCCAACTGCTTCAAAATGGAGCAAAAGCCGGCATCCCACGTACAGACGACCAGCATGCTGGCGACCGTTGTTGGCAGTGGCGGCTTGTAGTTGGCGCTCATGCGCCCAACCTCGACGACGGCGGGAAGCCCATTCTTGTTGAAGTAACTCTGGGACTTGACAACCATCTTGCTGATCACCGGGTTGACGTGCTCCAAGTTGACCGACATGGCCCACTCACCGGACTGCGTGGCGCGGCCCCCGTAGAAGGAGCTTGCCACGGACCCGACGGGTGGAATGCGGCTTGGTGCCCCGTCAGGCACTTGCCACGTTGGCCAAAAGCGCGACAGAAGAGCTCGCACGGCGACCCTCCCATCCACCGTCTTGTCCTTCTTGGCCACCGTGCCCATGCTCGCAACCAGCTCGCTGTTGAGATGACCCCAACAAACGAGGGCGCGGCGCAGTAACCCTCGGAGAACTTCCTTGGCGTCCGTGCGGGTGAAGACGGTGGAGAGCACTTCTTTGGCGCAGCGGATGGCGTCGATGAGAGGCTCAAGCTGGGGTTGCAAATCGGTGACAGTGACAAGGGGTTGAGCGGCTATCTGCGCCGGGGTGTCGGAGGCAACCGGAGTGGCCAAGCCGTCGACGCCAGGAGGAGCGCGGCGCTGGACGACCAGCCCTCCATCGTTGAGGACGAGCTCCCCACGGGAAGCGCCTCGAGTAATCACTGGGCCTCCGAGCGGAACGTCATTATCACCGCCCGCGCCTCCGGCGACCCGTTGGCCGTCGTCTCGATCGCGCTTGCCCGGGGTGGTGCCACCACTTGGGCCAGCCGCCGTCAAACTGTTATGATGGAAGGACGTTCCGCCCAGCGGCACTCCAATGTCGCCGCCTTGCCCGCCTACTGGATCACCTGCGGATGCATCGAGTGCACCAGCGGGGGCTGAAGCCAAGCGGTGTTGTTCCAGCCGCAGGGCATTTCCTGCAGACAACGCCTCCAGCTCCTCTTGCCTGTAGGTGAGCGAGAGCCCAATGTTGATGACGCGGCAAGCATGGCTGTCTTCGTCCGAGAAGAGCCCCAAACGATCGTGCACTCGGTTCTATCGGTTGTGGGGCGCGTGAAGAGGGTTGTCGGGTTGGCACATGCAACTGATTGCAGTGTGTAGCACGGCGCCGTTGGGCGCGAGGTGCTCGTCAAGCTTGACGGCCATCTCATAGAAGGACTGCAGCTGTCGCGCCAGGAATACCGCCTTGGTGTCGTTGGAAATGCCCAACGACCGGAAGAATTGTACGTACTCGTCGTCGACGGGGACGGGCGGGGCTGCATCTCCTTTGTCCATGACTTGTGGACATACCACGAGCACACTAGTCAATAAATAAAAACGTAGGTGATGCCGAGTACACAAAGGGGGACGCCCGGAAGTCAGCAGGAAGCTCCATCAATAAAAAAGATGACACACTAGAAACATGGCAATATGGCAACAACTCGGCAATTCAGCACGCCACCCACCACAGATATGCAAGAAGAAAAGGGAGATAACTCACGTTGTCACGGAGAAAGTGAAGGCACGGGGGGTTGAAGGTGGCGTGGATGCGCTGCTCTCGGTGGTGACCGGTACATGGAAAGAGAGCGGCTGCCGGACCAGAAAAGCCGAGATGCGTAGGGCGCCGCCGCGCACGTGATCCACAGGCCCGCGTGAAGGTTCAGCAGCACAGAGGAGAGCGGCGATTGCGCGGCGGGGGGCGACGCGGGTCGAGACGGCGGTCGGGTAGCGCAGGCGCACGGAGAATCGGTGCGGGACGTGGGTGGGGGCGCGGTCAGGGGAAGCCGAGGGAAGGGCGGCGGGCGTCACGACGGAGAAACACCGTCATGGCGCCTAAACGGGACGGGACGTGACGAGCCCGTCCACCACGACGACAGCCGTCGGATCGCGGCGTCAGCGTCGACAGCTGACTGGAATCTTGGGTCATATGACTGTGCTGGCAACGGCGCCCATCTGATATCCCCGGGGGACGGAATGCCTGTATCCAAAACGAGCTGTGTCCCGCCCGGGGTTATGTCCCAGGCACAGGGGGGGGTCCGAGGAGTGTCCGTGTCGACACTTGTTCTTCATCAGACGAGGACGCCGCTGGGGGCTCCGCTCACGGGCATGCGCACGTTAGCGGGTGTGAGCAGAGGCCTCTTGCTGAGTTTCGAGTCACTGGGATGGCCTGCCGTTGAAACGGGGGATCTGGGTGTGGGTGGGAGTGGGGATCTAGGATGCGTGCCGACTCCGCTTGCAGTGGTGCCTCACGGTACGTCTGACATGGCTTCGCCCAGCGCACTTGGCTCCTGTGTTGATTCTTATGGAGGGGTGAATCCTCTGTAACCAGCAATCTCTTTGTTAATACTGCAGTGTCATGCTATGCCCTAACGCGAAAAGAGGGGCGGGTAGAATTTGAAAAACTGACTGTTCCTATTGGCATATGATGGTTTTGGCAGAATGGAGCGATTCCACATGATCCTGCAAGCTATCGCTTCAATTTGTCGTTGTCGGTCGGCGTCGGCATTGAGTTTCCTCTTCGGGTGACTGGTTGGGCTTCACTTGTGGCCCTGGAGTAAACCGGAATGGTGCTATCTTTTGTTGCCAAAGTAGATGCCTTACAATTCACAAGGACGACTCCACAAGTGGTCGGTCACAGCGTCCTTCAGCGGCATGTGAGCCGCCTCGCTGGTAACAGCGTCCACGCGACCAAGCAGGGCCTGCAGGTCACCCACGTCCGCCTGTCCCTCTGCAGCTGGGGCACCAGCTGCAACGGCCGCCGCCGGAGGGGGGGCGCAAAACTCCTCCACCAGGTTCACGCTCAGCTCTCCGTCCTGCCCCCTTGCCTCCTCATCCAACTCTCCACTCCTCCTCATCGCCACGATCATATTGTGCAGGATGATACACACTTGGGCAATAAGAAGGACCTTCTCGTCTGACCACTCAAACCGCTCCCGGCGGATAATGTGGAAGCGACCTTGGAGACACCCAGAAAGGCGTTCCACGTCCTTTCGGACGCTCTCCTGGCAGTAGAAGGCATGTGCCTCTTTACGCGTCGTGGGAGCATGGTCAGGGCGAAAGAAAATGGCCCACCGCGGGTAGGCACCGTCCCCCAGGAAGTAGACCATCCAGTGCCGCCGCACCCCGTTGAGCTCATAGCCACCAGGCAAGTGCATGCATCGGCTGCCAGAGAGGATGTCATTGAAAAGAGGGCTGTAGTCCAACACCGTCCTGTCTTTGTTGGTCCCTGGGCGCCCAGCAAACCAATGCCAACAGTACAAGTCGCTGTCGCACACTGCCTTGCAGGACAGGACCGCCATCTTCGAGTCCTTTGGGGTGTGGAACTGTGCTTTCCACTCGCGTGGACAGTTCTTCCATATGAGCTTCATGCAGTCCACGCAACCCACGCAGCCCGGAAAACCGCGTGCCGCGTAACCCTCCTCGATGGACCGAAGCTCAGTCGGAGTAGGCTCCCGGTTGAGGTACCGAGGCCCAAAGCGGGTGCGCACAGCCACCAAGAATGCCTCAAAGGCCTGTCGCTGAGACTCGGCGGACATCCGCGACTGGACTTAAAAGGCACGAAAGGACGACCCATTCCCGAGGCGGCGCAAGCTGAAGAGCAGTTTGACGTACAGAGGGTGTCCAGGTCGACCCGTGCACTCGGTCTGCTGCCGTAGCTTGGGCTGCGCGAGAGGAAGTTCCGCCTCCAGAACGCGGTACAAGCCCAGAGGCACCCGGAACCGGGCTCGAAACTCGCGGGCGGGGTACGTTGGCGAAGGCGCCAAGTAGTCATCAAACCATCGGCACGCACCTCGGTTCAGATTCCTCCTCGATCCGACCTGCCGGCCACCCCAGCGTGAAAGCGGAATGGTCTTTGGTAAAGCCGAGGCGGCGGCCTCGGCGGCAGCAACGCCGACCTCCACGGCCGCCGCCTCGTCCTCCCCGTCGCTCAGAAGGTCATCAATGGTGTCGTACGAGTCCATGTCACGAGTGCTGTGGGTGGTGACGCAAAAACGGAAATACTCAGCCACGTGCGAAAAGACTGGAGGAAAACAGCCGTCCGATCCACGACAAAGCACAGGGACACACCGCCGACCCACACCCGCACGAACAGGCACGCGGCGCCGACCACAAGGCTCAAAACGCGGCAGTGTGGCACGTGCACCACGTCTTGCTCCACCGATGCCGCGCCGACCACATGCACGTGGGCGGAGCAAAGAGCAAAGACCATCGCCGCGCCAAGAACCTAGAGCGCCAAATGCGTAACGATCAACGTCACCGACGCGCACGCCGCGTCACCGCCGAGCACCTGCGTCGACGCGCGGGCGAGCACAGAAGCGCACATGCACCGACCGCCGACCCCGAGCGTCACGAAGAGACACGCGGCGACGACCACCTGAGTCGACACGTGACAGCGCCGCACGGGAGCTGTGCCTTGTGCCCCCGCCGCCGCGCCAACAACGCCCACCCGGGCGGAGAAAAAACCGCGACGACCGCCGCGGCACCCAGCAGCACGAGCGCCACGACCGACATGTTGGCGTTGGTTGACAGACGCAAGCACGCACCGCCGAGCACGAGCACCGGCGCGCGGGCGAGCACACGAAAGCGCGCGCACCGACCGCCGCCCGCCACCGACACGAGCAGACACGCGGTGCCGACCACCAGGGTCGACACGTGGCAGCGCCGCACGGAAGCCGCGCCTTCCTCCCACACCGCCGCGCCGACCGCACCGACCACGGCGGAAAAAAACCGCGACGACCGCCGCGGCGCCGAGCAGCACGAGCGCCACGACCGGCACGTTGGCGCTCGTCAACACACGCAAGCGCACAACGCCGCGCACGAGCACCGACGCGCGGGCGAGCACACGAAAGCGCGCGCACCGACGACCGCCCGACACCGACACGAGCAGACACGTGGTGCCGACCACCAGGGTCGACACGTGGCAGCTCCGCACGGCAGCCGTGCCTTGCCCCCACACCGCCGCGCCGACCACGCCCACCCCGGAGGAAAAAAACCGCGACGACCGCCGCGGCGTTGACCAGCGCGAGCGCCACGACCGACACGTTGGCGTTGGTTGACAGGCGCAAGCACGCACCGCCGAGCACGAGCACCGACGCGCGGGCGAGCACACGAAAGCACGCGCACCGACCGCCGCCCGCCACCGACACGAACAGACACGCGGCGCCGACCACCAGGGTCGACACGTGGCAGCGCTGCACGGAAGCCGCGCCGTGCTCCCACACCGCCGAGCCGACCGCACCAACCACGGCGGAAAAAAGCCGCGACGACCGCCGCGGCGCCGAGCAGCACGAGCGCCGCGGCCGAGACGTTGGCGATGGTCAACGCGCACGCGGCGCCACCGCCGAGCACCAGCGTCGCCGCGCGGGCGAGCACATACAGGTACGTGTCAAAGTTGAACCGTCCGAGAGAGGTAAAGCAGAGCGGCAGGGAAATGCGGGACAAGGGCCGCTGGCGCTCGTTGTGATACGGTGGCGACGGTGTGTGGCGTGGTGCAGGTGCGACCGAGTGTTCTCTGGCGCTGGAGGGTGAATCGGGGTGCTGCATCTGGAACCACAAGTGGGATTAGTGTGGGAATGCTGGAATTGTTCGGATGGCGAAATGGCATAGGAGTTGACCGATAGAGATGCGCTGTGCTATCGCCAAAACATATGGCGAAATGACGATAGCGTAATGGCGCACGGCTAGACTCGCTCTTACGATGGGGGGGGGACGGACATCGGGGAGGGGGCAGTGGAGAGGGGACGGATGCTGAACTTACCTTGATCAAGCGGGACTTATAATGAGCATTCGGAGCTTACATGGGACATGCAAAACGTACATTGGCCGTGCAGAACTTACTTCGTCGGGCACGTCCGTGGCATCGATACTTAAATGATATGCAAACTTACGTGGTGTTGGGGAGGGACGTGGAGGGATATGGAGAGGTGGGACATGCCTACAAACCCCGCCCCCCACACCACCTCCTCCATGGAGGAGGTAGTGTGGGGGGCGGGGTTTGTAGGGTGCGATGACCGGGTGGGAGGGGGGTGGGGCGCGTCGGACGGTGATGGGACGATGGTGCCCGAAACGATGAGCTGGGTGAGGCCACCGCCACCGGTTTTATACCTATCCCCCCCCCTCCCCCCTCCCCCTGTCGGTCGAGCGCCACCGCCGCAGGGAGACACCGAC
>ENA-ORXT01006958-ORXT01006958.1-marine-metagenome-genome-assembly--contig:-NODE-6958-length-10289-cov-3.882295_pt1 | contig 10289 bp, 7 predicted proteins | sample MGYA00237868_ERZ511482 | MGnify/ENA metagenome assembly ERZ511482
TAACAAAGCTTTTGATCCAAATGTGGCGATGCCGAATTAGAGCGCTGCGTTTGAACGATCACGACACTCCGGTCTCAAACAAGCTTCGCTAGGGGCAAAACAAAAGTTGGACGCTTGATCGTGAGTTTATTTCAACGGCACAAAAATGGGTAAATCATCGGCTCAAGCAGCTGGGGACAGCGGCTTTACTATCGATAGTAAAAGTCGCCGTCTCGGCTACGTAGTTGGACAGCGACACTTTCGTGAGCGGCAAGGCGCTAGCCGCCGGTAAATGGCGGGTAAAACCGGCGGCTAGCGCCTCGCCGCTCACATTTTCGCTACCTCGTTAATAACAAAGCTTTTGATCCAAATGTGGCGATGTTCAATTAGAGCGCTGCGTTTGAACGATCATGACACTCCGGTCTCAAATAAGCTTCGTTAAAGGCGATTCAAAAGTTGGACGCTTGATTGTGAGTTTGTTTCAGAGGCACAAAAATGGGTGAACCATCGGCCCAAGCAGCTGGGGACAGCGGCTTTACTATCGATAGTAAAAGTCGCCGTCTCGGCTATTTAGTTGGACAGCGACACTTTCGTGAGCGGCAAGGCGCTAGCCGCCGGTAAATGGCAGGTAAAACCGGCGGCTAGCGCCTTGCCGCTCACATTTCCGCTACCGCGTTAATAACAAAGATTTTGATCCAAATGTGACGCTGTCCAATTATATAATATATGCATGATAAGTATCGTCCGAAGTTTTTGATCCTCATCCTCAAAATTTGGAAGTCCTTTATGAACCCGTCAAATTCTAACAATCGTACGCGACTGATTCTGCCTAGGCGGAAGTTCTTGACCGCGACGATCAGCGGCGGCCTTTTGACGGCGAGCGCGTCGTATGGAGCTCAACACTTAAGGGCAATGGACAAGCCAGGTGAGTTCGCGCAAATGCTATTGGAGACGCCGAAAATGACCGAAGGGCCTTTCTACCCCGACAGACTTCCGCTGGACACCGATAACGATTTGCTGATCTTGAATGATTCGATCACGCCTGCGGTGGGCGCGATTACTCACCTGAGCGGTCGCGTGCTGACGGCAGCGGGGAGCCCTGTGAGAAACGCCTTGGTTGAAATTTGGCAGGTCGACAACCGAGGAGTCTATCTGCACACGCGATCGGCAGGTGCAAAGCAACGCGACACAAATTTTCAAGGCTATGGTAGATTTCTCACCAATCAGAAGGGCGAGTATTATTTTCGGACGATCAAGCCGGTTGCCTATCCAGGTCGTACGCCGCACATTCATTTTGCGGTTTCGATGAACGGCCATCGCGTGCTGACCACCCAAATGTTGACGCGCGGAGACAAGGCGAACCAGCGGGACGGACTGTTCAAGCGCTTCAAAGATGAACAGAGCCGCGCCGCGATCACTGCGGATTATAAGCCCTTGCCAGATTCGAAAATCAACGAACTGACCGTGGACTACGATCTGGTACTGGGTATCACGCCGGAAGAAAACGCTGCGGCACCGGTAACAGGTGGCGTCGCCAAACCGTCGCGCCAGTAACGCCTGACGTCGATTGTCTCTTCGGTAGAACGATGCGTAAACCTTGCGCCGCGCGTACTCAGCCGCGATGGGTTGCCTTAAATCGCTCAACTTTCATGTCGCAATTGGACATTTGTTTACACTGAGACCTTGAGTCCTAAGCTGTTAGACTGGGGATCCTAAAGCACCATTGCTGGACTTTTTGGGTTCCCTCATCGTCTATCACGAAAGAGCGTCTCAACTCGCCATGTCGGATTCAGACAACGCAACCTTCACTTATTTACCGGTTCCTGAAATTGTGAACCTACTTGGGTTATATGTAACTGGGGCCGGAACCGATGTGGTGCCAGCTGGCGCAAATTATCCACAGCAAAACCACCCAGAGCTTTACCATTTCTCTTGGCATACCGGAAGGATCTTGCCTGAGTTCCAGTTTGTGTTCATTGCAGAGGGGAGCGGCAAATTTGAGTCCAAGGAAACAGGACTACAAGAAATTAAGCCCGGTACTTTCATGATGCTGTTTCCTGACGTTTGGCACCGCTACCGTCCCAACACGGAAACTGGCTGGACCGAGTATTGGATTTCGCTGGGCGGCGATTTGCTGTTCCAGTGGTGTCAACGAGGACTGTTCAGTGCTGACCGACCGCTTACGACACTGCGGGCACCTGACAATACTGTCCAAAAGTACCGAGAGGTAATTGATTTTGTGATGAAGCATCCTGAGCAAGATGCCCCCATGCTGACTGCTCATGCGATGGCCTTGATCGCCAATGCACTTGAACGACCCCACACTCCCTTTGGATCATCCAACGCCAGTGAAGACGCTGATCGGTCAGATGATCCGTTGGTCACCGAAGCGCTGCGAATCATTTGGAACAACAGTCATCAGCGCGTGTCGGTGAATATGATTGCAAAGCAAGTCCAAGTGACGCGCCGTACGTTGGAACGTCATTTTAAAAAGCACCTTGGCCGGACACTGTTGCAGGAACTGGTCGCCTGTCGAATTCAACGCGCTAAGCGACTGTTGAAGGAAACACATGTTCCTATCAAGTATGTCGCTTACGCAGCCGGGTTCAGTTCACTGCCGAATTTATGCAAAGTCTTTCGTCGTGAAGTCGGAACGACTCCGGGCAGCTTTCGAGAAGACTCTACGAACAAGCAAGAAACGCGTTGATCATCCTGGACGCCGGCAAAACGAAATTACCGCACATTCCCGGCTGTCGCAAAACGACAAGCAAAACAAGTGTGCAGCTAAGTCAACCTTGATGCGGCGAGACAACGAATCAACTCATCCTAGTTTCGTTCTTGGATCTTGCAGTCTTTGCTAACCTACCAAAAGACGCAATCTGACAAATGTTGGCTCACGGAAAATCTCAGAGTAGAAAACAAGTCGATGAGTTGACTGTTTTGTTCCAACCGTTAATGCTTGACACGCCGGAAACATGGGTGCCAAGAAAGGTAAAGAGGCTAAAAAAATGTTTTGCACGATACGCTGTTTACGATTTGTATTGTCTGTTTGCGCTTTCGCTATCGCACTATCGCATCAGGCGACTACCGCCGAACAGCCGAACATCGTATTTCTGTTAAGCGACGATCAGGGGTGGACCGATTATGGTTTCATGGGCCATCCTCACATTGAGACGCCGCACATTGACACACTGGCCAAGTCTGGCATTGTTTATCAGCGCGGCTATGTCACTGCGCCCCTTTGCCGGCCCTCACTGGCCAGCATCGTGACCGGCCTATATCCGCATCAGACTGGCATTCGCGGCAACGATCCGCTGATGCCACCGAATACGAATCGCAGCAGTGCGAAACACAAAGCGCTGTCGGCGAAACTCCGAAACCGTATGACAGCCCCGCTGGTGGACCAGCCGTCATTTGTCAAAATTTTGAAACGTAATGGCTACGCAACGTTGCAAACAGGAAAATGGTGGGAAGGCGATCCGCGGATACATGGTTTCACCGACGCGATGACACATGGCGATCATTTGCGAGGCGGTCGCCACGGTGACCAAGGATTGGAAATTGGTCGCGGCACGATGAAACCGATCTACGATTTCGTCGACAAGGCAACCAACGACGAACAACCTTTTTTCATCTGGTATGGAGTTTTTCTGCCGCACGCTCCACACAATGCGCCCGATCGTTTGTTCAACAAGTACAAGGACGTTGCTCCCGACGAACCGACGGCACGATACTGGGCCAACGTGGAGTGGCTGGATGAGGGCTGCGGCCAGATCGTTGAGTATTTGAAGAAAAAGAATCTGTATGAAAACACGATCTTCGTTTACACCTGCGACAACGGCTGGGTTCAGGACCCTGCGAATGTCAACCGCAGCGTGCGATCCAAACGTGAACCTGTAGAGGGCGGTATCCGAACACCGATTTTCATTACCCACGAAGGTTCGATTGAACCACTGAATGATTCGGAAACCTTGGCGAGCAACATTGACATTGCGCCTACGATATTACGGGCCTGTGGCATCGACCCTCCCATTGAAATGGTGGGGCTCGATTTACAAAACCCCGCCGCGCTCAAAGAACGCAATCGCGTTTTAGTAGACGTCTATCAGCACGACAGCGACCTCGATCAGCTTGACGACATTGACAGTGGACTCAAGGCGCGCGTGGTCATTGACGGCTGGGACAAGCTGACAGTGACCCCCGAGGGAAAACAATTATTCGATCTAAAAACGGATCCAGACGATCGAAAAGATTTGTCGACGGAGCGCAAAGATAGAGTTGCGGAGCTTTCACAGGTGATCGAAACTTGGGTCAGCGGCGACTGATTGCCTGTGCAAAGTCGCTCAAATAGTTCCGAGTTGATTGCGTAAAGTTGAAGGCGGATTTTTTTCAGCCGTCTTTGACGATCGGTCCGCGGAAGTGCCGCGACTCAGAACGAAGGCATCATTGTCGGCTACCGCCATTGCGATCATGCGTTGGTTAGGTGCGGCTAAAATTCTCTGAACTTATGAATTCAATCGCGATCATTCTTTAGCGCCGAAACGACTCGCTTTGAATGATTTGGTGGATGAGCGTCCGCATACCGAGTGAATTTTCTGTCTTCTGACCGCCACGATCGGCTGTTGTTGGTATGGAGTTCTGAATATTTCTGACGGTCGTGCGATCGGCCGGGTCGTCGATGCGTCCGGTCGCTTGAGTCAGTAGCTTCCTGGCGATATTGGCGGTGACCAGGTCCAGTCGTTTCATCAAATGCGTCTTCAACTCCGCGATATCCGCGAACGCTTCGCCCGAGGAAAGTTTGCCCGAGGGATCGACTTTCAGGCCCGGTTTTTCACCGATGACGCCAAGCATATAGTTCTGGCGGAAGCGTCCGATCTCATCGAATGATTCCAGTGCAAATCCTGGCGGATCGAATCGGCGATGGCAATTATTGCACGTCGCGACGGTACGATGCTTTTCCAGTTGTTCCCGAATCGTTTTTGCGCCTCGAATGTCGGGTTCGATTGGCTCAATGTCTGGCGGCGGAGGGGATGGAGGTGTGCCAAGCAGACATTCCATTACCCAGACGCCACGGAGAACTGGCGATGTATCAATGCCGTTGGCGGTGGAGGTCAGCACGCTGGAGTGGCCCAGCAATCCGCCTCGGATTCGGTTGGTAAAGTTGACGCGGCGAAATTCGTGGCCCTGGACGCCTTTGACATCGTACAATCTCGCCAAGGAAGCGTTGAGAAACGAATAGTCACTGTCCACGAAGACTGACACGTCCGCGTCGCGTTTGATCGCATCGGCGACGAACAAGCGCGTCTCGGTCCGGGCGGCCTCTTCGAGTCGTTCGTTGAAATAGAGCGGATGTTCAACACGATTGGGAAGCATCGTCCCCAGCTTGTCCAGTTGCAACCATGAATCAGTGAAATCGGCGATGAACTGTGTGCTGCGCGGATCGGCCAGCAGACGATCGGTTTGTTGCTTGAGAACCGTGGCGTCGGCGATCTGCCCGGAGCGCGCGAGATCGGCAAGTTGTTCGTCCGGCGGCGATCCCCATAGAAAGAAAGAAAGTCGGCTGGCCAATTCGTGAGCGCTGAGCGCTCCGGCGTTAGTGCGATGGTAGAGAAACGGCGGACTGCAAAGAATGGCTTGATAGCTGACCTTCAACGCTTCCAGCGACGGCACCTTCGCCTGACGTTGTCGCTGATAAAGCTGTTTGATGGGGCCGCATTCTTCTTCGGTCGCAGGCCGGCGATAGGCCGCGGTGGCGAACTGTGCGATCAACTCCTCCGCTGCTGAATCGTCGAATTCCTCAGGGAACCATTTTCTGGCCAAGCTTCTATCGCCGGCGGATTCATCAACCAACGGTCCTTCCAGTTGGACTTCATACACACGTACGCGTGGTCCTTGGTACTCCCTATAAAACTGGTCCCAAGCATCTGGAATGTGAATGCTATGATCGATACCGAAAACATCGTACGGTTTCCCGGCCTGCTTGAGTCGCTCTTGTTCATCCAAAAATTTCTTCAACAGCGCCGGAGCCTGCTGATCGTCGTAATCTGGATGCATCGTGTGAAAAATGTGGACATAGTCTTCGATGAATTGTTGGAAGGAATCTCGATGATAACGCATCAACAGATGTCGCATATATTTGATGCGAACCGGTCCGTTGGGATACCCCAGTCGCGGCTGATAATATCGGTCCAGCCAAGCGGTCGTTTCAAACCATTGCGGATCGTCGTCGGCCACGTCGGTTACCAGCAGAACTTTGTCGGTGGGACTGTTGGTGGCCAGATCACCGGCACGTGTGTCGCCTGCGACGATGGACATTTGCAGCGGATCCTCACGCGGCACGTCGATGATCCAGTCTTTGTAAGGGTGGTCGCGATTGATCGCGGATGCTTTGACGCGAATTTTGTACTTCCCGGAAACTGGAACTCCCTTAGGCAATTTTTTCAGCCACAAGTATCCAAATTTATCGGTCGCGTTCTCACGGATGTGCTGGTACTGGCCGTCGCGATCTTGACTGTCGGGTTCCGGCTTATTCCGGCAAAACGGCGCTTGGAAATTCCACGTCCGAGCCTCTGCATCCGCCGCCGCCAATTCCTGCGCTTCGTCAAGGTATTCACCAGTCGCCTTAAGGTATTGCGTTAGCAAGAAGTCGCTCAACACCAGCGTATCACCGACGGTGCGAAAATGGTCCACGGTTTCATCGGGGGGAAAATCAGAAGTGGGATCGGCCAACATCTCCTCCAGCCCCAGCACGTTTCTCACCGCAGCATCGAACTCTTGTCGGTTGAGTCGGCGAAAAACGGTTTGCGGCTTGGCGTTTTTAGATTTTATAGCTGCCAATCCTTGAGCCAATTTCTCCGCGATGGCAATTCGTTGCTCATCGGTTGGTTGAAGTTCGGCGTCTTCGGGCGGCATGTCGGCAAGGTTCAAACGATCGAGTATCTCATGAAAGGACTCGATGTTCTCCGACGTAAGTTTGTCGCCCCAGAGCTGATCGAAACGCCGATCACCTTCCTGCGACTGTGCACCGTGGCACGAAACGCAATACTTGTTGACGAACGTCGAGACGCTGCCGATGTCGTCTTTTGCGGATGCGATGACGGTAAGATTAAGCAGCACCAAAAATGCAGGGGTCAAAATTCGCATCATCCCAGCACTCCATCGCAATCGCCGGTTGCCTTATTAAATCGCTCAATCTCTGTGTCTCCAAAGCGCCGCAACATCGTCGTAAAGAGATTTGCCAACGGGATTCGCCGATGTGATTCGGTTGGCATGGCATGGTGTTGACCATGTTTGAATCCGCCACCGGCCAAGACGATTGGGAGGTTCTTGTTACTGTGAGAACTGGCGTTGCCCATCCCGCTGCCGGCGAGCACGATCGTCGAATCGAGTAGGTTCTCTGCGCCGGGTTGAGGCGTATCCTGAAGCGACTTGAGAAAACGAGCCAGTTGCTGCATCTGATATTGCTCGATCTTGAGCAGCGGTTTGAGCAAACGCTCAGATTTTCCGTGGTGCGAAAACGCATGGTAGTTGCCTTGCAGACCAAGGTCCGCGACCGGCAGGTTACCAGGAATACTCAACGCCGCCACACGCGTCGAATCGGTCTGCAGTGCCAGCTTGATCACATCATAGAACAGAGGAAGTCGCTGAGTGAAGGCTTGGTTGGGGGCTGGAGATTTAATGGGCGGTTTGGGTTTGGGCCGATCAAGCCATTCGTCGGATTCTTGCAAACGAACTTCAACACTCCGTAAGCTGGTGAGGTACTCATCGAGCTTCTCCCGATCAACGTTGCCGAGTTCGGAGTCTAGCGTTTTGGCCTGTTGCCGTACCGCGTCGAGAATGCTTGCATGTTGTTGGAAGGCTTTTCTTTTTTCAATTCTCTGTGCATTGTTTTCGGTTACGAACAAAGCCTCAAAGAGCTTGGTGACTTCGTTAACTGGCGGAATGTTAACGCCGGTACGAGTCCACGAGGTCTTGCATTCAAGTTCGTCAGAGTTGCGGCCAACGCTTGCAACCAAAGATGAGAATCGCGTTTCACCGCGCGTCAGTTCTGCGGCTCTTTGATCCATGGTCAGATTGCGGCTCGCCCATCGCGCCGATTCGTTGTCTCGGATTCCACTGAGGAAGGAGTGAACGGCCTGGTGGCCTCCGCTGACACCATGATCAAGATTGCTGAAGACCGAAATGTTCTCTCGCATCGAGGCCAGCGGTATGAGTAATGTCGGCAGTTCGTTCAGCCGTCCGGCTTTCTTGGGAAAGAAACTGTCCGGGACAAAGCCCAGCGGATTGGCGACGCACACCATCCGCATCGGGGCGGCACTGGTTCCGGGTTTCGCTGCGTCAGCATCACGTTGCAGCAGCGGCACCGCGAGCGTGACGCCCATGCCGCGTAGTAGCGTTCGCCGGCTCATTTTCTGATTCTGCATGAGTCCCTCATCTCAATGTGATTGGTCAATTGTTCTACATTAAACAATCAAGAACCGAATTAGATCTGCATGCTTTCTTATTTTCTTCCAAAAGATTCATCGTTTGTGAAAAATTGCCCAGAAAACGACAGACGTTTACGGACTCTCGTAAAGTGATATTTGTGGTTTCGATTCTTTGATGTGCGGCGTGTATATTATTACTAAAATTAAATGCGGACAAAACATTCGCCCCTCGCGATTGCTTGCGATAATAAACTTTCCCTTTGCCCTGAGGTCTACGCGTAAAATTAGTGTCGCCGTTCGCTCCGCGAAAGGACACTACTTTTGCGGAGCGCGAGGCGACTATCATCAGATATTTATTCTGCGAGTAGTCCTCAGCGGTAAACATTCACTGAGATTTAATCTTGGAATCTGCGCGTCGACATCAACGACTTCAATCAGCGATCCGAAAGTGCGCGCGGTCATTGGGCATGTCTTGCGTCTGGGTAACACTTTGCTGCAATTCTGCTAACGCCGATCTTTGGGAGTGGCTGAACCCTGAACTCGGCCGCCTACGCGGGGAAGTCGAGCGTATTCGATCGGTGCTGAAAGAGCGGCGTGATGGCTATGGAGCAATGACCATTGGCGTGACCGCGTCGGAACTGGGGGCTCAAATTCACATGACTACTGAGCCGCCGACCGTGCCGTTTTGGTTGCAACTGGAATTTGCCGAGTCGCGGGATTTCGATTGTGTCGCGGTCATCCCAGCGGTTTCAGGAATCAACACCGGCGATGGTGCCACCTACGCATTTCCCAAAGCATTTCGAGTGGACGCCTCGGATGATAAATATTTCACTACTTTTCAACCAATAGCAAACTTTTCCAACACGGACTTGGAAGCGAAACGAAGTCTGCCCTTTGTGATGAGAATCCCCAAGACCAAAGCCAAGTACATCCGTATCACTATTTTAGAACTTGCCGAAGTTGCCAACCGTTGGACATACGCACTTGGCGAAGTCATCGTGCTGGATGGCAATCGTAACATTGCCATGGAGTCAAATGTTGAAATTGGGTTAACGCCCAGAATCCCCTTCAAATGGCATCCGAGGTATTTGCTGGATGGCCGTACACCGTTGGGCGAGATGATCGAACTGGATCTTCCCGAGTTCGATGGAGTTTATTGTGCACCAGAAAAAGAAGGCGATCCCAATTGGATGATGCTGGATCTGAGGGAGATCTTTGGGATCCAAGAGATTCGACTGCAGCCCATTCACGCCAGACAGGGAGCTTCGCTACCAGGGTTCGGTTTCCCAAAAAGGCTGAGGGTGGACGTCTTTAAGGACGAATCACTAACCGATGGATATTGCGTGTTCAATTCGGGTGACGAACTCTTTAGCAATCCCGGCGTCAACCTGGTGACGTTTGTCGCCGACAATGTCAAAGGGCGGTTCGTGAAAGTGACATGCCTCGAAACGTCCGACAGTGACCCCAAACGTTTTGGTTTGTCTGAAATCCAAGTTTACTCCGGCGGCCAGAACGTGGCACTACAGGCCACGGCGTCGATTCCAGGCAAGCAGGACAAGGACCGAATGCCGCATTTGCTGGTCGATGGTTACTCAAGCTTCGGCCGATTGATCGAGCTTCCTCAGTGGCTGGATGGGTGGGCCAAGTTTCGGAGACTGAATTTGGATCTCGAAGAAACCGTCGGCAAAACCCAAGTCGCGCTGGAATTAGCGCAGAAGCGCGTCAACGCCCTGGCGGCGGGAACGACTGCGTTGAGTTTATTCGCAGGATTCATCTGGACCTACAGTCGACGTCGCAAACGCAGCCTGGAGAAGCAGCGGTTCCGCATTCAGCTCGCTCAGGATTTGCACGACGAAATTGGAAGCAACCTCGCCGCGATCGCGC
>ENA-ORXT01006959-ORXT01006959.1-marine-metagenome-genome-assembly--contig:-NODE-6959-length-10289-cov-3.187329_pt1 | contig 10289 bp, 8 predicted proteins | sample MGYA00237868_ERZ511482 | MGnify/ENA metagenome assembly ERZ511482
TACACATAATGCGATGATTATTAAGGGTAAACGTTTATTCATATTACAGTTCCTATTAATGTAGTAATCCACTCTCAACGAGTGAGTTCTGTATTCGTAAATGGTGGGCCGCCTGTAGGGAGTAAATAAGCGCCGTTTTATAAGGACTTATTTACCACCAATATAGTTAAAAAAAGCTAAAAATTAGCACTCAGTAATAGGTTTTGAGAGGAAGGCGAGGATGATTGGGAATTTGGGGTTTATTGTTGGAATTATATGGCCTATAGATATCTGTAGCTTCAACTAGGCATTGGTATTATGCAGTATAGCGGTTTGACGGTTATGATTTGACGGTGGGGAGGTAATTGAGACTTTAAACACTAGTAGCTAAGCTTTTTGAAAAAACTCGTTGTATAGCTTAGAAAAGTTGGGCGTGACCTTGCCTGCCTTCCAAGGAATGCAGGCAAGGTCGGGTCTTTCAGGGGTTTCGTCCTGCGGACAGCTGCGCGATCTAGATCGCTTGCTCCCTTACAACCCCTCACGCAAGAAGTGCATTAACACACATAAGTAGCTGAAAATGTAATAAATACATATATAATAAAAGGGATATATTTGGAAATCTGATTTATTACTTCACGTATCTGTCTTGCAGGGTAATACACGATTTCGCAGCAATAGAAAAGAGTCTTAATTGGTCAATATCCGCTGCATTATCCGGATCAATATCCCATCGCTGGCCTTTGAAGTAGCTCTTTACTGCTTTCATGTCAGCGATATTTTCTATAAACTGCTCCTTTTCACCTGGATTGAATTGGATAGGATAAGCGCCATTTTCGATAGCGAAATCTCTTTGATATTTTTGCTTTTCTGTCAGATTTTCTGCTTTAGCGTATGCATCATCTACGTTATTAAAGTTGTTGAAACCTGAGCTAATATATCTAAGACCTCGTATTATTTGTTTTCTTGATTCAATTAATTCTTTCCCTTGTTCTACAGATGAGACAGACTTATCAAAGTTGCTGACACGTGTTTTTATATCATTATATTCATCCAGCACTACGTATGATTGCGCCTGAGAAGCCAAACAAATAAATGAACAAACAAAAACTAAGATCAAATGTCTCATACCTATAAAATTTGCTAGCTAAGTTAAATAAAATAATTTATTAAAACATGAATGACCTAATATCAAAAAGGTTTCTAACTCCTATTGGGTGCAAATTAGAGTCACTTATTCACTATAAACTTGATAATAGATCTCTGTTTTCCATTGAACAAACTCAATATGTAAGTCCCGTCTACTATATCTCTTGCATCAATCCGCAGTTTATTTTCTCCCTGTTTAAGACCCAATGTCTTGAAATACATTTTTTGACCTAACAAATTCACTATTTGCATGTCCAAGGTTTCTGCAGTTTTCAAATCGAGTAGTAATTGAAAGCTTCCTGTGTTTGGGTTAGGCATAATGCGTAAGTCTGAAATACTTCCTATCTCATTCACTACACTTTCTACAATTTGGATTACTTCACTCCATTCACTTGTTCCACAGGCATTTGTAGCGGTCAATACCACTGTGTACTCCCCTGCTTCTGCAAACGTATGCATCGGGTTTATTTCGATGGATGTGTTGCCATCGCCAAATGCCCATAGGTATTCTGTCGCATTTGTCGTTTCGTTCTCAAATGTAAATTCAAATTCTGATAATTCATTCACAATAAAAAGGGTCGAGGGAACATCTTCCGCAATAACAAGATCTGGCATTTCCAACGTATCTCTCCCTGCCAGTGAATTAACAATCAGCTTTACACCAAACGTACCTGGCGAATTGTAAGTTACAATTGGAGATGCTTCTGATGAACTCTCTGGTGACCCTCCTTCAAAGGTCCATAACAGTGACGTTACGTTAGCAGAAGAGGCATTCGTAAATTCTACATCGAACGGTATGCATCCGTTATCCGTATCAAATAAGAATGCAGCGGTAGGTAATTGATTGACCACTACCACTTTTGTTTCAGACACAGAACCACACGCGTTTGTCGCTGTCAATATTACTGTAAAGCTTCCCTCTTCAGCATAGGTATGCACTGGGTTTTCCTCATTTGAATTATCCCCGTCACCAAAGTCCCAAGCAAAGCTTGTTGCGTTTGATGATTGATTTGTAAATGTTACTGTTGTAAGATTATTTACAGCGAGGAAATCCACTGATGGAACATCATCAATGATTACCAATGTTTCTTGGCTGACAACATCTGTCCCACTTGGATTTGAAACCGTAAGGCTTACATCATAGCTCCCTGCGCTTTCATATGTTACCGAAGGATTTTGCATAGTAGATGTACTAGGCGTACCTCCGGGGAACGACCATTCCCACTCTGTAATTGCATTGGTTGAGTTATCTACAAAATCAACTACCAAAGGGGCACATCCTTCCGTGTCATCTGCAGTAAAATCCGCCGTCGGGGCGGTATATAAGTTTATTGTTGTTGTGTCGTGATCTACTCCACATGCATTCTCTGCACTGAGAATGACCATATAAATCTCTTCTTCCGAATAACTATTTGAAACAGTGTCTCCAGTTGCTGTATTTCCATCCCCAAAATCCCAATTATAGTTTGTATTCATTGATCCATCAGGAATTGCAATTCCTTCTACAGTCATATCCATTACATTGACCATTGCCATGCTAAGTGGTATGTCGTTTACCGTCACGAGATCGAGCATTTCTAGTGTATCATTTATGGTTCCATCAGAAACAATCAGGCTGACATCATAGGTGCCTGCATTCTCGTAAGTAACAATTGGATTTACGTCCGTAGAGCTCGTTGGGCTACCCCCTACAAAACTCCACTCATAGCTTGTAGCTGCACTGCTTGCACTTCCGTCAAAATTTACGACAAGATTTGCACAGCCAGCAACTGTATCATAGTTAATTACGGAGGCAGGACCATTGTTAATTATAACTGTTTCTGAAAAGCTATTTGTACCACATCCATTCTCAACGAACTGTGTAACTGTGTAGTTACCATCCATATCATAAGTATGTATAGGGTTAGCTATAGCGGCACTTTGTCCATCTCCAAAGTCCCATAACACTGAATTCGCATCTGTCGAATTATCCGTAAATTCTACTGTCGACATGTCTACTAAAAAGTCAAATCCGGCCACTGGAAGAGGATCTACTGTGATGTAATCAAATAGTTCAAACTGGTCAGATCCCATATCATTTGTGACGGTTAAAGAAACATCAAAAACACCAGGATCATTAAATACAATAATGGGGTCAAATTCCGTGGAAGTTGCTGGAGTACCGCCCTCAAATTCCCAAAAATAGGACGTAGCATTACTGGATGAATTATTTAAAAACTCTACCGTGAAAGGCTGGCAATCGAACGTGAAATTTGTAAAGAAATCTGCTATAGGCAAAGTTGAAATTTCAACCCATTGACTGAACGTTAAATTTCCACATCCAGATACATGCGTAAGTATCACCTCATAAAAGCCATCCTCTATATATGTATGAGTAGGATTTATGGCAGAGCTGAAAGACCCATCTCCAAAATCCCACTCAAAGCTGCCATTAAGTGGCACAGAATTGTTTGTAAATGTTACAATATTGCCATTGGTTACTGAAGAAAAATCAACAGATTGTGTCGACGTCAATTCGATTGCATCAAAAACGAATATCTCATCTGCTCCCCCATCAGTTGCTACTGCTAAGGTTACATCATAATTCCCATCAGTTGCATAGAAAACCGAAGGATTAGGTTCCGTAGAATACGATGGCTCACCTCCTGGGAAGAGCCAAATCCAAGATACAATATCCCCGATAGACGTATCTGTGAAATTAATTGTAACTGGTGAACAATTCGTTGTTAAATCGGTAACGAACTCAGCAACCGGTGCATTGGAAAATCCTTGGCAACCGCCTAAACAACTTGCGCCTGCTATGTCACTATTTATATTCGCAATTGAAGCGGTAGACCATGTATTTGTATTATTTACGGCTGGAGCCATTATAAATCCAGACCCACCAGCATCATGGCTTGCACCAAAATTATGTCCCATTTCATGGGCTAAGACAACACGCATTAAGTTGGCGTTGGTCGTATAATCCTGAATAGCGTTATATCTCTGTATAGAACACAACCCCCCTGTCCATGCACCTCCCACTGGTGGCCCATCAAAATTGCGTTCCGTCCATATTGTTGCCAAATCATATATCACGTTAAATCCACCTGAATTCCCCCACTGGGTAAAATCAATCAGAAAAGTCTCCAAATCTGTAGAATTTGTCCATGGATCGTCAGCAGCGGTTACTGCTACAAAAATCTGTCCTAAGGTAAATTCTATTTCATCTGCAAAATCATTGCTAAAATTTGATTGTGCATCATTCATTATAGCGACATTGTGCTCTAAAACACCTGTTCCATAGGATTGATACATTAGAAAATCATTTGCATATGCCAATTGTAGTCCGAGACAGGCAACATTTGATTTGTTTTGCTCCGCTATATAATCTTCTAAATTTTGTTTTTCTAGCAATGTGCAACTGCGCTCTTCGGTATCAATGCTTTTAGAATTTTCGTAGACCAAGATCTCATCGCTTGAAGCAGATTTGACGTAAGAATTTAGATTTTGAAAAGTATACTCTACGCCGTCCTTTAGAACAGTGCCTTGCAAAAAACCATCTGCTACTGTAAGCGTTACTCTAGAATAGGGATCTCCTTTTACATATCCTTTATAGGGATAGACCGAAATATTTCTTTCATGAATTTCTTTTCCGTTCTTCAACTTAGTGAATACAAAATCTTCAGCGAGAATATTGCTCGGAAATAAATCTAAAGTCCATGTTCCACCTTTTGGATTCGTCAGCTCAAACTCTTGGAACTGGTGTATATTTTTAAACTGCGTAAATGTCTTTTTTATATCAGTCGTATGCACGTGATACTCTTCGAAATGATCCTGAAGCTGTTCTTTGTAAATATTTTCCGACTGACTTAATAATGGTAGGGAGCTGATAATGAAAACAAAAAGAAGAAATAGGCTGGATTTCATATTTACTATTTTCATAAGGTGTTACAATCTGTAACCAAAATACGTGTTTTTGAAGTCATTTGGATCTAAATGAATCAATATCTAGGAAATTGCCGCATAGATTACTTCATATAGATGGGTATGAATGCCGTCAATAATGCGTTTAAAGCTAATTTATCCTATCAAGTTTTGTTAAATTTATCACAAATTGAATTTGTTTATTAGACTTTATCCCTTTTGGGTAGTTATAAGTAGTACAACAAGTTTATTGAAGAAAAATTAAAGAGTATGAAACGTATAGTCCCAATGATGTTAGTTGCTGTATTTTTTTTGATGTCCACAATGGATGCAGAAGCACAGCGTAAAAGAAAAAGAAGAACAGCAGAAAATGAAAACAGAGAGGAAACTGTAAGCAGTCCTAGGTTGTACCAAGAAATAAAATTTGGTAATATTTTAATCCAAAATGGTGTTGCATTAGGTGGCATGTATTCACTGGGTTTTAAAATAGATGATCGATTTTCTTTCAATCTAAGCCCAAGGTTTCGTTATACCTTTTTTAATAATTTTGGATCGGCGAATGATTTTCATTTATTTGACTGGGGAATTGTTCCTGGTGTCCGAGCAAAAATTACAGAGACGATTTATTTGCAAGGGCAATATGGCTACCATAGTGTAGATATAGAATATAGAGGTGTTACGGGAGATACATTAAGAAAATGGGGTCCTCAAATCGGTGGAGGCCAAGTGAGTGGTCGTGGGCCTTGGAAGTTTGGCTTTGAAATTATGCTACATCTGGACAGTGAACTTCAGGACGAATTCAACGTCATAGATTATTGGGCTAGCTTCTCATATAATTTTTAGAATTTTACCGATAGACCTACAAGAAAATTTCTACCTGCTTGCGGGAAAAGACCAGTGAGGTTGTATATACCTCCTCCCTCTGAACGTGCGTAAGGGTCGTCCGGTGTAGGATCATAGAAGACGGATTTAAATCTATATATCCAAGCATTCGCAGAGTACAGTGTGTTAAACACATTGTTTACTTGAACGTTTAATGCTAACTTATCAATTTTATTGATCTTAATGTCCCAGTGCAATCTTAAATCGTAGTATAAATAACTTTCCAAAAGACTGGCTGCACGCGAGGTGTTGTCTATGTATTGATCCCCAACATACTTAGACATAAAACTGAGTTGTGTAGACTTGAGATACTTGTTAGAAAATAAATTCCCAACATTAAAATGAATAGCATTTGAGGCTATAACAGAGGGAGAAAATGCAAGCTGCGTCGTGTCACCGAATTCCAATGCCAACTGCTCTCCTGTGTCCCAATCATCAAGATATGCAACGTAGTCATTAATTCCATTTTTGCTAAGAGTAACGGAGGGCTGTATAATTACAAGCTTATGTACCTGCGCATAGGCAGAAAGCTCCAGTCCTGTCCTGTAACTACTTTTTACATTTTGACGAATATACTCTCCAACATCGTTAATACGCCCCGTAAGCACTAATTGATTATCGTAAATCATGTTGTAGGCATTGGCATTTACTCCCCACTTATCACGCTCTAATGCGTAACCAAATTCTAAGTCATACAAGGTCTCATGTACAGGTCTATCAGCAAATGTACTTTCTGTATAATCAGATCTATTTGGTTCTTTATTCCCAACGGCAAATGATGCAAAAAATCTACTGTTATCATCCATATGATATGACAGACCTAGTTTTGGATTTATAAAGTTTAGTCCTACTTCTTGTTGTACACTTTCATTTTCTTCATTGAATCCAAAAAATTCATAATTGAGTCTTCTGTATTGTAGGTCTCCAAAAAACTTAAACCGATCTGAAATAGCGTAATTTACCTTTGCATATCCATTTGCATCCAACTTTCTGCCTTGATTTATATAGTAGGTGTGGTCTCTAGGTATCTCCGTTTCATTTTCTGTCCAGATCACTTGACCAAAATGATCTCCTACATAATTATTCACTGCACCACCTAAGATCAATTTCGTTTTTCCGAATTCTCTTTCTGCTGCATAGATAACCCCAATAAAATCATTATCTAACCACCTTCTTCGTATAAGGTCTGTTTCGCTTTCTGGTAAATTATAATCAGCTAGATTTTGATCCGCTTTATATTGCTCGAAAAATCCTCTTCCTTTTGTATAATGAAATCCCATGTTTAATTTCCATGATTTTAAAAGCCGATTATAGAGCACTTGCAGGTGTGCCTGGTCATAATCATCCACTTCGTTAGGGTGGGGCTCTCCTTCTCTTTCTGTTCCTGAAGGATTGTAAGTTCTATCTGTTTCTAGAAATTGGTATGGTAGTCCGTTCCATGCCTGGTAGGTAACTTCACTCCCTGTAAACACATGGATATTCAATGCCGACTTGTCTGTGATTCTGCCTGCTTTAAAATACAAGGAGCGCAAATCTGAGCTTGCTCTATCTATATAACCATCTGATTTAATATTGGACAAACGAAAGTTAAAGCTATATTTATCTCGCATCAAACCCGTTCCTGATTCTACAGAAAACTTTTTAGTATTAAATGAACCTGCACCTAGTGTTAACTTAGAATACGGATTTATATTCGTCTGGTTTGTGTTCATATTAATGGAAGCTCCAAAGGCGCCCGCGCCATTTGTAGACGTTCCTACTCCTCTCTGAATTTGAATCTCATCTACAGAGGCGAGAAAATCCGGTAAATCCACCCAAAATACACCCTGCGATTCAGAATCATTTAATGGGACACCATTAATGGTTACATTTATCCGGCTAGGATCTGTCCCACGAATTCTGATTCCTGTGTAGCCTACGCCTGCCCCTGCGTCTGAGGTTACCACGGAACTTGGTGTCCACTTAAGCATGAATGGAACATCTTGACCTAAGTTTGTTTTTTCTATTGTTTCTCTCGTTATTGTTTCTTGGGCGAATGGTGCCTCTTCATCTGACCAGGTTGCTCTTATTTCGACCTCATCCAGACCTAAAAAACTTCCTTTCAATTCTATTATGCCTAAATCTACATTCTGTTTAATTTCGACACGTTGTTCCATGGACTTGTAACCTAGATAGGATAATTTTAAATTATACATCCCAGCTGGAACACCGGTAAGTTCAAAGTTTCCATCGTGATCGGAAATACTTGCGAATTCAGATCCTACCAAAAAGACAGAAGCACCAATCAGATCTTCCCCTTGCTCATTAGCAACGGAGCCATTGATAGTGAATTGAGCAAATGAAAAATTAAGCGTTAATATCAGAATACAAAATGTCAGACAAGTCTTCATAATTATTAATTAAAGATATACGAGAACATGCAGACTTACATAAGCAAGATTAGCTTATAGAAGAAACTCATTTCCCTTACCAGAATTACCTGGTCAGGTTCATGGGTATGTTCTCAGCCGCTTTATGCAGCACCCCAAATAAGAGACTACAAAGTTATACTTTTGAAATGAATTTTCGTACGTATTCATTAATTTTATTCGCTCTGTTTGCCTTGTTGACGTTATGTACGTCCCATTTGTATTCTTTAATCTCCAAAGAGAAACGCTTATACAATCTTTCTCTATCCTTCGGATTCTCTCTTAATGTATCCTCTTCCCACGGTATATCTGGTGTGCACAGTAAGACCAAATCTGGGTAAAATATATCCAGCTGTTTCAAAATATATGGATCACATACATTATACTTTTCGAGTGACCATATTTTAAGATTTAATAAATACGTATCTAAAAATATACAAGGAAGTTTTTTGCTTTTCTTTCGTAGAATATGATATCGTTGTACATGTTCTTTTGCGATGCACAATAATGTTTCTTGACCATATTCCGGACCATGTTCTTCCAAATATTCTCTTGCTTACTCTGATAGATATGGGCATTCAGATTGCTCAGCAAGTTGCTTTGTTAGAGTGCTTTTACCAGATGACTCTGGACCTGTAATTAGAATTGTTTTCATTCGCCTCGCCCTAATTTATTACGCCAGTTTATGTAACCATACACAGATAATACAAAGTACACAGCCATTAGACCTGCATACAAGTGGAATCCCCTATCCATATATAACCAAACAGAAAAAGCATTGATTACAATCCAGAAAACCCAACCTGAAATAATTTTTTGTGCCTCCATATAACTAGCAAGAAAGCTAAAGCTTGTAGATGCGGCATCGTGATAGGGTCTGCTTGCATCCGTTGTGCCAAAGTAAGAACCTAAGCCCCATGTCCCTAAAACTCCCAAGCTTAATATTAGAAGGTGAGGTAAGAAGGTCCATTCTCTTATTTTTAATTTACGTTCGCTCCCCCACATATACCAACCATAAATACCAATAAACACGTAGTAGAAATATAATATAGCTTCAGAATAGAGTTTACCCTCATAAAACAGGTAAATGCTTAAGAACGAAGATATAATCCCAAAGGGCCAACACCAGATATTTTCTCTTGTAAGGAGTATGATCCAGACTAGTCCAGTCAATACTGAAGCTAGTTCTATTCCAGTGAGAAATGACATGGGTGCGAAATTAGGTGGATTAAACTAGAAAATGAAATTTTGTTTTTCTAAAAGCCTCTTTTAAATGCCAAATTTAATATGACATCTCTAAATTTTATTGCTGTATTCTTGTCATAAAATATTGTAAATTTGAGGAGGTAAAATCACCTATATATATACAAATGCATGATATAGAACCACATTACGGCTGGCGCGAGTATTATATTGCTTCAGAAGATAAAAGCTCTCCTTTCTTTGGTCAGGTTTACAGTGAGTTTTCTTTTTCAAAGAAGATATACAACTATTATATTCATCCGCAATGGGACGATTTTGGATCGACCACTCTATATATGAAAATACTCTTTGTCGACAATGTGGACAACTTTGCTATAATAGAGCTTATTGGAGAGTGGAATGATTGCATTCATAATGATGTTATGTTTCTCAAAAGGAACATTGCGGATATACTAATAGATCAAGGAGTCTCAAAATTTATTCTTGTCTGTGAAAATGTTCTTAATTTCCATAGCTCAGATGATAGCTATTATGAAGAATGGTATAGTGAACTTTCTGATGTTGGAGGATGGATAGCAATAGTAAACCCACATGAGCATGTACTCAAGGAAATGGAGTCAGCACGTTTACAAAACTACTTATTACTGGGTGAAACCTATCTCGATATTCAATGGCGTAAGAAAAGCCCTAAACATTTCTATCAAGAACTTATATCTAGAATGAATAATGAAACCAAACAATTAACGTATTAAGATGGCAGAACAC
>ENA-ORXT01006961-ORXT01006961.1-marine-metagenome-genome-assembly--contig:-NODE-6961-length-10288-cov-8.268926_pt1 | contig 10288 bp, 17 predicted proteins | sample MGYA00237868_ERZ511482 | MGnify/ENA metagenome assembly ERZ511482
GCTGTGGCCAATGGCTGAGCGAAACCGTATACCGCATACCGCGATACCGGCAAAAGAGCCCGGTGCGGAACGACCCTAAGACGCCTGACTGACGCCCCATTAGGCAGCCAAAACGCCCTTACGACGCCCAAGTAGCACCCTCAATATTCTCGAAATATGTAAAGTGGCACCCATACTATACTCTCATATGTAATGTTTGTATGAAGACTGGGTGCCTGTCCCCAACCAAGGTGCACAGCCGCCACCTGCTGAATCATGTAGACCCCCATGAACACTTTCTCTTCGCGACGCCTTGCTGACGCCCTTAACGACGTTCTGAGCAACCCGAATCCTGTGCAACTGATGCACTACACCCTGAAATAGTTTAAATGCGTCTCCGACAGCAATTTGTGGTTCCTTGGCCGGCTTGGTTAACCACGCGTGCGGCTGCGTTTGCGATCCTGTCGTCTTCGCGTCGGGCGTTTTCTCGCCGCGCGACGCTCCGTTCGCCAGTCGCGCGCTTGCCGATACCGACTTGTGGAGAGTGCACTTCTGGCTGAGCATTATTTGTTCCTCTCGCTACCGCTTGTGCCATGTCCCGGGCGGCTGTCAACCGGATGGCCGGTCCGATGCTCGTCTTCCTCGGGCTGTCCACCATCGGCGCGTCGGCCATGCTCGTGCCCATCCTATCGGCGCGTCGAGCGGGGGGAAGCGTCCAGCGAGGGCCTTTAGCGGATGGCGCAGTGGACGACGGTGCTACCATGGTACGTTGCCTTGTCCTCTCGATGTCGTCTTTGTTGCGCTGCCGAGGTACTCGGTGGTCCTCCTTCCACCGTGGTGATCTTCTGCTGGCGTTTGTGGTGTGGCGCTTAACAGCTTTTCGTGGACTACGTCTGACTCGTTCAGCATGTCTGCTCCATTGCCCTGCGTATCCTCTCCATGTCCTTCCCCTTCATTGCGCGTGTGACTCGAATGCATGCCCCGTGGGTCCCTCTGGTGCCGTTATCAATTTCCAGGCACACCTGCGGGGACTGGCCATACAGCAGCAGCAGCAGGATGTGGACCAGCGTCGGGGCGTGGAGGGTGTGGCATCACCGACGGGAGCGGTTCCCGCACTACCTCCCCCACGCTCGTGAGGCAGGGACCGACGACACACGCTTGTCCCCCTTCTCCTGGGGGGGCATTGCCAAACATCCATAGGATGGCGGAAGCTCCAGTACCTTGTGCGGTGAGCCGGCTGAGCTGGGCTCGTGACTCGACGCGTTTGGCGTGTTTTGCAGAACGACCCGCTGCTCCGACCCGGTCCCCCTCTTCCTCACCTCCTGCCCCGTCGTGGTGTGCCCTGGGTGGCACTGGCGCTCCTACGAAGGTGTCATAAGGGGTAGGGAGTGCCTCTCCAGTGGGCTCGTTGCGGCTCTGACTTGAAGGCCGCCACGCCTGCGGACGGTGCCAGCGGTCCAACCCTTTGCCTTGAGCAGGATCAGTGGGCGTTTTAAATTCAAAGAGCCTTAGCCATCAACCAATCACGGTGCAATGCTTCCCTCACAGCGTTCGTAACGCCTGTGATCGCGCTCGTGGTCCTCTCCTCGAGGTCCTGGTCTCCTCGAGGTCCGCTCGACGCTCCCAAGTGCGCGGCCCAACTTCACCCCCCCGCCCCCCTCCTCCCTCTGCAATGGCGTTTGTAACGTGCGCTCCTCTACGGTGCCGAGCTTCAACCTCGAACCCCGGTCCGAGATGCTTCCACTCCCCTCGCCTGCGGCGGCTCTCGGCACGGACTCTGGCCGACAGGCGGCCGGTCATGGTGTCGCAGACCACTGCCGATGTGCCACCCGCCGTTGTGCTGCTGCCCGGCATGGACGGTACAGCGCTGCTTGCGAGGCAGTTCCGGGCGGCCTTGGACCCAACGACCTGCCTCGTGGTGCGTTTTGTTTCACGTTTTTTCTTGGCCATTCATGCTGTTCACGCGCTACTTTCTGTAGGGCTGTGTCATGGCGCTCTGCGTGCTTGCTTGGTTCCGCCTTTTTTTTTATCAGGTGTTTGCTTTGCACTCGGCTGTGCTTGTACTGACGCGCTAGTCCCACGTCGACCTCTCTTGCGTGCGTGTCTTCTTCCGTGCTGACTGCTTGGTTGTGCTCGTCGCCGGTGCTTGGTGAATGCCTGACCTCTGTCAAGACAGGAAGCTGCCTACCCCCCCGATGAGCTGCTGGACACCGTGGAGCTCGGCAAGCGGGTTGTGCCAGCCTTTGCGGCGACAGCCAGGGAAATGCATCCGACCGGCCGCTACGTCCTTGTCGCCCAGAGCTTTTCCGGTCACGGTACGCGGCGCTCTCTCTCCTTGCTAGCCAGCAGTGTTGCAACAGCACGTCTGCTGTTGCACCAGTGCGTGCCGCATCGGGAGCGTAGAGACGCTGTGTTGCTCGTCGTGTGGTGCGCTGCTGACATAGACGTCGCTCCGCTCTTGTGTCCCCTTGCATGTCGTACCTTTTCCCCACGGCAGTGGCCCTGCAGTATGCGGCGACGCGCCCCCCGGGCCTCGCCGGCATTGTGCTGGTCAATGGCTTTACGTCGACGCCCCTGCCGCCGCTGGCGACGGCTACCCTGCTCGCCGCGGCGGGCCCGCCCGAGTGGCTCTTCCGCGCGCAGCCGCCGCCCGAGATTGTGGCGCGCGCCCTGCTGGGTGGGGGCAGCGCAGCCGCCGTCGAGCTGGCCCGAGGTACGTTTTTTCAGGTCGGCAGGAAAAAGGGGCTATGTGGGTTCGCGTCGCTCAGTGAGACCCGCGGGTTTGTGACACTCGTTGCGCGGGAAGCAGCGTTCTTGGAAACCGCGACCTAACACGTGCTGCTCCATGTCGTGCGTGTGTCGGCCGGCTTGCCCCGCGTCTCAACGCCCCCGCCCGCCGCCCGCCGCCACAGAAGTCCAAGCCGCCGTCGAGACGGTCAGCCCCGCTGTCCTCCGTCACCGCGCCCGGCTGTGTTTGACCGCCGACAGCGCGGCCGTGTGGGGAGACCGCACCCTCCTCTCCCCCCAGGGGGTGCGGGCGCTCTACCTCGCCGGCGCGACCGACGCGGTCGTTGCCAACACTGCCCACGCGGCAGAGATGCGGGCGGCGCGGCGGGATTTGGGGTGGGCGCGCGTACCGGGCGCGCCGCACCTAGCGTTGCAGGCGGCGCCCGCCGCGACGGCGCGGGTCGTCGAAGCGTTTTTGACGTCGGTCGCATCGCCGGCGGCGGTCGGCGGCGCTGCGTAAGCGCCGGCGCGGGTGTGGCGTACCGCCCTGCCGTGGCGGCAAGTCACGGCACCGCGGCGCACCAGGGAGTTGTCAGGCCGTGTGACCGCGGTGGCGCACGCGGGGACGTCAGCCACGCGCATCGAGGTCGCGTCAATGTCGGCAGCAGCGTGCCGATTCGTACACGACGACACGTGTGGGGAGTTTCGCGACCGATGTGGGCGGTCGTGGTCACTAGCACGAGCACGGCGAGGTGTGGACCTCACCATGGCCAACCGCCACCACCTAGGAGCGGCAAGGTGCCGCCTAACCAGAGCACCAAAGGACACACCGGCAACATGTCGGCCAAAGGGTTGCGCTCGCGTTTTTTTTTGTTGTTGTTTGGTGGTTAGCGCCGGCCACACAACGGACACACCTCGCAGCCAAAGGAAGAAAAAGTTCGTGCACAGCGGCCAGTGGGTGGGTGGGGGGGGCGCCGCCGCAGCGCCCCCGTGGTCACAACGCAAAGTCGGCGCAGAGCGCGTGTAGCGTCGCGTCGTCCCCCTCCGTATCCGCCGCGTCAATGATCGAGAGCACCGCCGAGGAAGCCACGGCGGCCATGCTGTCCCAGCCGTTGGCGCCCAGCCGGCCGCCGCTCGACCGCGAGTGCCCCGACGCTGAGCCGCCCACGCCAATGACGCGGCCCAACGGCCAGCCAGTCGGCCGGCCGCTGCGGAAGGGGCCGCTCGCAAACGCTGCGGAACCCCACCCGCCGGTGCCCCACAGCCGCAGTACGCACGCCGCACGCGCTTGGTCGCACCCACCCCCGCGTGCGAGGCCGTCGATGCGGCAGACGAGCAGTAGGAGCCACAGCCCGATATTTTGCCACCCGGGGGGCTCCTCCGCCCGGGCCGCCTCTTCTAGGAAGCCGATGGATGCCGCACATACCTCCTCGGCCAACTCCACCACGTCCTCATCCAGCTGGGCGGGAGGCGCTCGGGGGGGAGGTGCCCCAGACGGTCCGCCACGCTTGGCACCCCCCGCCGCGCTGGCGGCCGACCCGGCCGCGTCCACCGCCACGCCATTCCCATTGCCGTGGCCGTGGCCGCCCGCCGCGAGTGGAGACGCCCCCATGGCCTCCCCATCCGGCGGCGGCTGTTCCCCATCCACCGACGCTGCTGTTGGCGGCAGCAGCGTCGGGTCGAGGCCCGAAGAGAGGGCCAACGCCACCACCCCCGCCACCGCCGTGGCGGCAATCAGAGTCGAGGTGTCGGTCGACAGCTGCGTCTTAGCTTGCGGCAGGGCGTCGCGCAGCAGCCGTGCGACGCGGGGCAAGCCGCCCCAAGAGCGGAGCCACTCGTCCGCAGCGCCGGGCACGGCGGCGACGCGCCCCATATGTACAATAAGCGACTCCACCGCCCGTGCGCGCGCGCCCAAGCCAGCTGTCGCCGACCGGGAGCCGCTGAGCTTGCGTGATGACACCTCAATTTGGACCAGCAGCACGACGTCGCCGCCCGGTGGCTCCGTCCCACTCCACAGCTGGGTCAGGGCCAGCGCAATGTCGGTCCCAAAAATAGCCACCGCCGCTGGATGCACCGTTTCGCGGAGGAGATGCAGCACGTTGCTGCCGACAGACAGCACGCGCACGCCCCGTGATAATCCCCTGCTGCTACTGGTATGTGGCGGGGGATGTGGGGGCGCCGGCCGGCCACCACCGCCGCCGCCGCTGCTACCGCCGCCACCGCCGCCACCGCCGACGCCGGCATCGCCACGCCCTTGGGAGCCAGACGGGCCCGCACCGGTGCCTTCGGACGCGCCGCCCGCCGAGGTCCCCCCCTCCCTGCCCCCCCCCGACGGGGTCTCCCCCCCCGCCGCCGCCACCGCACTTGATCGCGTGCGTGCCCGCCGCTCGGCGACCATGCGAGGCGAGAGCGCCGCCTCGCGCTGCGCATTCATAAAATCCGCCAACGGCGTCAGGGACGTGTTGAGGCCACAGCGTAGGCGCGCCAGGCCAGGAAAAACCTTTTTGGGGTTGGCCTGCTGCGCCGCCGCCGCTAGCTGGTCGATTGCCGGCCACGCGGCCGGGTTGCGCCGCGCCGCCGCCCGCAGCAGCGCGACCACCCGGTCGTCACCACATAGCACGTCGACCGACTCGGGCGGGCAGATATCGAGCAGCAATCGGGTGGCCGACAGCAAGTCGTCGGCCTCCGAGTCGAGCGCCTTGCCGCCGGTGCCGGGCATCACGTCGTACCAGGGGAGCATCTCCAGCAGCAGCGCCGCAAAGCCCTCCTGCACCCGCCGCGACACGCCCGTGCCGGCCATGAAGCGGACGGTGTGGGCGAGCACGGACCGGGAACAGACCAATCCAGCCAACAGCGCGTACCGCAAGTACTTGAGCAACCGAGACGAAGGGGCCATCGCGGCGCTAATGACGTGCAGCAGGGAGGTGATGAGTGCATCCTCCGATGACGGATCCAACGCGGGCACGTGCGGCTCGTCCGAGTCGACTACCGCCCCGACGTCGGCAGCCATCTCCTTTCGGGCGGCTTGCACAAACGCGGCGGGGGTTCTGGACAGCTTCCAGGACGACACCACGACGCCATCCGCCATCACCCGCAGCTTTTGCTTGGCCCGCCCGGTCTTGAGGTTGGGCAGCGCGAGTGCGAGCGGCTGCGCGGGCGCATACCGCTTTTTCCTCACGCGAAGCGGGGGCTTGGCAATAACTGGCCTCGGCTGGAGCCCCGCGGGCCGGCCCGCGTCCTTTGACGCCGCGCCTGCTGCCGCCGCCGCCGTGGGTACCAGCGCCACGGGCGACGCCGCCGCCGCCGCCGCCGCCGCCGCCGCCGCTGTAGCAGCAGCGGCCGCCGCGTGCTCGCCCCCACGTGCAGGGCTCGTCCGTGGGGGCACCCCCGGTGGGGACGGTTGTGGGCGCTGCCCCGGGCCCCCTTGTAATGGGCCCGTCGGCGCCTTCGCCAGCGCGGCTGGCGCCCCCGACGCCGACGGCGTGACCGACCCAGGCGGGGGCGCCCCCGCCGTGGGTGTCGTCGCCGCAGCGGCGGCCACCGCCGCACCGACAACGGCGGCGCGCTGAGGCGCCGTGGCGCTGACCGGTCGTCGACAGAGCGGGCGGGATGGCAGTCGCGGACAGTGAGGGCGGGATGGCACCCCCGCGGGGCGACGGGAAGCTGCCGCCGACGGACCGCCAGAGGCACCCCCAACGGATGGCGGAACACGAGGGCGGCGTCGGCGGAAGAGCCGTCAGGCGCGCGGGGGTCATCGACTGAGAGGCAGCTGGGACAAGTCAGCGGCGTTGGAGACAAGCCAGCGGCGTTGGAGACAAGCCAGCGGCGTTGGAGACAAGCCAGCGGCGTTGGGGACAAGCCAGCGGCGTTGGGGACAAGCCAGCGGCGTTGGGGACAAGCCAGCGGCGTTGGGGACAAGCCAGAGGCGCGTCCGAGACCCGCCAGAGGCGTCTCAGTCGACTACACTTTAGTCGGAAGCGTCGCTTCGCCAGTACCCGCTGTGCCTGCGCCGAGTCGAGGAGCGGGCCCCGCGGAGCTCGGCAGAGCTCAACGGCAACGTCGAACCGTCGCGTCACAAAAGACTTGAACGCGGCAGACATGACCGCTACAAGTTTGAAAGACCCTAAAGTAGACAGCCCTTCTCCATAATTATGACGTGATCCAGGAGCCAGCGCTCAAGAGCCAATCTGCCCCCCCAGAGACAAGCAGACCACCACACAAGAGTCTGGGCCCCCCCTTCATGGCCCAGTGGGTGGCTGCATCTCCATCTTTTTGTGATCTCGCGAACTCGGAGAGTGACGGGGGGGGTTGCGCGGTGTCGCAGCCAGGGGAGGGGGGGGGCCACGCGGCATCGCTCAGGCGGGGTTGGGGCCGCTCGCGGCGGCGGGGCGTGCGCGGCGGTGCTTCCCGAGGTCAGCCCGCGGTGCTATCAGGTCAGACACCACGCATCCACGTCCGACATCTGACGCTCCCGTTCCGCCGCCCACCGCCCCGTCCTCCTTCCCCTACCCCCTCCACAGCTCCCCTACGTCCAGCATCCCCTGACGACCCACTCACGTTTGTCCATTCCACGAGGTACGTGTGCGGGACGGGCGGTCACGGCGGCGATTGGCGGGACAACCTGGGTGCGAGCATGGACGCCGCCGGGGGCGGCGGACTCCCGGAGACAGCGTCTTCTTCTTGAGTGCTCGGTGCTTGGCCAAGCTCCCCTGCTTTCTGCCAGGCTAGGGACTGACCTTTGCTCTTCTTATACGGAATGTATCCCATGTCGCGTCCATATGCCTGCCATTCGTGTTTGTCTGGTGCGATCGGTTGTGATGCCTTGCCCGTCGCGGTCTGCTCCCTCGCTGACAATCTTTTCGGGCTGACCATGCACCTGCCTCCTGCCTCCCAACCGTCACCTTCCGTCCTCACCTACCCTTTACTGCGCGGCGCAGCGCCATGGCTTTTGTCCTCCCGACCGGTGCCGTCGGCGCCAGCAGCCTGCATGGCGCTCGCGTAGCGACGCCGGCGGTGTGTGCCAACGCTGGCATTGCGATGCGGGCAGGCGGTGACGCGCCGACCCGCCGCGCGGTCCTGGCCGGCGCGCTGGCCGCCGCGGGCCTCGCGATCCTGCCGGACACCGCCCAGGCCATGGGCGGGGAGGGCGCGAAGCAGTCGTTCTTTGGCGCCAAGTCCATCTCCAACCCCTTCACCTACAATGAGAAGTCCAAGGGGCCCATTGTTTACAAGGTACGTTGGGTTTTGTTGTGGGGAGAGCTACGCACTCGAGCTTCCTCGACGAGTTTACATGGGTTGTCAAGAGTTACTCTGTGGTGCCTGTGCTGAGAGCTGTATTGTTCGACTGTCAGGCTCGTTACTGACTATTTCTTCATCCTGTCGGTCTCTATCCTTTCGACTTTCGTTGCGGATGTGCTTCCTGCCGCCCACTTGGTCTCGACATCACAGCCGTACAACGATGACGAGAAGGCGTACCTCGAGAAGATTGTCACTGACTCCAAGAGCAGCTTGAAGTCCACGGACGGCCCGATCCTGGACAAGAGCTGGGAGGAAGTGCGGTCGCGGCTGCGGCTGGAGATGAGCCTCCTCCGGAAGACACAGGTGGAGCTCAACAAGAAGATCACGGACCCTAAGTCCAAGGCCGCTGCCGAGAAGGCCTATGAGCAGTTCAAGAAGGACATTGACAACCTGGACTATGCCGCGCGGACCAAGAACCAGGACAAGGCGCTCAAGTCGCGCGGCTTTGCCATCACCAGCCTCGACGCGTGGGTCAAGGCCGTCGGCCTCTAGGGATGCGGTACCCACCTTTTTTTTTCCTTCTCTCCCCCTTCTGATGCGTGATGCGTGTGGCGCGGGTTCCGTCCAAGGTTGGACGGGGCAGGTGTCGCCTGACGGTCGGGCGGTCGCGGCGTGGCTACCCGGCGGGGTGTCGGCGGCGGAGGCTGCCCTGTGGGTGCCGTATTTTTCCCACCTTTTGCTTGCGGTTTTTTTTTTCCTCAATCCAGAGCATACGGGTCCCGCTGGTGCGTGAGGCGCATTTAGATTTTCCCCTCTAATGCCCGCGTTGTTTCTGTCCGCCGTGCACGTTTGCAGTGGAAGACGTGGCGGTGTCTGAGCAGCTTCTCCGGTTCGGGAGTTGGCACGTTTGATCAAGGCGTGGTGCGTTTGCCACCTCCGCGGACGTTGACGTGACCCGTCTGCCCCAGACGACGCCGTTGCACGTCCAAGGGCGCCTGGACTCTTAAATGCATACCTTATGTTTGCCAGTCTACGTGGAAACCCCCTCTTGCCTGTCGCCACAGTGGCGGTCCCGCGTGCGCCAAACTTCCAGGTTGCCGGCTCGCGGTCGCCAGACGCGTGACCGGTATGTGTTTCTGTCACGCGAGAGACTGAATCGTGTGTGAGCGGTGCGGAGTGCCTTGACAATGGCTTTTGGGCAGGGAGTAGCTGAGCTCGCACGTCTGTGTGTTTGGGGCATTGGAAACAACACTGCGGAAACAGTAACAGGTTCAATAAGGCTGCCAACTCTACGCTTTAAGGCCGGTGAGCATGCGCCAGCAAGGGACCCGCAACCCGCAAAACACCCACTCTCTTGCTGGGCAGTGTTGGCGCCGAGTGTGGCACTTGCGGAGGGCGACGAATCCTCGACAGACGTAGCCGCAGGAGAGCAGTTGCACCCTTACAAAACGCAAGGGTAGCAGCTATGTCCACGAGACAAGGCATTCGTAGGAGTCTCTCGCTGATCATCGCGACGAATTAAAAGAGTCCGCGGACCCGCGCGAGAAAGGAAAGTGGAAACAACCGCCCTTGCATTCCATGGCTACTCTAGCTGTCTATCGAGCTCCGACACCCCGGCTCCGGGAGCCCCACGTCGCCCTCAGAGGTGACCCGAGGCCGTCGGCGAGGTCGTGGGTTGACGTGGCAAACGGCTGTGCCCGGCGGGTGGGGGTGGATCGGGCGCCCACGCCGACCACGCAGAGATTGATCCCCCGTGACCCCGCCCCGCACTCCACCGTCAAAGGCAGGCGGACCGCGCCCCCCACGCCTCGGCCGGATCACGAACGCTTGCTGTCGGGGGCGGCCCGCACGTGGCTCGCTGGCAGGGGCCGCCGTCGACCAACCACGGCGCGGGGTGGCCGTCACAGGTGCCATTCCCTTGCTGCGCGGGCGCGTGCCCGCGCTGCACCCCCCCCCCCCCCTTGCCGCTTCGGGCGTGCGGCCGGGACCGTCGCCGCCTGCGCCAGCGCGTGCGCGACTCGCTGTTTGTTGTTGCTGTCTGTTGACAGGGCGGGGCTGCCCCCCCCTGTCCTTCTTTCCCTCGTCGCGGCCCCTGCTCGGTATCGGCGTCATTTCTGGCACGTCCCCACGGGGCTGCGCTCGTCTCTTTTTTCACCCTGTCGTGTTGTGCCCGCCTCCCCCGCCGTCTCCTCTGCGCTTCCCCCCCCCTCCTCGCGGTGTGGTGCCTTGCCCCTGCGGTACACCCCTGACGGTACTCTGTCGAGGAGCGCCCCCCCTGTGCCCCCCCTCCGCCGCTGGCGGCCGCCATGGCCGCGCGGCGGCCGCGCCCCCTCCTCATCCCCCC
>ENA-ORXT01006962-ORXT01006962.1-marine-metagenome-genome-assembly--contig:-NODE-6962-length-10287-cov-4.821939_pt1 | contig 10287 bp, 8 predicted proteins | sample MGYA00237868_ERZ511482 | MGnify/ENA metagenome assembly ERZ511482
GGCGTGATCGGTCCGATCTACTGGGCCACGAACGATCCGCTACTTGCCTGGCAGGTCGGCATCGCCGCGGGCGTGGCCGGCGGCCTGGTCGAGGTGTTCGGTGCGTTGATCGGTCCGTGGCTCAAGCGCGTCACGCCGCGCGCCGGCATGCTCGGCACGCTGTCGGGCATCGCGCTGGTGTTCATCGCCGCCGGGGCGATGACCCGGATCTACGAAAGCCCGCTGGTGGGCTTCACCGCACTCGCCTTCGTGCTGTGGGGCATGGTCGGAGGGTTCAGGCTCCCCTTCGGCCTGCCTTCCGGGCTCGCGGCATTGATCGCCGCGACCGCCGTGGCACTCGCCATCGGCGAATCGAGCTTCAGCACCGAGGGGATCGGGCTCTACGTGCCGGTGCCGTGGTTCGGCGACCTGATGGTGGGCATCCGCTACCTGATCGCCCATCCCGAGCTGTTCGCGGTGCTCATCCCGGTGCAGGTCTACAATTTCATCGAGACCATGAACAACGTCGAATCGGCCGAGGCCGCCGGTGACAGCTACCCGGTCGGTGCGTGCCAGATCACCGATGGCGTCGGCACGATGGTCGGTGCGCTGTTCGGCTCGCCGTTCCCGACCACGGTCTACATCGGCCACCCCGCCTACAAGCGCATGCAGGCCCGTTCGGGCTACGCGCTCGGGGTCGGGATCGTGTTCTTCCTCGGCGCGCTGTTCGGCCTGGTGGCGTTCCTGGGCAACCTGATACCGCCGGCGGCGGTGGCCCCGATCCTGGTGTTCGTCGGCATTTCCATCATCGCCGTGTCGTTCCGCTCCTGCGACCCGCGCCACCACATCGCCATCGCCATAGCGTTCATCCCGCACGTCTCCGGGATCGTGGTGATCAAGTGGGAGGCGGCCCTGAACGCGTTGCGCGACAGCGGCGTGGAGAACATCCCGGGACTGTCGGACGAGGCGTTCGTCAGCGCCATGCTGACGCAGGGTGCGAACGTCGTCGGGGAGTCGGCGCTCGCCAACGGTGCCATCGTCAGCGGCATGCCGTGGGGTTCGTTCACCGCCCTGCTGATCGACGGCAAGACCCGCCAGGCGCAGATTCTCGCCATCCTGGCCGCGGTGCCGATCTCGTTCGGGATCATCCACGACAACGCGCTGCACCTGCCCGATGTCACCCACCCGCCGGTCTGGGGCTACGTGATCGTGGCGGCGATCCCGTGGCTGGCCGCGCGCAATCCTTCCGTCAACGAGCCGGTACCGTCGGCACCGGTACCGTCGTTCCGGCCACCGCCCGCACCTCGGACCCCGATGGCCGGCCCGGCATCGTGTAATGTTCCGGTCACGAGGGGTCCGGGCGCCCTCGCCGAGAGCGCCGGTGGTGGAGACAGGCGAGGGCGATGCCCGTACACGCGGCTTTCCTGAAGTATTTCAGCGAAGTGGTCGCCAGCGGTTCGGTGCGCACGGCGGCGCGCCGGCTGCACGTCTCCTCCTCGGCCGTGAACCGCCAGATCCTCAAGATCGAGGGCGAGCTCGGCACCCACCTGTTCGAGCGCCGGCCCGGCGGCATGACGCTGACCGCTGCCGGCCACGTGCTGGCCCGCCACGTCGAGCGCACGCTCGCCGATGCCGAGCGCTGCCACGCCGAGATCGCCGCCCTCGGTCGCCCCAGGCTGCGCCCGCTGACCATCGCCGGGCAGGAGTCGGCGATCGCGGAGTTCCTGCCGCCGGTGCTGGTCGATCTGCACGCCACCCTGCCGGGGATCGGTTCGGCGTTTCTCGCCGCCGGCGGCGACGAGCTGAACGCCCTGGTGCGCGACGGCACGGCGGATGCGGCCATCGCGTTCGACCTGCAGGGCGAGTCCGACCTGATCGACACCGTGGTGCGCGAGCTCGCGGTCGGCGCCATCGTGGCACCCGGCCACCCGCTCGCGAGCCGTCGCACGGTGTCGGCGAGCGACTGCGCCGCCTACCCGCTGGTGCTGCCGGACCGGTCCTGGCCGCTGCGGGCGCTGCTCGACGGCATGCTCGCAGGCCACGGCACCGAGTCCACCGTGGTCACCTCGTCGAACTCGGTCGAGTTCCTGCGCTCGATGATCAACCAGCAGCTCGGGGTCGGCTTCCAGACGCCGATGGGGCTGGAACGCCGTCTGGCCTCCGGCGAACTGGTGCTGGTGCCGCTGCGCGAGCAGGATGCCATCCGGCAGCGCCTGTGCATCCGGGTGCGGGCCGGCGAGCGTGCCGAGCCGCTCGAGCGGTTGCTGGTGCTGCTGCAGGCGCGTGTCGCGGCCTACGCCGACCGGTGGGGGTGATGCCGATTCGGCAACGCATGTGCGTGAATCCATGCTATGCGAACACCTCGTCGCCGGCATAGCCTGTGCCTGCCGTACCCGATCCTCGTCCTCGCCGGGAAGCCGTCGCCATGGAACCGCATCGTCACAGCGTCCGATTTCTGTTCAACGGCGTGCCGGTCGCGGTCGAGAACCCGCCACCGACGCGGACCGTGCTCGAGCACCTGCGCCGCGACCGGCGCTGCACCGGCACCAAGGAAGGCTGTGCCGAGGGCGATTGCGGCGCCTGCACGGTGGTGCTCGGCGAGCTGGTCGACGGCGGGCTGCGCACCCGTGCGGTCAACGCCTGCATCCAGTTCCTGCCCACCCTCGACGGCAAGGCGCTGTTCACCGTCGAGCACCTGCGCGATGGCGACGGCGCGCTGCACCCCGTGCAGCAGGCGATGGTCGATTGCCACGGCTCGCAGTGCGGGTTCTGCACGCCGGGGTTCGTGATGTCGATGTGGGACCTCTATCTCGAGCACGAGGACAGTGACACGCCTCCGGACCGGCAGGCGCTCGCCGATCGCCTGTCGGGCAACCTGTGCCGCTGCACCGGCTACCGGCCCATCCTCGATGCCGGCGAGCGCATGTTCGCGCTGCCGCGCGCCCGGTTCGACCGGCAGGCCGTCGTCGCGGCGCTGCAGGGCATCGCGCACGACGGGCCGTTGCACCTCGCCCATGCCGACGGCGATTTCCACGCGCCCCGTTCGCTCGACGAGCTTGTGCGTCTGCGCGCCGACAAGCCCGCGGCGACGCTGCTCGCCGGCGGCACCGACGTGGCCCTGTGGGTCAACAAGCAGTTCCGCGAACTCGGCGACATCGTCCACGTCGGGCAGGTCGCCGAGCTGCAGCGTGTCGAGCGTCGCGCCGACCGGCTGAGCATCGGTGCCGGCGTCTCGCTCGGCGAGGCCTACCGGGTGGCCGGCGAGCACTACCCGGAGCTTCGCGAGATGGGCGAGCGCTTCGCCTCGGTACCGATCCGCAATGCCGGCACGATCGGTGGCAACGTCGCCAACGGCTCGCCCATCGGCGACTCGATGCCGTGGCTGGTCGCGCTCGGTGCCGACGTCGTGCTGCGCGGTCCTGCCGGGTCCCGCACCATGACGCTGGAGGCGCTGTACACCGACTACATGAAGAAATCGATGGCGGCGGACGAGATCGTCGAGGCGGTGGAGCTTCCCCTGCCGGTGCCGGGGTTGAAGTTCCGGACCTACAAGCTCGCCAAGCGCTACGACTCGGACATCTCCGCGGTGTGCGCCGCCTTCGCGCTGGAGCTCGACGGCGAGGACATCGTCTCGGCACGCGTGGCGTTCGGCGGCATGGCGGCGGTGCCGAGCCGGGCGCCGGCCTGCGAGGCCGCGCTCACCGGACACGCCTGGAACGAGATCACCCTTGCGCGGGCGGTGCAGGCGCTCGAGCGCGACTTCACGCCGCTGAGCGACATGCGTGCCAGCGCCGCCTACCGCACGCGCGGCGCCGGCAACCTGCTGCGGCGCTGCTATCTGGAAACACGTCCCGATTCGCCGCTGACCTCGGATCGGACCAGCGTGTTCGCACGCCCCGCCGTGACCGGCACGCTGGCGCAGGAGGCGCTGCTATGAGCGCTCCCGCGAGCGACGGGGCGAACGCCTCGACCGGTGCTCCCGGGCAACGTGCCGCACGTCCGGCGCCCGTGCACGAGTCGGCCCACCTGCACGTGTCGGGCGAGGCGGCCTACGTCGACGACATCGCCGAGATCGCCGGCACGTTGCACGCCGCCCTCGGGCTGTCGGAGCGGGCGCACGCGCGCATCGTGTCGATGGACCTGGACGCGGTGCGCGCCGGTCCCGGTGTGGTGGCGGTGCTGGTCGCCGCCGACATTCCCGGGCGCAACGACTGCGGACCGATCGTGCACGACGACCCGGTCCTGGCCGACGGCCTGGTCCGGTACGTCGGCCAGCCGGTGTTCGCGGTGCTGGCCGAGTCCCACGACCAGGCGCGACGGGCGGCCCGCAAGGGCACGATCGTCTACGACGAACTGCCCGCGGTGCTGTGCCCGCGAGAGGCCGCGCGGCAGGGGTCGCTGGTACTCCCGCCGATGCAGCTGGTGCGCGGCGAGCCCGAGGCGGCGCTGGCGAGCGCGCCCCACACGCTGCGCGGCGAGCTGTCGGTGGGCGGTCAGGAGCAGTTCTACCTCGAGGGGCAGATCTCCTACGTCACGCCCCGCGAGGACGGCCAGCTGCACGTGTGGTGCTCGACCCAGCACCCCACCGAGATGCAGACGCTGGTATGCGAGCTGCTCGGCCTGCGCTCGCACCAGGTGGTGGTCGAGATGCGCCGCATGGGCGGCGGGTTCGGTGGCAAGGAGTCGCAGTCGGCGCTGTTCTGCTGCGTGGCCGCACTCGGCGCGTACCGGACCGGCCGGCCGGTCAAGCTGCGCCTGGACCGTGACGACGACATGATGATCACCGGCAAGCGCCACTGCTTCGACCACGAGTACGAGGTCGGCTACGAGCCCGACGGGCGGATCGTCGCGGCCCGGGTGGAGATGGTGTCGCGGGCCGGGTTCTCGACCGACCTGTCGGGTCCGGTCGCCACGCGAGCGATCTGTCACTTCGACAACGCCTACTACCTGTCCGACGTCGATATCCGTGCCCTGTGCGCGCGCACCAACACCCAGTCCAACACCGCCTTTCGCGGCTTCGGCGGACCGCAGGGGGCGATCGCGATCGAGTACATCATCGACGACATCGCCCGCAACCTCGGTGTGGATGCGCTCGCGGTGCGCAAGGCCAACTTCTACGGTCACGGCGAGCGCGACACGACCCCCTACGGCCAGACCGTGGTGGACAACGTCATCCACGAACTGGTCGGCCAGCTCGAGACCGACAGCGACTACGCCGCACGCCGCCGGGCCTGTCGCGAGTTCAATGCCGACAGCCCGATCCTGCGCCGCGGCATCGCGCTGACCCCGGTCAAGTTCGGCATCTCGTTCAACGTCAAGCACTACAACCAGGCCGGTGCGCTGGTGCACGTCTACACCGACGGTTCCGTGCTGGTCAATCACGGCGGCACCGAGATGGGGCAGGGGCTCAACACCAAGGTGGCGCAGATCGTCGCCGGCGAACTCGGCATCGACCTGGCCCGGGTACGCACCACGGCGGCCGACACCAGCAAGGTCGCCAACACCTCGGCCACGGCTGCCTCCACCGGCGCGGATCTCAATGGCAAGGCGGCCGAGGATGCTGCCCGGAAGATCAAGCGGCGTCTGGCGACGTTCGCCGCGGAGCATTACGGTAGTGGCGAGCGTGCCGAGCCGGGGGACGCCCGGGGGGAGGATCCGAACGGCGTGCCGATCGGCGGGTCAGGCGCCGGCTCGGGTGGCAATTCCATCGGCGACGGTCATGACGCCGGTGCTGGCAACGGGACCGTCGATGCGGCAGACGTCGTGTTCGCCGACGATGCCGTGCAGGTGAACGGCTGCTCGATCCCGTTCGAGCAGCTGGTCGACGACGCCTACCGCGACCGGGTGCAGCTGTGGTCGGACGGCTTCTACGCCACCCCCGGGCTGAGCTGGGACCGGGAGAGCCTGACCGGACGGCCGTTCTACTACTTCGCCTACGGGGCGGCCGTCTCGGAGGTGGTGGTGGACACGCTGACCGGCGAGTGGAAGCTGCTGCGCGCCGACCTGCTGCACGATGCGGGCAATTCGATCAATGCCGCGATCGACATCGGCCAGGTGGAGGGGGCCTTCATCCAGGGCATGGGCTGGCTGACCACCGAGGAGCTGTGCTGGGACGAGCGGGGCAAGTTGACCACGCACGCGCCATCGACCTACAAGATCCCGGCGACCAACGACTGTCCGGCCGACCTGCGCACCCGCCTGTTCGAGAACGCCAACCACGAGGACACCGTGCTGCGCTCCAAGGCGGTCGGCGAGCCACCGCTGCTGCTGCCGTTCTCGGTGCTGTTCGCCATCCGCGACGCGATCGCCAGCGTGGCCGACTACCGCGTCAACCCGCCGCTGGACACGCCGGCGACACCGGAGCGCATCCTGGACGCCATCGAGGCCATCCGGCCATCGATCGACTCGGCCGACGCACCGGCATCACCCGCCGCCGCACCCGCCCGCCCGGTCACGGCATGAGCGACTGGACCGCAGCACTGGTCGAGGCCACGCGTGACGCCGCCGTGTGCGTGCTGGTCACGATTGCCGCCACGCGCGGTTCCGTACCGCGCGACGCGGGCACGCGCATGATCGTCACGTCGGCCGGGGTGGTCGGCACGATCGGCGGGGGGCACCTCGAGTTCCGTGCTCTGGCCGTCGCGCGCGAGCTGCTGAGCGCGGGCGATTCCGGCAGCTGCCGGTTCGAGCGCTTCACGCTCGGCGCATCCCTCGGCCAGTGCTGCGGCGGCGCGGTGCAGCTGCTGTTCGAACGGATCGACGGCACCTCGCGGGTGTGGGTGGACGGTCTCGCCGCCCTGGTCGGCACGCAGCGCACGGCGGTCTCGGTCACGGAGCTGGTGGAGCCGGTCGGGGGCGGGGACGCCTGCGCCAGACGAACGCTGTTCAGCCGCGAGGGCGGGGCCGGTGCGCAGTTCGGAGCGCCGCTGCACGGGGATGCCCTGACCCGTGCCCGCGCCATGCTGGCCGCCCCGCAGGGGCCGTGCGTGCATTTCGAATCACCGCTGCTGTTCGACCGGATCGCCCCGGCACCGCTGCACGTCGCGCTGTTCGGCGCGGGGCATGTCGGGCGTGCCGTGGTCGGCATGCTCGGTCTGCTGCCGTGCCGCGTCACCTGGATCGATCCGCGCGAGGCGGAGTTCCCGATCCAGCGTCCGGGCAACGTCCGGGTGGTGTGCGACGAGGAGCCCGAGGCCGAGGTGGACGCCCTGCCGGCCAGCACGCACGTGCTGGTCATGACCCACGATCACGCGCTCGACGAGCGGGTCTGCGCCCGCGTCCTGCAGCGTGCGGATCTGCCCTGGTGCGGCCTGATCGGCTCGCTGCCCAAGCGCCGCCGCTTCGCGCGCCGCCTGCTCGCGCGCGGCCTGCCGGCACGGTCGCTCGACCGGCTGCACTGCCCGATCGGGCTGGACGGCATCGACGGCAAGCATCCGGGCGAGATAGCGGTGTCGGTCTGCGCCCAGATCCTCGGCGCACGGGGTCTGGCCGAACGCTCGGTTCCGACGGGCATGGAGGCGGGCAAGGAGGCGGGCATGGACACGAACACGTACACGAGGACGGCCGATCCGCGCACGGTCGCGACGGCGGAGAGCCGGTGACGGCAGTGCAGGCGAAGGGTAGCGGGCGCGTCGCCTATCGAGGCTCGATCGCGCACTGCCTCGGGGACCCCGATACCGGCGACGGATCGTTCGAGTACATCGAGGACGGCGTGCTGCTGATCCGCGACGCTCGGGTGGAGCGGGTCGGCGAGGCCGGGCGGCTGCTGCCGCTGCCCGAGGGGGTGGCGCTGCACGAGCGTCCCGGTCAGCTGATCGTGCCGGGTTTCGTCGACGTGCACCTGCACTACCCGCAGACCGACATGATCGGCTCCCACGGCGCGCAGCTGCTGGAGTGGCTCGAGTCCCACGTGTTTCCCACCGAAGCCCGTTTCGCCGATCGCGACCACGCCACCGACACCGCCGGGTTCTTCCTGGACGAGCTGCTGCGCAACGGCACCACCAGCGCGCTGGTGCTCGGCACCGTGCACGCGCACTCGGTGGACGTGCTGTTCGAGGCCGCCGCGCGCCGCGGCATGCGTCTCGCCGCCGGCAAGGTGATGATGGATCGCAACTGTCCGCAGGCCCTGCGCGACACCGCCGAGACGGGCTACCGCGACAGCAGGGCGCTGCTCGAGCGCTGGCACGGCGTGGACCGGCTGCGCTACGCGATCACGCCGCGCTTCGCGCCGACCTCCACGCCCGCGCAGCTCGAGATGGCCGGTCGGCTCGCCGCCGAGCATCCGGATGCCTACCTGCACACCCACCTGGCGGAGAACCTGAACGAGGTCGCCTGGGTGGCGGAGCTGTTTCCGGAAGCCCGCAGCTATCTCGATGTCTACGACCGATTCGGTCTGGTGCGCGAGCGCTCGGTGTTCGCGCACGGCATCCACATCGACGATGCGGACCGGACGCGTCTGGGCGACAGCGGTGCGACGCTCGCGTTCTGCCCCTCGGCCAACCTGTTTCTGGGCAGCGGCCTGTTCGACCTGCCCGCCGCCCGCGCCTGCGGTGCACGCGTCGGGCTCGGTACCGACGTCGGTGCGGGCACCAGCTTCGGGATGCTGCAGCTGATCGGCCAGGCCTACAAGGTCGCGCAGATGGGCGGCCAGTCGATCGGGCCGGAGCAGGCGCTGTACCTGGCGACGCTCGGCGGAGCCCGTGCGCTGCACATCGACGATGCCGTCGGCAACTTCGCCCCCGGCAAGGAGGCGGACTTCATCGTGCTGGACCCGGCGGCGACGCCCCTGCTGGCCCGGCGCTGCGCGGCGGCCGGTGACTGGCGCGAGCGGTTGTTCGCGTTGATGACGCTCGGCGATGACCGGGCGGTGGCCGAGACGTTCCTGCAGGGCACGAGCGTGCACAGGCGCGACGCTGGCAGCGGGGACGACGGTGCGGCTGCCCGCTAGGGAGCCCCTTCACCGCACGCGCTCGCCGCCCTCGGCCAGTGCCGCCAACGCATCACCCGACAGGCGGTAGCCGATCCATTCGTCCTTGGGCGATGCCCCGACCGCCTGGTAGGCTTTGATCGCGGGTTCGTTCCAGTCGAGCACGCTCCATTCGAGCCGCGGGCAGTCGTTGTCGATCGCGATCCGTGCCAGGTGCGACAGCAAGGCCCTGCCGACGCCTGCCCCGCGGTGCGCCGGCGTGACGTACAGGTCCTCCAGGTACACGCCGCGCCGGGCCAGCCAGGTGGAGTAGTTGTAGAACCAGACCGCCATGCCGACCGGCTCGCCGTCGATCGAGGCGATCAGCGCGTGCGCCGCCGGGTCGGCTCCGAACAGGGTGCGCTCCAGATCCGCGGCGGTGGCGAGCACCTCGTGCCCGGCGCGCTCGAACACGGCCAGCTCGGTGATGAAGCCGAGCACGGTCGGCACGTCGTCGACGGTGGCGGCGATGACATCGCAGGTCAGGTCAATCCGCGCCTCTTGGGCAGCAAGGCTCGCGGGGATCATCAGGGCGGCTAGAACGGCTGTCATCCTTGACATGTGCCCTCCATGCGCACCCCTGTGCGGTCTTCAATATACTGGGCGGTGCCGTCTGCGGCCACCATGAACAATACGTGACTGCCGCCGCCGCCTTCGGCCCAGAACCCGCGATTGCCACCCATGATGATCGCCTCAGCCGGAAATTGCGCGTCACCCATGCGGACAAGGGTGACTTTGCGGCGGGGCGGTTCGGCAGGGTCGATGACAGGGGCGAATTGGGTGCGGTCTATGTCAAAACTGACGTGGACTGTGTCCGCGCAGGTTGCGCCAACAGCGCAAGGCGGGGCGACTTCACAGCGCAAACTGTCTGCCACCACCGGCTGAGCAAGACACGCAAGGGCAGCGGCCGTTCTCATTCGGGCACGCCCTCACAGGTGCCGCTATAGCTGAGGATGAAGCCGTCTTCGGCAAAGATCGCTATATAGCGGGCCGTGTTGCTGTCCGTGATCGTGACGGTATGGGTAACAACAGGCGAAAACGACGAAAACACGCCCGACACCCCAAACGGGGCAGGCGACGTAAAGCGGCCTTCGATCGTCTCTGCGTCGGTAGACATCTGGGCATAAAACGTCGCTACTTCACCAGTGATTGGCATGTCCTCAATCTTGGGCGGAATCGACATGTCTAAGGAAAAAGAGAAGTCTGTCTGGGCACAAGCCTCGCCCTCAAAGCATTCTTGATCAAAGTTGCAGACCATTTCATAGGCCATGGTCTGCGATCCGGTCAGCAGTAAAGCCGCAAGCAATCCTCGCATCCCGCTACCCCCCCAAAAACGTGCGGCG
>ENA-ORXT01006963-ORXT01006963.1-marine-metagenome-genome-assembly--contig:-NODE-6963-length-10286-cov-10.562053_pt1 | contig 10286 bp, 10 predicted proteins | sample MGYA00237868_ERZ511482 | MGnify/ENA metagenome assembly ERZ511482
ATATTTCTTTAAGTATGAGGTATAAGGTATGAAGTATGAAATAATTCTAGCGAATATTCGCAAAAGTAAGAAAACTTCGAGGAATAATTGAGAATTGAGAATGGAGAATTGAGAATTAACTAGACGTTAGCCTAGACGTTGTCATACGTCTAGGCTAACGTCTAGTTAATTCTCAATTCTCCATTCTCAATTCTCAATTATTTAGGCTTGCATTCCACCATCAATTTGCATAGAATTACCATTAATATAAGAAGCTTCCTCACTTAATAACCAGACAATGGTATTCGCTACTTCTTCAGGTTGACCAATTCTTTTCATGGGTACTCTATTTTGTACCACTTTTTCTACCATTTCGCCTGCTTCACTGATAATAGCCGTTTGAGTAAATCCAGGACAGACAGCATTCACTCTTATGCCTAGTGCGCCATACTCTTGTGCCGCAGATTTAGTTAAACCAATAACCGCATGTTTCGCTGCACTATAAGGGGCATTCCCGCCAAAACCATTCAAGCCTGCTAAAGAAGAAATATTGACAATAGCTCCACCTCCATGATGCAGCATACTATCAATTTCTTCTCTCATGCAATAAAAAACACCTGATAAGTTAATCTGCATCATCCGATCCCAATCGGCATCTTGCACTTGGTGAGTAGGTGCTAAAACACCGCCTATTCCTGCATTATTAACTGCTAATTTTATAGGACCAAAGTCTTTTATTATTTGCACAATGGTATCCTTTACCGCTTGTTTATCCGCTACATCTAAAAGATAAAACTTAGCAGCGCCACCAGCTTCTTCTATTAAAGAGACCGTCTCTTGTCCCATTTTTTCATTGACATCTGTTACGGCTACCATTGCGCCATTTTGGGCTAATTTAATTGCTGTGGCTCTTCCAATACCGGAAGCAGCACCTGTGACTAAGGCAACTTTTTTTTTCTGATTCATGTTTTTTTTTGTTTATGGTCGATATACACGTAGCCCAGACATTCCTGTCTGGGTAATAGTATGCGACCCAGACAGGAATGTCTGGGCTACGTTAAGTAAAAGACAAAAGTATATAAATGTTTCTCATACTCCTCCATATTGATAAAAAATCTAAAAGCGGAGTTTATTTTCATCAAGAAATACTCTTGCAATAATGCTTATACAGCAGTTCCCCATTTAGAAAATTTAATTAGACTTTTTGTCCAGCAATTTTAGATTGCTGGACAAAAAGTCTAATTAAATTTTCTAAATGGGGAACTGCTGATGGTTATATCGCTTTATGGTTCTATTGCTGATTGCCAGCGTCTAGCGGGATAACAATAAAACCATATAGCAATAAAACCATATAACAATTTTATCCCTTTTATTTTTGCACTATGAAAAAACCTATAAAGTGTATAATTTTTGATTGCGACGGTGTATTAGTTGATAGTGAACCTATTTCCATTGGCACGATTGTGCAACTAGCTAATGAAATAGGAATAGACATTGATTACGATTTTGGCGTGCGTAGGTTTGTTGGTAATTCTTGGGAAAATGTAGCCAATATTTTAGCGCAAAAACTGGGTCGTCCTTTGCCTACCAATTTTGAAGAAACTTATCGTAGTACTTCCTTTGAGCGATTTAAAAAAGAATTGACAGCGGTCGAAGGAGTTACGGAATTACTACCACAATTGAAATTACCTTTCTGTGTGGCATCTAGTGGTCCACCGCATAAAATCCGACTAAATTTAACAGTTACAAAGCTGCTTCCTTATTTTGAAGACCATATATTTAGTTGCTACGATATTCAAAAATGGAAACCTGACCCTGCTATTTACAAACATGCCGCTCAGTCAATGGGATTTGAGCCAGTAGAATGTCTGGTGATTGAAGATAGTTTGTTTGGTGTACAAGCAGGTGTGGCAAGTGGCTGCCAAGTATTTGCCTATGCGGCTATGGCACATAATGAAGCAGCTTTAACAGCCGCAGGAGCCAAATTATTTTATGATATGCGGGAGTTGAAGAAGTTTCTCTAAGTTCAAGTTCAAGTGTCAAGTTCAAGTTCAACAGGGGACGTTACCTAGACGCAGCACAACGTCTAGCTAACGTCCCGTGTTGAACTTGAACTTGACACTTGAATTTGAACTTAAATAAAGTTTTAAGGCAAAAAAGGAGAAGCATCTCCCCCCCCCTTAATAACCTCCCTTACCAGCGTAGAACTAATATGAGAATATTGAGGGTGACTAATTAAAAAGACCGTTTCCACCCCATCGCCTATAATGTGATTCATCTGAGACAACTGCTTTTCGTAGTCAAAATCTGCTGCATTTCTTAATCCTCTGAGTAAGAATTGTGCATTTTGTTTGATACAATAATGTGCCGTTAACCCTTCATGTTTGTCTACCACTATTTTAGGCTCGTTTATAAATACATCAGCAATTTGTTGCATTCGTTCCTCCAAGGTAAAGAGGTATTTCTTTTGAGAATTCACACCTACGGCTATAATTATCTTATCAAATAAGGGAATTGCTCGTTTAACTACTTCTACATGCCCGATTGTAATAGGATCAAAAGAACCAGGAAAGACCGCTACTTTCATATATTTGCATTAAATGTAATTACTTAGGAACTATTCAGCAGAATAGAGAGCAGAGAATAGAGAATAGAGAATAGAGAATTACCACAAAAAAAACTATAAAATCGGATAAAAATCTAAAGAATTTCACTAATTCCTACGTCTTGTCTCTATTCTCTCCTCTCTGCTCTCTCTTCTGTTGAATAGTTATGTCTTTTAAGAGAATTTTCCATTCTCTGCAAAAGAAACCTTCTAAGTGGTAACCATTAAATAATCAAAATGGTCGACAAGATAAAAAAATTAGAAAAGATTTCCACTAAATTGGAATTAAAGCCCGAAAAAAGAAAAGCGTGGAATCAAGCAGTGCAGAACTATATAGAAGATTTTCTAGAAAATTTCAATAAACAATATACCTTTCAAGTTTCCGAAGATTTGGGAAAAGGAATTGTAGATGTCCCAATAGAAGAAAACGGAAAACCAATGGCGTATTTATTGGAACAATTGAAAAAACACGTAGATACACCGAACCTCAATCCCGCTTCTGGGGGACATTTTGGCTATATTCCAGGCGGGGGCGTTTATACCACTGCACTAGCAGATTATATGGCAGCTGCTACCAACAGGTTCACAGGCATATTCTATCCTTGTCCGGGCGGTGTCCGCATGGAGAATCATTTAATTCGTTGGATGTGTAAAATGGTTGGGTATCCAAATACAGCTTTGGGGAATTTAAGCTCCGGTGGTTCAATTGCAAACCTTTCCGCTATTACCACAGCTAGGGATGCTAAAGGCATTAAAGCAAGAGATATTGAAAACTGTGTTATTTACCTTACCCATCAAGCACACCATTGTGTAGAAAAAGCTTTCCGAATTGCAGGAATGCGAGAGGCGGTCTATAGATATATCCCAGTAGATGACCATTTCAAAATGAAAACCACTGTATTGGAACAACAAATCGTAAATGATAAAGAAAAAGGATTAAAACCTTTTATCGTCATTGGTTCGGCTGGCACGACCAATACAGGTACAATAGACCCATTAGAACAAATTGGCTTACTAGCAAGCGAATATGATTTATGGTTTCATGTAGATGCTGCCTACGGCGGTTTTTTTATGCTTTGCCCAGACAAGAAAGCTGCTTTTAAGGGAATAGAACGATCTGATTCCCTCGCCATTGACCCGCATAAAGGATTGTTTTTATCTTACGGCATTGGGGCATTATTAGTCAAAGATGTAAATGCTTTATATAATACACACAAGTATACTGCAGATTATTTACAAGATGCTTCTCCAGCAGACCAAGACCCTTCTCCATCTGATTTATCTCCTGAATTAACGAGGCATTTTAGAGGCTTACGGATGTGGTTATCTTTACAATTATTAGGTATTGCCCCCTTTCGTGCTGCTATGGAAGAGAAAATATTATTGTGTCACTATTTCTATCAGGAAATCCAAAAATATGGATTTGAGGTAGGTCCTTTTCCTGATTTATCTATTGCTATTTTTCGCTATGTACCAGAGGCAGGAATGGCTAATAATTTTAATGATAGGATAGTAGAATTAATTAAACAAGATGGACGCATCTTTTTCTCTTCTACCACTTTAAATGGCAAATATTGGATTCGATTTGCAGTCATGTCCTTTCGTACGCACTTGGAACAAGTAGACTTAGCCTTACATTTACTCCCAAAAATAGCCGCTGATTTAGAAAAAGAAAACAAGCTTACTCAATAGACTTTTACCTTTTTGGACTTTAGCCATTGGTCTTTAGTCTTTGGTACGCTTATGCGTGGCAGTAGGAATAAGCTAAATACTTTCTTTACACTCGAATAAACTCGACTTTAGCCATTGGTCTTTAGTGGCAGGCTGCCACTAAAGACTAAAAACTAATGGCTAAAGTCCAGCCTTTAATTAGGCATTTATCTGTGTTATCCTCTACTTCTGGAGGGTTTAGGTTTAAAAATGGAGAAATAAATAAGCTTACAATAGCTTTTTTCACAAACCTATATATCGTTATTATTTATATAAAACAAGAAACATCATTTTGAAATTTAACTAAAATCCAACAATCCTTCTGAATCACCTTATTCATTCAGACAATAATAAAATGCAATTTTTTCAATTTAAAACACTTTAATAGCCTTAATATTGCCAAATACGCAATAAAACCATAATTTTGTTGTAAATATTTTAATTTTACAGCATCATGGATTTAGATAAATTAGATAAAAACATTCTTTCTATTTTGATGAAAGATGCAAACACACCCTACACAGAAATCGCCAAAAATTTAAACGTTTCTGGAGGTACGGTGCATGTGCGAATGAAAAAACTAGAAGAGAAAGGAATTGTATCAGGGTCTAGTCTAACAGTTGACTATACTCGGCTAGGGTATGATGTTAGTGCTTTTCTAGGTATTTATTTAAATAAAAGCTCATTGTATGAGGAGGTGACAAAAGAGTTAAAAAATATTCCTGAGATAGTCGGCGCACATTACACTACTGGACTTTATAGCATTTTTGCTAAAATTGTGTGTAGAGATACCCAACACTTGCGGGAGGTATTACACGATAAAATACAAAAAATTCAAGGTATCCAACGTACAGAAACCTTTATTTCTTTGGAAGAAAGTATCAATCGACCGATTGATATTAGTTTGGGGTAAAACAAGAGTGTTAAGAAAATTTTTAAACCCTTTTTTACATCTAAAATAGTGGGTAAAAAGTATATTTGGCAGAAAGCTTCTTTAGAGGGAATGAATTTGATTTGTTTTTTTTCAAAAAAACAAATCAAATTCATTCCCTCTAAAAATCTATCATATTTACTATTTACCTGATTCCAAATTTGGAAGAAAATAATGTTTAAATATTTCTCTTAAAAAACCCTAATACTCCATTAATTCATTACGACTTGTTCTTGTTCCTTTAATGCTTTTAAACAGGCTTTTACGCTATCTTTCCAGTATGGTATTTCTATACCAAAAGTTTCTTTTATTTTATCGCAATTAAGTACACTGTAGGTAGGTCTTTGTGCAGGGGTAGGATAAGCTTTTGATAAAATACTTTTGACATTACAATCAATATTTTCTAATTCAAAAATCGTTTTTGCGTAATCATACCAACAAGTAATACCTTGTGGTGCGAAATTATATACACCACCATAACTTAAACCTGTATTTTCTATCTTCTCAACAATCTTGAAAATTGTGTCTGCTATGTCCCTAGCATAAGTGGGCGCACCTATTTGATCATACACAATACCTAATTGGTCTCGCTCCTTTCCCAGACGCTTCATCGTTTTCAGAAAATTGTTACCAAAAGAAGAATATACCCAAGAAGTACGTAGTATGATGGTTGCTGAATTTATTTCCATAGCAGCAATATCTCCTTTCAATTTAGAATCTGCATAAACCCCTTTAGGAGTGGTGGGATCTGTTTCTAATAAAGGTCTGTCTAGTCCATTATGGTAAACATAATCAGAGGAAATATGGACAAACTGGCAGTTAGTAGCTAAACAAATAGCCGCCATATTAGCTACCGCTTTTGCATTTACTTCATACGCCTTTTCTTGGTCTGATTCTGCTTTATCAACGGCTGTGTAGGCAGCACAATTGATTAAATAGACTGGGCTATGTTTTTTGAATGCAGCCGCTACCGCTTCTTCGTCTGTTATATTTAAAGATGTAGAATCAAAAAACACACAATCATATTGCTTTGTACTTTTAACAATTTCCTGCAAATCTCTGCCCAATTGTCCGTTGGCCCCTGTAATAATTATTTTTTTCATTGGTCTTAGTTAGTGGAAATTGAAGAAGCTGTAAAAAACTTTTTATGCACACCAAATTTAGGTTGTACTTTATCTTTTGGAGATAGAATAATTTTATCTACATCTATCTCCCAGTTAATATTTAAACTGGGATCATTAAATAAAATTCCTGTCTCCTGTTCTTTTGAATAAGAATTATCACATTTGTATTCAAAAATAGCCGTGTCACTCAAAACAACATATCCATGTGCAAAACCTCTTGGAATAAACAATTGTTTCTTATTTTCGGCACTTAATTGAATGCTAAACCATTCTCCATAAGTTGGTGATCCTTCTCTAATATCTACGACAACGTCAAGAACCTTCCCCTGAGTTACCCGTACTAACTTAGCCATTGCAACAGGCTCTAATTGATAGTGCAATCCTCTTAACACTCCATAAGTAGACAAAGCTTGATTGTCCTGCACAAATTCTGTAGTTATGCCTGCTTCTTGAAAAGTTTTTTTATTATAACTTTCATAAAAATACCCTCTATCATCTCTCCAAATCTTCGGATCGAAAACTTGTAAGTCTGCTATATGTGTCTTTGTAAATGGCATAAATTAATTTTATTCAAAAATCTTATCTTCTAGTGAGTTTCAATTAAGATACCAATAATAATATTTTTTACAATTAATCGACTTAATTGTTACAAAATCTTAACTACTTTCGCATTTATTTAAACTGGACGTTAGCCATTGGTCTTTAGTCTTTAGTGTCAGCCTGCTAAGTGCTGGGATATTATCGTAATACTTAGTTGACCCTCGTCTTTTTTATTCGTGTGTGAAGAAAGTAGTTAGCTAATTCCTGTTATCAAGCAAAAGCCTACCAAAGACTAAAGACCAATGGCTAAAATCCAGTTAAAACAGACAAAGCACTTATGAGACAAAGAAAAAAATCAGCAGCTTTATTCGAAGAAGCAAAGAAATATTTTCCGGGCGGAGTCAACTCTCCTGTTCGAGCATTTAAATCGGTTTCAGGTCCGCCACTTTTTATAAAAAGAGGATATGGAGGCCGTTTTACTGACGAGGACGATAATCAGTATATTGATTTTTGTTGTTCTTGGGGTCCCTTAATTCTTGGTCATAATAATGCGGCTATTAGAGATGCCATACTAGATACGGTCGTTAAAGGCACCTCATTTGGAACGCCTAATCGGATAGGTAATCAAATAGGAAAATTGATTATTGATAATAATAGATTCGTAGAGAAGATTCGGTTTGTTAGTTCAGGCACAGAAGCAGTCATGTCTGCGATTAGATTGGCAAGAGGGGTGACAGGCAAAAGTAAAGTTATCAAATTTGAAGGTTGTTATCATGGACATGTAGACTCTTTATTGGTGAAGGCAGGTTCAGGTTTAGCTACCTTTGGCGTTAGTACTTCAGCGGGTATTCCTCCTGCTTTTGCGCAAGAAACAATCGTTATACCACTAAACGATACTATTGCCTTGGAGGAAGCTTTATTTAATTATGCTTCCGATACTGCTTGTGTGATCATTGAGCCTGTACCGGCTAATAATGGCCTTCTACTCCAAGATCTAGCCTTCTTACAACACCTGCGTTCTGCTTGTACTAGGCATGGCGTTTTATTAATATTTGATGAAGTAATTTCTGGTTTTAGAGTGGGTTTCCAAGGTGCGGCAGATTACTATGATATTGTTCCAGATATACTGACCTATGGAAAAATTATTGGTGGAGGTATGCCAGTTGGTGCTTATGGTGCTAGTGCAGAAATCATGAGCCATATTGCACCTGATGGCCCTGTTTATCAGGCAGGTACTTTGTCTGCCAATCCCGTAGCTTTAGCTGCTGGTTATGCTGCTTTATCCCAATTAGTGCAGCCTGATTTTCATTTTAAATTAGCGGCAAAAACAGATTGGTTTATTAAGCAATTGGAAGCTTATTGCTCACAGAAAGGCTATGAAGTTACTTTCCCACATATAGATTCTATTTTTTGGATTGCTTTTACGACAGACCGTATACAAGCGGCGGACCAAATTGAACCAAAAAGTATGGAGAAATTTAAGGTCCTTCATCATGAATTATTACAGAGTGGTATCTATTTGGGCCCTTCTGGTTATGAGGTAGGGTTTGTATCTGCTGCCCATACGAAAGAAGATTTGGAAGAAGCAATTGAAAAAATTTGTGCAGCTATGGATGTTGTCTTTGGGTAAGTACTAAAACTCAGTGGCCTCTTTCAGGACGTAAGTCAAACTATTAATGTCTTGTTCATTTAATTGGAGCATCCCCTTGAAGGTGAGTCTTGCGTCGGTAGCATAGCGTTTCATGGTAGTAAACTTTAGTTGGACCACTGTCTCAGGTCCAGCACCACCACAAAAAAAACAAACGGCATTAGGGTTTTTAGAAAGTGCGAAGGAAAGACCCATTGGGTCCATTGGAATCATATAACCTGTTATACTTACTTCTTGATCCTTGAATTGGGAGACCATAGGACCAAAAGTAGCCTGATTGAAAGTTAAATCTGCGGTTTCGTCTTTTTTTTCTTCAAAATGAACATCCGCTAGAATATTCCAATCAATGGAGGTTTGTGCGTATAAAGAGTTTATTAAAAAATAAAAAGATAGAAAACCGTAAATAAAAAATTTCATAGGCCAAGTATATGTGTTATTTTGTTCCTTTTACTAAACGACTATTCATATAATCTAGTATGAAGAAGTCCTTAATAACCCATATATAGATGGCACCTTAAACTTGATAAAATAGGGATATTCTATTATTAGCAATGTTGATAGTAAACGTATTTGAACTTGCTACTTGAATTTGAAATCCCAATTTATCCTTGTCTACGCTTTATTTCATCTCTGATTTCTGCAGCTTTTAGATAATCCTCTCGATCTAATACATCCGTCAGCATTTTTTCTAGATCTTCTACAGGGTATTGAGATAGGGCCACTGGTTTTTGTTTACCCCGACGTTTTGGGCGTTTTTTAGAAGTCTTCACTTCTTCTTCTTCCGAATCTTCCAGTATCACACCTGCTGCATCTAAAATAAACTCATAAGTATAAATAGGGCAATTAAAGCGTACCGCCATCGCTAAAGCGTCAGAAGTGCGAGAATCCACTTCAATGACTTCTCCGTCTTTAAGACATATCAAACGAGCGTAAAAGATACCGTCCAGTAAGTTATTAATTATCACCTCTTGTAATTCAACATGCAAGGTATCCATCGTATTTTTAAACAAATCGTGCGTCAAAGGACGGCTAGGAGTCATTCTTTCCATAGCTACCGCAATAGCTTGAGCTTCAAAACCTCCAATCACGATAGGCAGCCTTCTAGCTCCACCTTGTTCGCCTAATACTACTGCATAGTTAGCGGAATGGGTGACGCTATGAGATAATGCAACAATGTCTAATTCAATTTTTTTCATATCGGTTCACAAAACTGCCTAATAGTAGATAAAATATGCCTAAGATAAGTGTGTAGAAATAAATACACACTTTTTAAGATACTAACTTATATCGTTTTTTCTAGAAAAAGGTTAAGTTGTAAAGCTTTTTTTCGTCAATTGAGAAAAAAAATTTCCATACTGAACCCCAGTTTTACTAGAAAACTTCCTGCCTCTGTCTCCAACTGATTCGTCTTGGTGACTTTAGAGACTATTTTCCTAAATTTAAGGCATTATTAAAATTACAATTATATTTTCAAATGCCCAAGTCTATGCTGTAAGTATTGATAAAAAAATAAAGCCCGCTTTTAAATTTTTGAAAGGACCATTTTTTCTATAATTTTCAAATCATATAAAAATACTCAATTCAAAAATGCGTAACTTATTTTTTCATTGTTACTAAAAAGGTAAGTAATCCACTAAGTTCATAGTAAATCGGTGTTTCCTAAAACTTCAGGCATCTTTAAAAAGCGCACAAAACTACTAATTCTAAGTATAAAAATAAAGTCCGCAAGCTAAACTGAGCTTACGGACT
>ENA-ORXT01006965-ORXT01006965.1-marine-metagenome-genome-assembly--contig:-NODE-6965-length-10285-cov-9.524980_pt1 | contig 10285 bp, 12 predicted proteins | sample MGYA00237868_ERZ511482 | MGnify/ENA metagenome assembly ERZ511482
GGGGGGGGGGGGGGGGGGGGGGGGGGGGGGGGGGGGGGGGGGGGGGGGGGGGGGGGGGGGGGGGGGGGGGGCTGCTGTGCCGGCGAGATGCGGATTGTTGACGGCCTCCGGCCGTCGACCGCTGAATATCACCCTCGGATTCGGCACATATTCTCGCTCGCAATCCACCACCGCTTTCCGAATCCAAGCTAAGAAGTCTGCAATCCAATTTCTGTAGTTCTTTAGGGACGTGAACTGGCACACTTGCTTCGATCTCACATCACACAGAAGCGGAATTCCCTGCGCAGCCCCTCAACCTCGAATCCGTGTCCAACTGACGAGATCAACCTCTGCTGCTCTCTGACACAAAGCGAGCCGGTGCCTAACCCAATTGGCAGGTGGCCCGGCCCATCCGGCACTGTCTGGCGGCACGTGCTTCTGACGCGTCGCGCGCGTCTCGTCCCTTTGTGAAAACAGTGGGAACCAGAGTCGAGAAGGCGCTGTTGAAGAGCTGCACCGGCCTTACATCCCCCCCTGAGCGTGTAAGATGTTGTGTACTTTGTTGATTGTCCTTTGTGAAGAGTAACCCGATCAAGCCCTACCATTGGCATACGCACGATGGGTCTCAGAAGGAGTTCACAGTCAACTGTACTGGCCATTATTAAGCCGATACCGATGCAGTAATCAATGCAAGAGGTCTCGGCAGTGAGCTTTTGTTCCCACCACGTGTGAGAGCGCCGTTGACTCCCCCGCCATGGGGGCAATACTGGAGAGAAGCATATCCATTTTGTACCTTTGCTGGCCTTGGCCGGGCTTTCATGGTCGCGGAATTCTGGAAAGACGTTTCTACGCTATCGCGCCCAGTCGCACGACTGCGGTGTATTGTCTGGAATCGATCATCTCGAGCTTGTGTCGCCGATGGTTCCCGGATGTTTTCGTAGGTCCGTGTACGTTGACTCTTTCATTGTAAAACTTTAGACTTGTCACATGTGCCGGTCGCTGCTGATGCCGCCGATGTGCCGGATGATATGAGGAACGACCGTAGACGTACGAAGAAAGAGTTCTTCTAGCTGTTCTAGTCATATTTTGAGCATGAGAAGCTACAGAATTGGTCTCTGCAGCTGGGTGCTTCTCTATCCCTCCAGACTCTTCCCGATTTCTCACTCTATGCCAATCCGGAACGGGCTCTGACCAATTTCTGGTGCAGACACCAAATGGTCTGATCTGGCTTCTCATCAAAATGCACTTTTTCTCGGCCGACTGCGAGCGTCACCGACCATTCCATCACCACCGCCCATGTCAACCAGCGGCCCCATAGGTCGTCAAAACATCCCTACAGCACTGATGAGACGCATTCTGTCGCTGGGCCACGTCGAGTTGGCGGCTGCAGGGTCACTAGCGGGCACTTTATTTCACAATATTTGTTCAGTGCGAGGGCGGCGTGCAAGGAAATCCTCTATCTCACCAGCCTGTAGTCGTCGCCGCCTGAGGCCCGTTAGCAGCACGTTTCGCAGTTCCTCGGGGCCCGCAGAACCGGTGTGCATTATGTGCCAAAGAACATGTGGGCCTCCGACAGACCGTTACTGTATTTACAAGACACGCGAGCAAAGTATACTTTCAGTGCGATTAAATTGATAATCAGTACTGGCCGGCACCTTCGTGGTGGCCACCTTCTTCACAGCAGCTCGCACCGCGATGTACCCTCCCATTTGGCAGACTACGGCTGCGGCGCCCTTCACTATCGCATCTGCGGCCATGTCTGGCGGGCGTGGGCTTTTTGTTTCTCCATCCCATGTTGTTAATGCCCTTTCTTCTCTTGAGGACGTACACGCCCGCTACGGCGGTTGTTTTTCCCGCGCCATGCGCATGCCGGCAGACGCCGTTGTCGAACTGGTTTACGTTAGGCGCCTGCGTCTTCCGCGTCGCGGACTGTCTCCTGTGTGCCGTACAGCTCTGGCCTTGCGGTACTTAGGTGGCTGTAGCTACGTGGACATCTGTGTAGTAATTGGCGTGCACCCCGCCACGCTGTACCGGTTTTTGTGAGAGGTGATTGACGCCATCAATACAACCCTCTTCCCTGGACATGCAAGTCCAGCTGAGCTGCCATCAACGCCGCCTGGATTATGCAGGAGGCTTCCAACGGCGCCGCTGATCGCCCTTTGGCAACGTGGTTGGCACATTGGACGGCGTGGCGGTTGGCCAGGAGCAGCCTCTGGCTGCAGACGTGCAGTGTGTGGCAGATTAATACAGTTGGAAGGGCTTCTACGCATTCAACGCACAAGCACTATGTGCCGCGGATTACAAGATTCGATGGATGAGCTGTATGAGCCCGGGCGCCTGCCATGACTCGACGGCTTTTGCCAAGACGCGCCTCGGGCAAATTCTACTAGACTCGACACAGGAGCTCACAGCGGCCTTGATGAACACCGGCTCCTGTCTTCTGGCTGACGAGGCCTATGCGGCAAGCGAGGTATTGGCTGTGCCGTGGCCGGGCTCTGGGCGGAGGGACCAAGGGAAGGATTCTTACAACTTCTACCAGTCCTCTAGTCGTATCCACATTGAACAAGCTTTTCGGATGCTCTCGTGGCGTTGGGGTGTATTTTGGCGCCCATTGCGTGTTCCTTTTGCGAAGAGACCGAGTTTGGTGCGGGCGTGGTTTTTCTTGCACAACTTTTGACGCGGGCATGCCACCGCGCGCGAATAAGTGCTTTCGCGGTGGGGGACGGACTCAGTGGGGTGTGGCGCATCGCCTGCTCCAACCGATACCGTGGGACCCAACCAGCGCGGGCGGCGCCGGGACTGCGAGCGCTTCAGCCTCAGGGTCAGGATGACCCGAAGAGTGGAGGAGAGAGGTTTGTTGCGTCCTGGAGTGGGGAGCATGTTTTGAATCAATGAGCACTACAAACAATCTCTCGCCTCACGCTATCACAATGCGGTACAAGACAGTCACACACACTATTGTCTAAAGGAAACTCTCAGACTCATCATCTCGAGTGCCGTCTCCATCCCCACCCTCACTCCCACCGGCAGCGGCTGTAAAGCCCACGTTGCTCCCACCGTCGCCAACACCTGCGGGTACGTCCTTCTCAGCCGCGGGAAACAAGATGCGGTCCAACTTCCGCTCAACAGCTTCAATAAATCTTGGATGGACATCGGCAGCCCTTAAGTTCTTCAGCGTCTCCGACAGGGTGGCCAGCTCGCCGACACTCGTCTGCTTCACGATGGAGTCCGCCATCGTCGTGGAATTTTCGGTAAGGGTTGCGAATGTGCCGCTGTCATCCACCCGTCTGCGCTTGCCACTGTTGGTGGACAGCGCACGAGTGCCCTGCCCAACCTGGCGCGGAAGGTCACTTTCAACCCCAGCGCTGCCGATATCTGGACTCGCCAACTTCAGCACCACGTCGTTGACCTTGAACAGATGGGAACAATAATCCAGAAGTGTGTCACCACGTGAAAAAGACCCGCAAAGGGTGACGTTGTTTTGACCTGAGCTTGAGTACCTCTTGTACATAGGCCAGAAAGACGAAGTAAGCTGACCAACCGTCCAAAATATCAGGTGCAGTAGCCAGAAGAGCAATAGAGTGCGGTGTGCAATACTTATGTTAGATATGTACTCAGCCTCTGCCATCGAGTTCGCTTCACAACAATCAGTATCAACATAAGATAAGAAAACGTGCTCAAGCGTACCTCTAACCATTTGGCCTCTAACGTCTCGCCGGTGCGAACATGAGAATGCGAGTTGGGATTGATGCCCCCATCTGTACACTCGGTAGGCACATCGAACAAGTCGGAGCTGTTGAAGATAGAGGCCACGATAACCACCCAAACAGCCCTGCTGTTGCCGTGACATCACTCCACGTGACGTCACGACCCCAGCAGCCACATCTGGCCGACACAGAATGTGGGCGAGAGGCACCCTCTCGTGCTTCATAAAGTTGGCGGCCCGACCAGCCGACGACCCCGAGCTACTCGGGAGCGGGCAGCCCGCGCTGACGGGCCCCGAATCGTCGGGGAAAGCGGCATCAGGTGCCACCTTCGATCTTGAAAAGGGGCGTGGCGCACCCGCACCCAACGAGAGGCTCGACGATGCAGCCTCCCTTTCACCAGCAGGCGCCGTCCAGCCAGCTTGATCGCCGGCCTCAGCGGGCGTGCCGCCGAGAGCGGCAGGGTGGATCTCCCGGTTGGCCCCCAGGCCCGACCAGTCGTCCCCTGCCACAGCCGACGATGGGGCCAGAGCGTGGTTGTTGCGAGGTAGCCAGGACTCCGAGGTACCCGGGGTCGGCAATGACCCCGGAGCGGGGGGCATATCGTCGGCACGGCCACTCAAAGCCACCCCGTGTGCCCTGCACCGCTCAACCAACGCCGGTTTGAGCCCGTTCGACGGAAAGCCTCATTCTTTCAGTATCCATAGCAGCCGTTCGACGGTAATACACTAGAAGCCATGGGTGGTTGGTAAGCCGAGGAAAGGGATGTGGTTGTTGGTGGGGGAAACCAAGAGAATGGGTTCGGGGTGACGAGGAGAAGAGAGTGGTTCGCAAGACGGGCTGGTGCAGTCAACGCCGGTGACGCAGACAGAAATGGCGCGTGCATGTACACAAATTGGTCGTCACCGAAAGCATTTATGATATTCAACTCTTGCTCATTCGCTAGAACTACGTGCAGCGAGGTACAGCGCGGTGCATCCCGGTGTTGTCAACATATGCGGCGCGGCCGCGTACGTTGACAAATCGGGGATGCACCGGGCAGCAGGGCAGCCCGCGGCGACCGTCACAAGCCAATAGGAGCTTCAAATCGCGGGTCCATCTTCTTCGAAAGCGGTCTGCGAAAGAGCCTGAGATTGTGTCATAAAACATCTGACGGCAGAGGTTCCAGGCTGCGTCCGAGGCAAGCGCGCACGCTTTTGCCATTGCCGAGGTCTGCGGGCGCCAGTACAGGGCGTGCCTATGCGCCTTAGTGGGTGAAGTCGACCGCAAGTCAAGGTGGCTGAGCGTGACAGCGTCTCATTGAAAGTTATGGAGCAGCGTGCTCATTTATGAGTGCTGCATCACGATTCGCGTCGCGCCGCAAATGCAACCCCCCAGCAGGAGCCCATATATGAGGAGTAGGGCACCCGCACTTCCAATTTTAGATGTCGACAAAATCGATCGTCTATATCGTTGGCGACTGTGGCTTGAAGCGACTGGTTCTAAGTTTTGCGCCGACCGAACGGAGCCACGCTTTTAAGCCGCTTCTTTTCAGCCGTCGTCCAACGGAGGTTCACAAAGTGATCGATGTGGATGGCAATCGGACGTAGGTATGGTCTCTACGGCTCAGCGTGGGAACTTAATGCACGTGATTGGGAACTGCAAGCATCCTTGTCCGAATTGACTCCCCTCGAGGCCAAGAGATGCCAATGTCGTGCAAAGCGTTTGCAGTGCTAACAACTGCATGCATGTGTTCCGCCCTTCAGTTCACTCCCCCCCTTTCTGTTCGCCATCATGCATTTTCTTCTTGTTCAGGGCTACAAGGACTACAGCGGAGAATACCATGGTGGCAATCAAAGGGCCAGTCTGGGCCTACCAGTGCGCCACATACAGTGGCCTTTTCGCTCAAGCTCAAGGAGGGCACAAACTGGGCTGAGTGGCGAGCAGAAGCGTTGAAGGATTCACTTGGAACCCCTCGCCATCGTGTGGCTCAGCCTTTTGCTATCCGATGTAGATAGGGCAGCTGCAATACTTGTTCGTCAAGGCTATGTTGATCAGCCAAGCGCGTGGCTGTTGATAATGAGGCATCCAGTGTTAAGGACCGCTTCCTTTCCCACGATTCTGTTCCTCTTTTCTTCAAGAGAACACGTCTGCCACTGTCGGCACCCATCGCACGCCTCTTCCCCCCCCCCCACATTCATTTTGGACGCTGCTTATCCTCCCTCTCCAACTTTTGCGATGCCCGCAGTCAACCTCGCCGAGGAATGCCTCTGCACGTCGTGCGCCTCGGCAGGGCTCGAGGTACATCGCGCACGACAGGGGGGGCAGGCAGCGCTGCGGGCAGTCTCTGAGACTGACGCACGCACCCGCCAGCGGGAGATGCAGATGCAAACGACTGCTCGTCACCTTCACCCCACCCCGGCTCTTGACGTTCATGCTGCCCCCCCCCTCACCTCACCAGTGCTTCAGGCTGACGAGGTTGCAAGCTGTCAGGCATCCCTCGATTATTTATTTTCGGACGGGGTCGAGCGCTCGCCGAATGGGCCCATAGTGATGCGGATTGCGCCTGCCATTCTCGTGAGGCGCCACAAAGACCGCATCCACCTGCAGCACGGAAACGGGCGGTTTCATGTGTATTTTCGTCAGGTCTCGCATCGGAAGGTTTCGGTGAGAAAGAGCCAGTGGAACAAGCGCAAGGCGGCCGTGAGGCGACAGCTAGTTACTGCTGGCACCAAGTGTGGGGCGGGTGACGCATTTTCCGGCTGTGCGGGCCGGCTCCGGAAGGAGATCACACTGTCAGTGCGGGAGCAGGTCGAGTTGGTCTGTGAGCTGCGCCTAATCTGGTTCATTTTTCGAACGATCAAAAGGGCGCTCGGTGGTTGCCAGAGCGAGCTGACCAGGCGCCGCGTGCTCCATGCTGCCAAACGGGACATGGCGCGGTCAGCAGCTAAGATCGCTGTTGTGAAATTCACGGGTGCTGACCCAACGGATGGTGCACTGGCAGTACAGGAGCGCGCAACTGCCTGATGTGACAATAGGCAATTCGTTGAGCGTTTTGCGTACCATCCCGACCATGATGGCCATTCACACTCTCAACATTAACGAGCTCCTCCGTCATGGGCTGGTTGTGCCTGAGGAGCGACAACCGGTACGATTAGTGCTGTCCAGCGACCACGAGGCGCAGTGCACGTTGGCGGGGCACGAAGGCCCCAATGGGACCATGCCGTGCAACCAGGGCAAGACCAGGAGTTCGCCGACAAAGGCCCATGCAACCCTTGACGCGAAAAACAGGACGCTGCACGTCGTGTTGCGGCCTTGGCATCTGCGACATGCTGATCAGTACGCCATTTGGTCGACGCCGAGGGCCCGTTCCGCACAGGAAGATCATCTTTCAGTAACTTGGCGCACACTGCTATCACCTCATCCGCGTCAAATTGTGCCAAAACTTCGTCACATCACTCTTGGGATCAACTTGTGGATGCTTCGACTGGGCGTGGAGGTATTGCTGATCCCCGAACGTCTTTCGTGGGGACAGAGATAGAGACTGACTCTGATATATATCATAAGAGCACGCTAACTGTCTAGAACAACAGTAAAAAGGCATCGAAGCCATTTGCCAGCCCGCATTCGGTGCCAGGACCTTGCATCCATCAGAAGTCAATGTTTGCTCTCGCTGGATTCGCTTTTCTTGGCACGGAGCAAGCTGCCCTGGCGAGATCCTGAGATTTTCCACTGTCTCTTTGCCACAAGTGCAGAAAAAAAAGGAGCTGATGTTGCTTTCCAAGCTTTATGGGCACATGTGAGCAATCAGAAGCCTTAAGTCAGTTCCAGGGGGACATCTGGTTGGTGGAGAGAGTCTGTCCGCACGTCAGTATCGGTCCACCAGGACAAAATTCGGGGATCAGCAATAGTCAGTGGGTGCCGCCACCGAAGTGCGGCGTCCGACTTTGCGTGCCCACTGGCTGAGTTGCTGTCAGCGGAGTTTCGCGGGCATCGGGTACCATACCACGGTGGCCCCGTCATCGGACGTCATTGCCACGCAATCGGGGAGCGCCGCGATGATGTTTCCGCTACACTAGAGCAGGGAGTCGACGGGGTGGAGGCGGAGTGCGTCCAGTACGCACCACAGTACATCCAGACGTTTGAAGACGCATGGAAGAGGTGAACCACGGTCCGGACGGATCCGTGCTACACTTGCAAATAACTACCTGACTACCGCTATTAGAGACATTTTCCGAGCTTATGGTGACAGATTTCATGGTGACCAATGGTGCGTCGTATGTATTGCTGTTTGCCCGATTTTGGCCGATGCCAAGCGCTACGCAAGCAACAGCAGGACTTTACACATCAACAATAACTTTTCTGATTTTCGTGTAACTCCGCTGACTGCGTCAAACGTTGAGCGTGGAGGATTTGCTCTCAAAATTGAGATAGACAGGTCGGAAGCCCCCGGCTGACGGCGTCGGCGCCGTCGTCGCCATCCGTCGTCCCCTGCACCCACAACGCTTCTTTATCCGTGTCTTCATTGTCCCCGTCGGGCGGTACTCACGTGGCCGTGTGCGAAGAGATTCATTATGGCATCGGAATCATCAGGTGCCGTACCTGCTGCTGGATGTGCGCCCAGAGGTACGCTCGAGCATGCCCCGCCACGTCATGGGGAGATGATGTGGGAGAAAGCCTCTTTTTCTGGTCTCTTCGTACACCTCTTTTCGTTGCCGTGAATGCACCACTTTGGCGGGAACGATATGCTGAATTGGTGTACTTCACGGCGTCGACAATTGCTTTCTCGGTGACTCCATCTGCGCTGCCTGTCATTCTTTTTTTGGAGGTCCAGGTCTCCGAAAGTGCGGTGTGTGCCGCCTGGCCGGACACAAATCGGATCGCTGCCCAATCAAGCACGAAAGTAACGTGTGATGCAGGTGTGGTCAATGTTGGTGTTCGCGGTGCTCAACGGCGTGAAAGGTCTGCGATGCTGTGGACCGCGAGGCGGACAGCGTGGACCAGATGACTGAGGGGAGATCGGCGCTGAAGTGGTCGTGCCCTGAGCACGGCAAAAACCCCACGTGAGCACGAGTGGAGGACAAGCTCAAGGACCAACCGCCGACGGCTCGGGCGCGAACTGACGCCGCACGTGGCCAAAATTGAGCGCTGGCCGAGGTGCGTCCGACCAATGGGCGGCGAATCCGAGTCCCAGAGGCGCAGTCGCAGATTATCAACTCAACGGGCTTGGGCGGGGCGTCGGCGTCTGCGGCAGTCCGCATTGCGGGGGCCGTGGCGGCGGTCACGCAAGCCGATGGGGCACCGAGGCAGGCTGCACGAATGCTGGGGGCGTTTGCGTCCAATGCGCAAGGTGAATCGGCTGGCGCCGTGGGATAGTCTATTCCGGGCGCACTGGGCACCATCGAGCTGGACGGGTGCCGAGAGACAGCTGTCGATGCTCTGCAATTGCCCTAAGGAGTGCGGTAAAGTATCCGGCCGCGACAAGATCGAATCAGCGGCTTCAATACCCCGAGGCGGGGCTGCGCGGTGTCGGCACGAGAGCTGCGGAAGAGATGCTTGACAGCTCCAACCCATGTTTTGGGGTGAAGGGCAGGGACCTCAAGCGCGCGGCGCACCGCTACGTCTGCCTTTATGCAGGCAGGGAGCTTGCCAAGGTGAATATGGCTCTCGCGGCGTTCATAGGAAAGGGAAGGGTGTAAATGGGCGCTTCTGTGATGAGGAGTGAGCTGACTTGCGCGCATGTCTTCGATGAGGTGCTGGCATTTCCGGCGAGGGTGGGGTTGGAAGTGTCTTCGGTGCCAGCGTCGCTGCGACAGTTTATTGTTAAAATGCGACAGGGGGACGACATGAGACGCTTCTACACTTACAGGACTGCGCGCCCGAGCTCAGCAGGGTGTGCAACGTCGGACTTAAGCGTCCTCCACCTTTCTTGTCCCCAAGACGCTGCAAGCGCCGCCACCACAAGAGATGCGAAAGGGCGTTTTCCAGGGGCAACGTCGAGGGGCCTTCACGGCCCAAAGTCGCCGACAGCGCCAACGTGGCCGCCCGCCAACGCCATCCCCCCCCCCCCCCCCCCCCCCCCCCCCCCCCCCCCCCCGCCATGCAAACCCCTGCCCCCCCCCCCCCCCCCCCCATCAGCCCACTCCTCAACCCCGGACATGTGAAACCATGTCTCCCTCCACGCAGCAGAGAGTAGCCGCCACCGCACACCAGATCAGCAGCCCGGCGGCCGTGCGGCGGCGCGGCGGCTGCGGCAAGTGGGCGGCGGCAAGGCGGCGGCGGAAAAGCGGCGCTGCGGCGGCGCGGTGGGGCTGCTGGTGCGCGAAGGCTGTTGGTGCGGTCGTCAGCTGAGGGAAGCGGGTTTGCGAGCGGCGTTGGCGGCGGCTGGGGTGCTGTAAAAGCTCGCTCTACCGCCGCATCCGTCATGCGGCGGCTGGCGCCGCGGCGTTGGCAGCGCGATCGCTGTCGCGCAGCCGCCGTCGCACATTGAGTCGGCAGCGCGGCGGCGTCGGGGCGGCGCGGCGGCGGCGGCACTGCCGCGGCGGTGGCGGCGGTGGCCGCTAAGTGGTGACGGCAAGGCGCGGGGTGGCCGTTGGTGCGCGAAAGCCGCAGATGCGGTCGTC
>ENA-ORXT01006967-ORXT01006967.1-marine-metagenome-genome-assembly--contig:-NODE-6967-length-10282-cov-8.653699_pt1 | contig 10282 bp, 8 predicted proteins | sample MGYA00237868_ERZ511482 | MGnify/ENA metagenome assembly ERZ511482
TCGCGCCGTTCCTGCTCCCGTTTCGAGTTCTCGTCCGCTTCCTTGCGCTTGGTCTGCAGGACCTGACGCTCGGCCATCTTCTCCGCTTGTGCGAAAGCCTGGCGCTCGACTTCGACGCGTTTCTCCTCGGCAGCAGCTTGCGCTGTCATCTCGGCCGGAGTCAGCTCCTTCTCGGGCTCGGCGGGGATCGCTGCAGCTGCTGCAGCGCGCTCCACCTCGGCCGCGACCGCATCAGCGGCGGCCGCTTCTGCAGCTACCTGCGCCTCGACGCCGGCAGTAGCGGCGGCGGCGGCGTCAATGGCACTGTCACCGTCTTCGTCGGCCACCGGGACATCGGCCACGGCCGCGTCAGCATCACTGTCGACTTCAGCAGCGACTTCAGTGGCGTTTTCGTCCGCCTCGCCCATGGCCAGCTGCTCCTCGGCAGCGGCCTCAGCCTCAGCCTCGGCAACGATCTCGGCGGTCGGCCTGGCCGCGCCAGAGATGACCGGTGCACTCGTCTCGACCGGCTCCTCGGCCACCGCCGTGGCCGTGTCAGCCTCGGCTGTGTCGGCTTCGGTCGGCCGTACATAGGTACGGCGCGAGCGCACTTCCACCGCGACCCGCTTGCGGCCCGAAGGATCCGCCTTCAATTCGCTGACGCGCTTGCGCTTGAGCGAGATCCGCTTGCTACCCGTGGCACTCGCTGCGGCAGACGAACCGCGTGCCTCGCGCATGTGCGTGAGCAGCGACATCTTCTCGGAATCGCTGATCAGATCGCTCTCACCGGTCTTGGCAATACCTGCCTCGGTGAGTTGCACGAGCAACTTGTCACTGGAAATTCCAACGACCTGCGCGAGCTGCTTGACTGTGACTTCTGCCATGTTCTCTCTTTGTTCGACCCGAACCGGTCACCGGCTCATTGTCCTTGAGGACTGCTTCGTGGAAGGATCGTCGGTCGTGATGCCCGAACGATCGATACATCGAGTGGCCGACGACGTCGACCCACCCTTCACACGGAGGTGTCAGCCGGCCACGCCGGCACGAGCGTCTGCCGCTCCTCCGTCCTCGCTGCCGGCGACCGCAGCGAGGTCGAGGCCGCTGGCCGCGAGGCGCGGGTCTCATTCGACCGGGACTTCGGACCTGAGCGCTACCACGAACACATTGCGCGCCTGGTGGGCGACGAACTCGCTTCGACCTGACGGCGCCCTCGCCCCTCGCAGGCGACGGTCTCGTTCGTGCTCCGCGCTTCGTGCCGCCCATCCCCGGACGACGACTGGAGTGATGGCTATTGGAGTAGACTTATAACTAATCCTTAACGAAGAAGGGTGAAATTGTTTATTTGTTTAGGGAGTTTATTTGTTTATTAGATTTTGGATGAAAGTTTAATAAACAAATAAACTCCCTAAACAAATAAACAATTTCAAACAACCTGATAAGGTGCAGGGTCTTTTTCGCCTAAATCCTTAAACCCTTTCAAGCGCAAAATGCAAGAATCACATACCCCGCAAGCTAATCCCTGTTTATCAGGATCGTAACAAGTAGAAGTAATGCTATAATCAACGCCTAAATCCAAGCCAAGTTGGATAATTTTAGATTTTTTTAGATCGATTAAAGGCGTGTGAATTGTCAATTGCGCTGTTTCTTCCACACCTGCTTTTGTTGCTAGATTGGCCATGCGTTCATAAGCAGCAATATATTCGGGCCTACAATCAGGATAGCCACTATAATCAACTGCATTCACACCAATAAAAATATCTTTAGAATGGACCACCTCTGCATAGGCCAAAGCAAAAGATAAGAAAATGGTGTTTCTTGCTGGCACATAGGTAATAGGAATTTCCTGATCCATTTCTGCTTCTGAGCGACCTTTAGGTACCTCAATTTCCGCTGTTAAGGCAGAACCGCCAAATAAACGCAAGTCAATCTTGACTACTTTATGGTCTTTGATCCCAAAAGATTGTGCTACCTTTTCCGCTGCTTCTAATTCAAACTGATGTCGTTGCCCATAAAAAAAAGATAAGGCATGCACTTCAAAGCCTTTACTTTGCGCATACGCTAGTATAGTCGTAGAGTCTAGCCCTCCACTTAATAAAACAATTGCTTTCTTTTTTGACATTTTTTTTATTTTCAAAAACAAAATTACCGTCTTTTCGATAAGTGTTACAGTATTATTTATTGTTTATTTGTTTAGTGTGTTTATTTGTTTATGAAAGATGCCTATTGCACTAAACAAATAAAGATGCTAAACAAGTATACAGCCTTACTTATCTTTGTTCTTTTTATTGAGAACTGGAATAACTATCTAAAAAGAAGTCAGAAGGAACACGTCATACATCTGACTTCTGACAGTCCCGTTCAGAAAAACGGGACGGTCTGACTTCTGACTTCTTTTTAAACAAAAGCTATCAAAAAACATGTCATCTAAAGATTTTAATTTACTAGGAAAATCAAATAACACACCTCCGACAGAACCTAGCCAAGAGATATTGGATACCTTCCCAAATAAACATACTGAACGAAATTATTGGATAGAATTTCATTGTTCTGATTTTGCGTCGAGATGCCCGATTACCCAACAATCTGATTTTGCCAAAATTTATATTAACTATATTCCAGCGGCAAGTTGTGTAGAAACGAAATCCTTAAAGTTCTATTTACAATCGTATAGGGACCAAAACAAGTTCAATGAACAAATTGTCAATACAATTTTAAATGATTTAGTAGCCGCTTGTGCGCCAAAGTGGATGAAAGTAAAAGGGGTATTTGCGCCAAGAGGAGGAATTAGTGTAGTGACGGTGGCGGAATATCCTGATACTGCTTTTTCGAAATACATTGAGGGATAATTTCTTTGTGAACGAGTTGTTACAAAATGAGTGGAATCTGCCAATAAATTTGGCAATTATGTAGTACGCAAACATACGTTTTATCAATTTTTTGGCTGACGCTCTAACAAGCAGGAAGTCGGCGACTAAAGTCGCCGCTACAAGTTTCTCCAAAAAGGAATAAAAAAGGATAAATCCGTACAAAAACCAGCAATAAGTTGGACAGTTTTTAAATTCGCCTTACTTTTGCGAACTATTTCAAAACAATACTTTAAACAAAAAAATATTCTAACTACTTAGGAGGTTTTTTTTTCTTGAAAATTTTCAAGAAAAAACTACTTTTCATCCTGAGTGATGAGGGGAGGTTTGTTTTAAGTAGTTAAAAATATTTATAAAATAATTGAGGGATAGCTTTTAGAGATAGAGATGTTCGAAAGGTGTCCTACATTTTCATCAAACAACAAAACGATCATGGGTCAATCTATTATTTATGGGATTCCTCTTTTAGGAGTAGTAGCCCTTTTATTTACCTTCTGGAAATCCGCATGGGTAACAAAACAAGAAGTAGGCACAGAGAAAATGGCATTCATCGCTAAGAATATCGCAGATGGTGCAATGGCATTTTTGAGAGCTGAATATAGAGTCTTAGCTGTTTTTGTAGTCGTAGTGGCTGCGATATTAGCCTTTACGGCTGGTGCAGATTCTTCTCCTTTTGTAGCACTTTCATTTATATTAGGCGCTATCTGTTCTGCTTTAGCAGGTTTCTTGGGGATGCGTGTAGCGACTAAAGCCAATGTACGAACAACCAATGCCGCTCGTACCAGTTTAGGCAGAGCTTTAGAAGTTGCTTTTAGTGGTGGAGCAGTTATGGGATTAGGGGTTGTTGGGTTAGGAATTTTAGGCTTAGGCTCCTTATTAATTTTATATAAAGGAATGTTCGGTATTGAGAACATAGACAATGTAAGACGAGTCATTACTGTTTTAACAGGCTTTTCTTTTGGTGCTTCCTCTATTGCTTTATTTGCGCGTGTCGGTGGGGGTATTTATACCAAAGCTGCCGATGTAGGAGCCGATTTAGTAGGTAAAGTAGAAGCAGGTATTCCGGAAGATCATCCGTTAAATCCTGCAACTATTGCAGATAATGTTGGTGATAACGTAGGAGACGTTGCTGGTATGGGTGCCGATTTATTTGAATCTTATGTAGGTTCTATTATTGGTACGATGGTATTAGGTGCAGCTTTTATGGGTTCTGTAGGTTTTGAAGGCACCAATGATTTTGATGGCTTGAATGCTGTTTTATTACCGTTGGTATTAGCTGCTACAGGTATCATCACTTCTATTATCGGTACTTTCTTTGTGAAAGTAAAGGATGGTGGAGACCCTCATAAAGCCTTAAATTTAGGAGAATTTATTGCTGCTGGGTTGATGCTAGCGTTAACTTATCTTATTATCACTTGGATGTTACCTGCTAGTTGGTCATTCGGTGGTACGCAATATTCTTCTATTGGTGTATTTGCTGCCGTTATTATCGGATTAGTTTCTGGTTTGGCAATTGGTAAAATTACAGAATACTATACAGGTACAGGCACAAAACCTGTACAAGGTATTGTAGATCAATCTGTAACGGGTGCAGCAACCAACATTATTGCTGGATTAGGCGTAGGAATGATGTCTACTATGTGGCCTACTTTGATTTTAGCATCCGCTATTATTGGTGCACATTATTTTGCTGGTTTATATGGTATTGCGATTGCAGCAGTAGGTATGTTATCCAATACAGGTATCCAGTTAGCAGTAGATGCTTATGGTCCTATATCTGATAATGCGGGTGGTATTGCAGAAATGGCAGAATTGCCAAAAGAAGTACGTCAGCGTACCGATAAATTAGATGCAGTAGGTAATACAACTGCAGCGATTGGTAAAGGTTTTGCGATTGGTTCTGCGGCATTAACGGCTCTAGCTTTATTTGCTGCTTTTATGGTAACAGCAAAGATCGAGACTATTGATATTGCACAACCGGTAGTAATGGCTGGTTTATTCATTGGTGGTATGTTACCATTTGTTTTCTCGGCAATGTCAATGGGTGCAGTTGGACGTGCAGCGATGGATATGATTCAAGAAGTACGTCGTCAATTCAGAGATATTCCAGAATTGAAGGCAGCTTTGGCGATGATGAAAAAGAATGAAGGCAAAGAAATGTCAGAATGGAGTAAAAGCGATCGAGCAGTATTTGATGCTGCGGATGGCAAACCAGAATATAGCAAGTGTGTAGAAATTTCTACTACGGCTTCTATTAGAGAGATGATATTACCCGGTTTATTAGCGGTACTAACTCCTGTAGTTATTGGTTTTGGTCCACGACTTTTTGGCTCAGATGCTGGTGCAGAAATGTTAGGTGGTGTACTAGCAGGTGTAACCGTTTGTGGGGTATTAATGGCTATATTCCAATCAAACGCAGGTGGTGCTTGGGATAATGCGAAGAAGATGTTTGAGGAAGGAGTAACTATCCAAGGCGAGAAGCATTACAAAGGTTCGGAGGCACACAAGGCAGCCGTTGTTGGGGATACGGTAGGTGATCCATTTAAGGATACTTCTGGTCCTTCTTTAAATATTTTATTGAAATTAATGTCTGTAGTGGCTTTGGTTATTGCACCGTTTTTGTAGGAAAATAACAAAATTTAAATTCCAACTGAGACGTTATTTTACATTAGTGATTTAGTTTTAGAATTTGATTTCTATTTGGTGTAACAGAAAACCTGAATCTTCTTTATAGAAGGTTCGGGTTTTCTTATTTTTTTACAAATTTCCCAATCTGATAAAGATGCTCCTTTTCTGTAAATCCACTAATAATATAAACGCCTGAAGGTAGATTTTGAATAGACACTTCAAGGTTTAATTCATTAGTAGAGCTAATACTTTTTTCAAAAAATAACTGTCCCATTATATTTGTAATGCGTATCCTTTTAATAGGGCAATCTACACATTGTATTGTTAATTGCTTATTGGCAGGATTTGGAAAGAGTTTTAAAGTTGGCTTATTCTTAAGAATGGTTTTCGTATCACTCAATAATCCATAGTTTACCCAAGGACGAGCCTGCTTAATAATAAGTTGACCTTCTTTCGTAATTTTATATTCAATATCCATTGCAAAATTTTCCTCATTGTAAGCATCATATAGTTGCTCAAATTCTTGGTGGATAATGGACAAATAGTCTCTAAGTTGTTCTAAATATTGTTCGTCCAAAACTGTTGTTCCAGCAGGTACTAGATTGGAAGCTTGCAGAACGGTATAGGTCAATTTCCTGTTAACATCCTTATCCACTACTACTTCTTCGGGAATGGAGTTCGCATCAGGATTGGTAATCAAATCTTCTCCAACTTGGGTATTCAAATAAAAAGTATTAGACGTATTATATAGCGGGTCGATACTGACACCTACGCCGTTCGCTTTTTCATCTGAGTAATTTGGATGGCATAAAACGCCCATAGCGGCAGTAGCATGATCTATTCTATAAAATTCTCTTTCTTCGTAAGCTCTTAAATTCCACAAACTCGCATAGACTTGTTTAATCGACTTAGAGATATGTCCTTCCTTTGGATGTTGTGTTTTTGAATCATATAGCCCCGCCCCATTGAACCCTGCCAAATCCTCATTATTAGAACTTGATCGGCATCTAATAGAAGTGCCTTGTGGGAAGGAAGCGTGCATAGCAGCCAATTCATCCATCATCCAAGTTGGCATGGAGGCTTGCTTAATCTCCTTTCTTAATTCTTTTAATCGTTCATTTCTAATCGCTCGATCTGCTTTAAATTCAGGATTGCTTATCATCTGTTCAATTACCTCAAAGAAGTTATTGAATTGCATAAATTCTTGATAAAAATAGAAGGGAATACCATAGCCATTAGGTATCGTTCCGTCAGGAAAACCAAAGTTGTGCATGGTAGCTATATTCGCACATTTTGCCCCAAAGCCATCAGACATTTCAAAGTCAATTTCTTCTAAGGGTAAGATAGTGGTGTAATTCAAATTCAAGGGAGGTGCCTGTGTTGTAGTAGGTCTTATTGCATCAAACCAGTTATTGACTTCCGCTAGGGTAGCCTCCCTAATGATATATTTATCCTGTTCTACTTTAAAATAGACATACTGATTTAGTAAATTAGCAATAGAATCAATAGCTAAAGGATCTCTAATAAAGGCATTAGGTACCTTATTTTGAATGGCTCTTAAATTAACATGTGACAAAGGAGTTTGAATAACAGAAGTTATGATACCTCCTACACGAGGAAGGGAATTGGGTAAGGTTTCATATAAAACAATGTCTCTAGGTCCGGGTATTTCTTCTAAAGTTATTTGGCGAAATAAACCAAATCCCTCTGCTTGATTCAATCCCCAATAATCTACCCCTTGGTATATATCGTCTTCCAAGAGAATAGGAATTCTGGATTGTTGATAGTGCAATGTATCTGTTCTATATTGTGCTTCACTGTTTTCCGTAACAAAATAAGATAAGTTGTTTTTTAAGAAGGGCATATTAGCAGCCAACAATTCATGGGTTTTTTGTACTACCTGAAATGCTTTAGGCTTTCCATTGCTATAATTAAAAGCAAAAGTTCCCAATGTGCCATTATTGGAAATACTAGTAGGATGATAAATAACTTGCCCTTTTATGATCTGATCGCCGAATTGGTCGATACCTATTTCTTTCGCAAAATCTGAATGAAGTGCATGTTTATCTCCATTAATAAAAAATACTTGTGGATGCTCTAAATCGACAATCATAAATTTCACAAATTCTTTACTATTGAGAAATTCAGACCATTGTATAAAATCCTTTTTAATGGATAATGCCTTAAACGTGGAGAAATTATCTACTATAATCCTTCCATCCTCATTCGCTATTGTTGGAGCTGCATTGATAGGATTTTGAAGTGGCTTATTTTGATACTCTATTAAATCATTCACGCCATCTTCGTCTGTATCGTTAGGAGAATCAATGGCGTATTCTAGTATTTTGTAATGTTCTATGGGATAAGCACCGAGTGTTTCCTCAATGATTGTAGTAGAATCCGTACCTAAAGTCATAGAAGTAGTTACTACAAACGAACTATCTTCGTGGTGTCTGATTTGTAAGATATAATAATTGTTAGCCGTTGAATTCACCTCTAATTGGACCTGCCCATGAGCGTTGGTTGCATAATTGAGAATGGGAACTTCCTGTCCTTTCAATAATGAAATACTAAGAAGCGTGCATAGCCATAGGAAGGATAATTTTTGAAAAGAATTATTGACCATAGATAAAGAGTAATGATTTTACTGGATGTAAACTATACTTTTACACTATCGTAAGTTATCGAAAATAATAAAAGGAAATCAAATTAGTATAGGTAAGTTCGTAAAGCTGACAAAATTAGATCGGGGAGTAGCTTATTTTATTTATCCATTTCATACTTCCTTTTATTTATTAGCAATCACCAACATTTCATATGCTTTTGTGTAAATCACCGTTTTATTACTCTATTGTCTTCAATTTGATGACCAATTTCCATGAATTTGGCTTTTAAAAGTGGAAATATTTTAGGATCAACTCGCAGAACTTCTGCCTTTTCATTCTCTATCCACCAACAGCTAAAACATATTTGTAATAGCCCGACTATTTTATGTTCTTTTGAATAGAAAGCGATTGAATCTCTAAAAACTGGCGAGCACGTCGTCAATACTTGTTTTTCAATTTTCGAATTCAATATTTTGAATATGGATTTAAGTTCTTCGCTATTTTGTTTAAAGGTTTGGACCTTTTCGGTTGATTTGTGCAATTCTCCATCCTTATTTATTATAAGAGAATTGTAAATATTTATTTCGTCTTTCAGCTTTTCAATTTTTTTCCTCTGAATTGATTTTTTCATAAACCTAGCAGGTTTAATTCCTTTTTCTATTAGCTGAATTTGTTTTTTGTTTTCTATTTCAAGATTCAAGAATTTTTCACCTCTTAGTCCTGAGTAGGTAATCGCATAGTCGAAATCTAAATGCTGAATATAATTCGAAATATTTTTCATTTTTTCTCGTTTATTAGGAACTTATAGTTACTTAATTTACAATTCCCTGATCCATATTAGGCCGTTTTGTTTTTGCTACGGAAGGTGTTATTTTTCAGATTCTTTTTAACCTTTTCTAAATCTACTCGATTAAAATATTTTTCCAAATCCCCCATTCCTTTTATAGCTAATTCAATATTTACCGAACCTAATCCAACAATTTCCTTAATAGATTGAATGTCTTCCTTTAATTCATTTCGTAGTATCGCTTGGATTATTTTTTGCATTATTTAAACAGGTCGATTTCTTTAAACTTAAATTAATGCTCTCGACCTAACTACCATTTCTGATGCTGTTTAGTTCCTATCTTGTTTTTTTATTTATGCTTACATATTAGACTTTGGACAGATTGGTCTTTAGTCACCACAAATAGTAATAGTCGTTAATTTATAAAATACGGATTCTTAATTGAAAGTAAATCCTTGTTTTATTTGATTCGATGTATTACCAAAGACTAAGTACTTTCGTCCAAAGTCTAATATATAGATGTATATTGATAATCTACTGTAATTCAAAAGTCTTTTAATAAAGCTGGAGTTTCATAGCAGCGTCTGCTATTTAATAAGGTAGCATAAACAGGTTATTTACGCTACCTTATTTTTATTTCAAAAACAGGAACTATCTCCCTAAAAAGTCGGTTATTTGGCAGTACAAATAGTCATATAATTACAATATTACCCTCTGTTTAGCCCACGAACAAGAAGAGTTAGAAAAAGTCTCGAAAATTGCTCATTTTACGGAAGTGGTTGCCAATCTACCAAATGGCTATGAATCTAAAATTAAGGAAAAAGGGGTTAATTTATCAGGTGGCCAAAAGCAACGATTAGCACTTGCTCGAGGGGTTTTTGTAGCCAAAGACAGCGAGCTTATTTTATTGGACGAACCAACAAGTAGTGTTGATCCAAAAACAGAGGCAAAGATATACCAACAGTTATTTAAAGAATTTGCAGATAAAGCGATTTTATCTACCTTACACCGATTACATCTGCTCCCCCAATTTGATTATATTTACATTATGGATCAAGGAAAGATGGTAGCCGAAGGCACTTTTGAAAAACTATATGCGACTAGCGAAATATTTCAAGAAATGTGGGCGCATCAGGAAGGGATAAAGTATGAAGCTGTGGAGTAGATTGCTTTATGGTTTTATTGTTATATGGTTTTATTGCTGTATTGTTGTATTGTTGAGTCCACTCTAAAAAGGTATTTTACAGCAAAACACTAAACAATTGGCAATATTCATTTTATGTAAAGTGTTGCTTTTGATGAAGTAATAGATGTGCTAGCTTTGGTGGTTGAATTTTAATCATCTTAGATGTGCCAGATTTCCAAAATCTGGCACATCTGGGCTATCGAAATATTAATTTTCAACCACCAGAGCTATG
>ENA-ORXT01006968-ORXT01006968.1-marine-metagenome-genome-assembly--contig:-NODE-6968-length-10280-cov-179.970401_pt1 | contig 10280 bp, 5 predicted proteins | sample MGYA00237868_ERZ511482 | MGnify/ENA metagenome assembly ERZ511482
ATGGAAATGTTGAACTAAATTCAGCTCCAGAAAAAGGCGCAGAATTTGTTATTCAGCTACCCATAATGGTTGACGAATTAGCATTAAATTAATATGTTAATAATATTCTGAAAGCCAGCCCCAATTTTTTTAAAATAGAAGGATTTCTTTTGTTTGATCAGGTTTAGAAAGGCTTTTACTTTTTGAGTTTTATAGACATATCGGCTTTAGCCTTTATTAGAAAAGGCTTTTAAAGATGCAAACCCATATTGTTCAGTTTCAACAGCTATTTCATCCGCTTATTTAAAAATCTAATTTTTATAAACGGGGTTTAATAACACCAAAAATTCTTTTCTTTATGATGCTTGCGTAAGTGCATTTTCCAAGGTTTTAATACCGTTCTTATTTCAACTCATTATTAATTAAAGGTATAAAAGGAAAGTTTTATAAATTAAGAAATAAAAAAAAGACCGAACCCTAACAGCCCGATCTTTTCAATATTTTATTTACCTATTATATAATGCTAACTCCTAAGTATTATCCATTTTAATTTTATTTAAAGCACTACCCGCCTTAAACCATTCTATCTGCAAATCATTATAAGTATGGTTTACCTCAAAAGTATCTATACTGCCATCGGCATGTGTAAGCTCAACGGTAAGCGGTTGGCCTTGGGTAAATTCGGTTAAGCCTTTAATGGCAACGTCATCATCTTCTTGTACTTTATCATAATCAGCAGGGTTAGCAAAAGTTAAGCCTAACATGCCTTGCTTTTTTAAATTGGTTTCGTGTATCCGTGCAAACGATCTTACAATAACGGCTCGCACGCCCAAAAAACGAGGCTCCATTGCAGCGTGTTCTCTACTACTGCCTTCGCCATAATTTTCATCGCCAAAAATTACCGAACCAATACCAGCAGCTTTGTAAGCACGGGCCGCATCGGGTGTTTTTTGCCGCTCACCAGTTATTTGGTTTTTTACAATACCCACTTCTTCACCAAAATAATTGACACCGCCAATTAGCATATTATTACTAATGTTATCTAAATGGCCACGGTATTTTAACCAAGGGCCTGCCATACTAATATGATCGGTTGTACATTTACCTTTAGCTTTCATCAACACTTTCATACCTGTTAAATCAGTACCTTCCCAGGGGGCAAAAGGGCTTAACAATTGCAAACGCTCGCTTTGTGGGTTCACCGTTACGGTTATGGCACTTCCGTCTTCTGCGGGGGCTTCATAGCCGCTGTCTTTTACATCAAAACCTTGTGGTGGCAACTCTAAACCGGTGGGTGCGTCTAACTTCACTTCTTCTCCATCTTTGTTAATCAAACTATCGGTTAATGGGTTAAAGCCCAAGTCGCCTGCTATGGCCATAGCCGTTACAATTTCGGGTGAAGCTACAAAAGAATGTGTTTTTGGATTGCCATCATTGCGTTTACTAAAGTTACGGTTAAATGATGTAATAATAGAATTGGCTTGGTCTGGATTGTCGTTATGACGCGCCCATTGCCCAATACAAGGGCCACAAGCATTGGCCAAAACTACGCCACCAATAGTTTCTAATTTACCTAACTGCCCATCACGCTCTGCGGTAAAACGAACTTGCTCGCTACCCGGTGTAATGGTAAATTCCGATTTCAATTCCAATTTTTTATCAATAACCTGTTGTGCTATTGAAGCCGACCGTTCTAAATCTTCGTAACTGGAGTTGGTGCAAGAACCAATTAAACCAACTTCTAATTTTTGTGGCCAACCGTTTTCTTGTACTGCTTTTTTAAACTGGCTAATAGGCCAAGCTAAATCGGGTGTAAAAGGGCCATTAATATGTGGCTCCAATTCATCTAAATTAATATGAATAACTTGGTCGAAATATTTTTCTGGATCTGCATATACTTCTGGATCGCCATTTAAGTGTTCTTCAATTTCATTGGCCATATCTGCAATATTTGCTCTATCGGTGTTGCGCAGGTAACGTGCCATTGCCTCTCCATAACCAAACAATGAGGTAGTTGCTCCAATTTCTGCACCCATGTTACAAATAGTACCCTTACCAGTGCAACTAATGTTTTGCGCACCTTCGCCAAAATATTCTAAAATTGCGCCTGTTCCACCTTTAGCAGAAACAATACCAGCTACTTTTAATATAACATCTTTACTGGCCGTCCAACCGTTGAGCTTGCCTGTTAAATGCACGCCAATTAATTTCGGCATCGCCAATTCCCAGGGCATGCCAGCCATTACATCAACGGCATCTGCTCCGCCAACGCCAATTGCTATCATACCTAAACCACCTGCGTTAACGGTGTGGCTATCGGTACCAATCATCATACCGCCCGGAAATGCATAGTTTTCTAACACCACTTGATGAATAATACCTGCACCAGGTTTCCAAAAACCAACGCCGTATTTATCACTCACCGATTCTAAAAAATCGTAAACTTCTTTGTTAACATCTATTGCGGTTTTTAAATCTTCGGCGGCACCTGTTTTAGCCTGTATTAAGTGATCGCAATGTACCGTACTGGGCACGGCTACTTTGGCTTTACCAGCTTGCATAAATTGTAGCAAAGCCATTTGTGCGGTTGCATCTTGCATGGCTACTCTATCGGGGTCAAAATCTACATAAGCCTTTCCTCTTTCGAAAGGTGTTTCTGGAAAATTGTTATTATATAAGTGCGTATATAATATTTTTTCGATTAGAGTTAATGGACGGTTTAGCAATTTACGTGCTTTCGCCACACGTTCTGGGTAGCGTGCATAAACTGCTTTAATCATATCAATATCAAAAGCCATAGGCAAAATTTGTTTGGTTCATTATTATCAACTAAATAAGGGCGATATAAGTTTGCAAAGATAAGGATTTTTTGAGTGTTTTTTGAATTACTGATTTGAAGCTTGAGTTGCCATGCTGCAAGAACCTTTTAGCAGATAAGAAATTATTTTGAAGGAGTGAAATTTTTAAACCAGCCCCAATTACACCTGATACCACTTGTGTAACCCAATAAAAAATGAATCAAACATTTTAATCAGTAAATTATACTCACTCAATAAACTTATCTCTTTTTTAAAATGTTTTTTCCTACTTCATAATTACTAATAAAATAATAGCCTAACTTTGTTTTCTAATTATTTTATAAGATGGTTGACATAACTGCTCCAAAAAAACAACATAGGAAAAAACCAAGCTGGTTGCGAGTAAAATTGCCTACTGGCGAAAACTTTAAAAAAGTACGCAGTTTGGTTGATGAACACAAACTGCATACTATTTGCGAAAGCGGCAGTTGCCCCAATATGGGCGAATGTTGGGGTGCAGGCACGGCTACATTTATGATATTGGGTAATGTTTGTACTCGCTCTTGCAGTTTTTGCGCCGTAAAAACTGGCCGGCCAACCGAGTTAGATGTGGAGGAACCTAAACGTGTTGCAGAAGCAATAAAGTTAATGGGTGTAAAACATGCAGTAATTACTTCTGTAAATCGTGATGAGCTGAAAGACCGTGGTGCGCAAATTTGGTACGATACCGTGCGTAATATAAAAACGCTAACACCACAAGTTACTATTGAAACCTTAATACCCGATGTTAAAGCCAATTGGGAAGCCTTGGAATTAATGATTAATGCAGGGCAAGAAGTGGTTTCGCACAATATGGAAACAGTAGAACGATTGTATCGCTTAGTTCGTCCGCAAGCAAAATATTACAGAAGTTTAGAGCAAATACAACGCACCAAAGCATTTAACAAACGTACCAAAAGTGGCATAATGGTGGGTTTGGGCGAAACCCAAGATGAAGTATTTAAAGTAATGGATGATTTAGTGGAACACGGATGTGATATTTTAACCATTGGTCAATATTTACAGCCTACCAAAATGCACTTAAATGTTGCAGCATTTATTACTCCCGATACTTTTGAAATGTACAAAGAAGTAGGCTTACAAAAAGGTTTGCTGTATGTTGAAAGTGGGCCGTTGGTGCGCTCATCATATCATGCGGAAAAGCATGTTTTTTAAAATGTTTGTTTTTGATAAGATAGAAAACAAATAAGTATTAGCAGGCATAAAAACCACCCTATCCTAACTGATAATGGTTAAAAGTATACGAGTATACTGCGGCTTTGGGTAATGTAGAAAAAAATTTCTGACGATTTGAAAAAACATTATTTTCGAAACAAAATTTCATTCTTACTTTTTGCCAAACAAACAACCTTTTCTACTTTCTTTTAAGCCAAAGTATTCCATGCGTTCTTTAATTAGTTGAGCAACATCTACCGAAGTACCATCTAATTTTGAGGCTACTTCTAACAACAAATATTTTTTGCTTTTGTATTTAAAATAGATAGCTTGGCCTGTTTCCAATTTCACGCTGCTGTCTGAATTTGGCGATAAATTAGGATTCATCACCCCAGGAATTTTTAATGGAATGGATTTTAAAGATGAATTGTGTAAGGTGAAAGCAACTGTGCCATCAATACCAAAAGCAGCAGATGAAATACTGAGGGAGAGCAAAAGGATTATTGTTTTCATATTATTATCGTTTATTAAAAAACAGGTAGCGTATAATTTTAGTTTGTGTATTGATGCGCTTTAACTTTAATTGTTATTCAATTTAATATCTGTTAGGCTTTTAGAAATGACATTTCTTTGAGAAATGTCATTTCTGAAAACACCGCCCACATAATACATATTTCCTTTTTTTGTGGTATCTTAGGTAGTAGAACAACATTTCTTTCACCTTAATTAGAATTAAAAATGACATTTTTTCAAAAAATTTCATTTCTCCAATACCATTTCTCCAAACCTAATTGTTAACCACGCATTTGTGGGAAACACAAATGCCTAAACTACTAAATTTATGTTCGTGATCTTACTACAATCTAAAAATGACATTTCTCAAAGAAATGTCATTTTTCAAAACCAATCCAAATATGATATTTTTCGAAAAAATGTCATATTTCAAAACCAAACTAAATATGACATTTTTTGGTAAAATGTCATATTTTCCCTAATCGTAATCCTTTTATTGGCGTGCCAAGCCCTCTTTGCCCAAACCTCCATCAACCAACCCAACCATCCTTTACATTATGGTGCGGAATTTAACACCTACAACGGCAACCTGTTTTATGAACGAACGGATTTTTACATTCCGTCAGCTGGCATGGCATTGGATATGAGTTTTCATTACAACTCGATAAGAGATACTTTAAATACAGGCTATGGTTTCGGTTGGACTTTTAAATCCAACATCTATTATGAACAAAATGCCGAAGGCAATATCACTATTCATAGAGGCGATGCACGCAAAGAAAACTATATTTTAAAAAACGGAAACTACACACCAGAAACCGGTACTTTTAATTCTGTACAGTTTTCAAACGACACGTTAAAAGTTACTACCAAATATGGGCAAGTTTGCGAATTTGGAAATCTTAACCACAAAAAAATTACGAAAGAAAGCGACCTCAATGGTAATTATTGTTTGTTTGAATACAACCCGAATGGCCATCTTACCAAAATAACAGACAGCTATGGTAGAACCGTTGAACTTACTTGGAACAACGACTTGCTTCAAAGCCTAACCGACTTAAGCATCCCCGAAAAGGAACGTTTTTGGCAATACGAATACACGAATAATTATCTTACCCAAGTTATAAACCCCGAAGGTTTTATTTGCCGCTACGAATATAGCAATGGCTTACTGAGCAAGTTGATTGATGAAAATGGAAACGCTGCCGACATCACTTATCGACCCAACAAATCTTTACAATCATTTATCACTACCGAAACCGAACATCAGTTTGAATATGACATCAGCAATTTATTTGCACCTAAAACGGTAGTGAAAGAATTGGTGGAAGCCGAATATCAAACTACCACTTATACTTACGACGATCAAAAAAGGATTACTGCTAAAGAAGGCAATTGTTGTGGTTTTCGCTTTGAATATGAATATGATCTGGCTACTAATCAAATCAGTTTAATTAGAGATGCCAATGGGCAAGAGCAAACTTTTGTTTATAATGCCAAAGGCGATGTATTGCAAGAAATTGATGAGTTGGGCAATGCTATCATTTACACGTACACCAATCAGCACCAAATTGAAGTGATGCTTGATAGAAAGGGCAATAAAACACAATATGCATACAATGCAAAGGGCGATGTTACGGCTACGCATTATCCGCATGGCATTAGCATTTACCAAACTTTTAACAATGATGGTACGGTGGCAACAAGTACCAATGGTCGGGGATTTACCACTCAATTTTTTTATGACCAATATGGTTATCTCGACTATTCCGTAAATGTGGTGGGCGATACGATGCATTATCGCTACGATGCCAGAGGCAACAAACTGCGGCAATCAGATTACAAAGGAAATTATCACCGCTTTGCCTATAATCAATTGGATTGGTTAGTGGCAGATACTTCGGCTGCGCCATTTAATTATGTCACCACTTATGAGTACGATAAGATTGGCAACCTCACCAAAATTATTTTACCCAAAGGCAATTGGGTAGCGACTGAATACGATGCCATTTATCGTACCACAAAAACTATACAGCCTTATGGAAAGGTGAACCAGCTTTTTTACAATGAACGCAATCTGACCAAAACCATTGACCCACGTGGATTTGAAACACGCCATACCTATGATGGTCGAAATTTATTGATTAAAACAGAAACCCAAATTGATGCCAGCAATTACATCAGCACTTATGCTACCTATGATGATGAAGGCTTGGTTGTATCTAACACCGATGGAAACGGAAACGTGACTTTTTATGAGTATACCAAAAGAGATGAGCTTGAAAAAGTAATTGCTCCACAAGGCAGAATTAGTCAGTTTTTTTATGATGAAAATGGTTTGAGCACTTCAAGTATGGATGCCAACGGTTACTCTATACGGATGGAATATGATTCGCTAAACCGGTTGACCCGAAGTTACAATGCCCTTGATGATTTTGTAGAAATGCAATATGACAAAAACAACAATGTAATAGCGGTGTATGATGAAATGGCTTTTCGAGATGCTACGGTTTACGACCCCTTAGATCGCCCTGTTGAAATGTACAATGCAGTTAATGATTTAATAATGAGCTACGAGTACGATGCCAACAGCAATCTGGTTCGCACTGCCGATGCCAACAAAGTAGTGAGCGAATCGGCTTATGATGAATTGGATCGTTTACAAAGCAGCGATGCCAATGTGTTGGCTGCTCCCGAATTTCAACAAAGTTCCACTTATGTGTATGATGCCAACAGCAATGTGGATACGGTGTATTTATCCATCGGCAATTTTTACAGCAGTAAATACGATTCTTTAGACCGGATGATTACGACTTCTGATGCTTTAGGTAAGATGGATTCGACCATTTATGACCTCAACAACAATGTGATTGCCTACCACATTTTTACAGGGGAAATCGATTATCCTGTGGACACCCTAAAAACCAAATACGATGGCATCAACCGCCCCATTGAAATAATTGATGCAGAAGGAATTGCTGCTTTTACCGAATATGATGACAATTCAAACGTATTAAAATATACCGACCGCAATGGACAACAAACGCAAATGGTTTACGACTCTTTAGACCAACAAATTTATGTAGTAAATGCCAAGTTAGATACTACACAAACTGTTTATGATGTAGCAGGTGCAGTCGTTCAATTGATAGACGACAATAAGCAAGCCACCACTTTTGAACGGGATGCTTTGTATAGAATAAAAACAGAAACTTTTGCCGATAGCAGTTCCAGAAAATATCAATACAATCCTGCAAGCGATTTAATTGAAATGATAGATAACAATGGCGTAAAAAGGGATTTTGTGTTTGATGAACGGCATTGGCTGACCAATAGAAATTACGAGGATGCCACTCCCAATGATGCCTTTGAATATGATGTAATGGGCAGAATGTTAACCGCCAACAATGCCAACGCCAATATTGAAATGACTTATCACCCTTCTACCAATTTAATGGAAGGCGAAACTTTAAATGCAAATAAAACGCAATATAATTATGACATCAATAAGCGTAAAAGAAATGTACAATATCCCAACGGCAGACAAGTAGCAGAAAGTTTTGACCTGCGTGCAAGGCTACAACAGGTAAAAGATATCAACGGTAGCTTTGAAGCCAATTGGCAATATGATAATGAAAACAAGACTACTCATAAAAGTTACAATAATCGCGTAACGAGTTATTACAACTACACGCCCAACAATTGGCTGAAAGATTTGAAGCATAGCACCTCGCTGGCAGCAAACCCGATTGCTCATTTTAAACATGGTTTTGATAAAGAAGGCAATAAACAATATGCCGAAAAACTGCATCACCCCACCCACAGCGAAAATTACGATTACACCAACATCTACGAACTCAATACTTTTGAAGTTGGTACTTTGATGACAGATACAACAGTCACCATTCCCAATCCAATCAACTTTAAAAACTTTGAATTTGATGGCGTTTATAACTGGACGGAAGTAAACAACAATGGCGAAAACGAAAGCTATACGGTAGATGAAATGAACCAATACACCAACATCACCAAAGGCGGAACAAGCACCAATTTACAATACGATTTAAACGGCAACTTGTTATTTGATGGCAAACAATATTACCAATACGATGCAGAAAACCGCTTAAGCAAAGTTGCCACCGATGCTGGATTTGCAAATATACTTGGCGAATATTTTTACGATGCTTTTAGCAGAAGAATTAAAAAGCAAACCGCTACTGATACCAATAATTATTTTTATGATGGCTGGCGTTGCGTAGAAGAACAAAGCAACAGCGATACCACTACTTATGTTTACGGAACCTGGATAGACGACATTCTAAACCGGCAAAATAATACAGGTGAACTATTTTACCATAAAAATGCACTCGGTTCTGTAATTGCCCTAAGCGATGAAAATGGTGATGTGGTAGAACGCTATGAATATGATGCTTATGGGAAGCCAATTATTTATGATGCTGACTTTGATACTTTGTCGGCTTCTGCTGTTGATAATGTTTTGATGTTTACGGGGAGAAGATGGGATGCGGAGTCGAGCATTTATTATTATCGCTATCGTTATATGCATCCTGAGTTGGGGCGGTTTTTAACGAGAGATCCTTTGGGGTATGTGGATGGGATGAATATGGTTCAGTATGTTGGTGGGAATGGGGTTAATTCAAGTGATTGTTTGGGGCTCTTGACTTCAGCCCCTGGTACAGTGACATATGATAGCCCAAAGGAGGCCGCTTACTTTGCCATGAGATATTTATGGTTTGATTATATCAATAAGGGTTATCAGTATGAATTAGGGGGGTGGATTGTAGAGGATGATGAAGGTCGGTTTTATTGGACTGCTCAAGGAAACGAACTTGGAGAAGTTGAAAAAGCAAAAACAACTTGTTATTTACCTGCACCGAATATCCCTAAAACACATACAATAGTCGCTTATTATCATTCCCATGGAACAGTAATTGATGGAAAAATTATTATTCCTAAATATGATTGTTTCTCCGTTGAAGATATTCAATACTGTTACAGAAATCCCTATAAAATTATAAATATAGATGCTTTTGTAGTAACACCAAACGGATATTTATTTTATTTTAAATCAGAGGAAGTGAAAAGTAAAATGCAGGATTATCTAATATTAAAAGATTTAGTTAAAAATATATCAAAAGAGAAAAAAGAATGTTTAAAAAAATTAAATGATTTAAAGGAAAAAAAAGTTAAAGGAAATAGAAATAAAATTTTGTTAAATAAAGAAATTAATTCAGTCAACAAAAGACATCTTAAATTTTACAGTGATCTTAATAAAAAGAAAAATGAAAGAGATAACCTTTATAATGAGTTATGGAGTCTCATCATCAAAAAAACTACAGCCGTTAAGAAGATGAAATTTAAATACTCTGATGCTGATATAGAAAAGCAAATTGATAAGAATAAACTTAATTTACCGCCCCTATCAAACTAATAAAAATGAAAAATAAAATAATAATAGTAAGCCCACTATTCCAAACATTCTAAGCAGCAGCATTTTTCAAAGTTTAGGGCAAGGTGTTAGCAAAGCAAGAAAAATGACATTTCTTCGAGAAATGTCATTTTTGAGAAAACGCAAAAATGACATATTTTGGAAATATGTCATTTTTCCCAAAGCCTAAACGAAATTAAAAGAAAAATAATGATGAGCAACAACAAATACATAGCCGATTTATTGCCGGATAATTACTATCACCTTTATAACCGTAGTAATAACAAAGAACCGCTTTTTAAAAATGTGGGAAACCGTTTGTATTT
>ENA-ORXT01006969-ORXT01006969.1-marine-metagenome-genome-assembly--contig:-NODE-6969-length-10275-cov-37.315258_pt1 | contig 10275 bp, 8 predicted proteins | sample MGYA00237868_ERZ511482 | MGnify/ENA metagenome assembly ERZ511482
CAAGGTTATTGTGATGATTTTGCAGCCGACTTAGGTTGGTCTGCCAGCAGTAATGGAGCTACTACTGGTTTTTGGGAGTTAGGTGCACCAATTGGTACTGATTTTAATGGAGTTGGCGATTCTAACCCTGCACAAGATGTTACAACCGATTTAAGTAACCAGTGCTATGTAACTGGTAACGGCGGCGGCGGCGCTGGTAATGATGATATTGACGGCGGGGAAGTAAGCTTAACCTCTCCAATTTTTGATTTATCAACTTATTCAGATCCATTTATTGATTACGATCGTTGGTTTTTTAATGATGGCGGAAACACAGCACCCGACGATCAATTTGTAATTGAAATTAGTAATAATGGAGGAAGTAGTTATACAAATGTTGAAACAATTACAGATGGTAACCAAGAAAGCCAATGGATAAACAACAACTTTAGAGTATTAAATTTTGTAAGCCTTACTGCTAATATGCGTATGCGTTTTAGAGCAAACGATACTGGTGATGGCCATTTAGTAGAAGCTGGTTTAGATGATTTTTGTGTAATAGAAAACGGAACAACAGTAGCGCAACCAGTAGCAAACTTTACAAGTAACCAAACAGCTGGTTGTGGCCCGCTTACAATTACATATAACGATAACTCAACCAACAACCCAACCAGTTGGAATTGGAGTTTTCCTGGTGGTAGCCCATCATCATCTACCGCACAAAACCCTACCGTTACTTATAACAATCCGGGTACTTATAATGTTACTTTAACAGCAACAAATGCTGGTGGTTCTGGTTCAACTACTACCAATGCTGCTATAACAGTTTATGCCAACCCAACTGTTAGCTTCAGTTTGCCATCTTCTACAGGGTCTAGCACTCCCATAAGCTTAATTGGAACACCATCAGGTGGAAATTTTAGTGGTCCGGGTGTTACTTTAAACGCATTTAATCCATCTTTAGCTGGCCCTGGGCAACATACCATAAACTATAATTATACCGATGCTAATGGTTGCTCTGCTACCGCATCAGACAATATATTTGTGTTTTCCATTACTTACAATTTTGTATCATACAATTTAGGTACAATAGCGCCAAAAATTTTGGGCAATATTGATGAGTCGCTTCAAATATATCCAAACCCGGTAGCAGATTTTATTGAGATGAGTTTCTTTACCACCGAAATGCCAGAAGAACCATTACAATATACTCTTTATGATGTAAGTGGTAAAAGATTAAAAACAAACACTTTTAATATTAATGACCTATATCATTCAGAAAAAATTGATGTTAGTAATTTCACTGCTGGCACTTATATACTAAATATTAGTAATACTGCTGGTACAGTTTCTAAAAGAATAATTAAGCGATAGTTAAAATAACTAATTTAATGTTTGAAAGCTCGCTACTTTGTAGTGAGCTTTTTTTGTTTTTTTAAGAAAAAACCATTTGCATAAGCTTAATTTTGTAGCATTGAAGTTTATTTTTAAATATTTAATGTTCATTTTAATGAACCTGCTTTTTTTTACAAGCTGTTTAAAAGATCCTTGTACAGATGTGTTTTGTGCTGCTAACGGAGAATGTATTAATGGTACTTGCCTTTGCAACAGTAAATACCTTGGCGAAAAATGTGAGAACAGCTATGCTACATACTATGCAGGTAGTTACGAAGTTTTTAACATAGCAATAGATACAATAATTGATACCATTGCCCTTAATGTTTACAATAACTCTACCGATAGTATAACAATTAACAATTATGCAGGTTTAAGTAATAACTTAAATGTAATAGCCATTGTACAAAATGATAGTATGATTAATATTTTTGAGCAGATAAATTCATTTGAATTAGAAGATAGTATAGAGCAAAGAATATATGTTTCAGGCACCTTATTAGGTAAACCAACAGATACCTTGGTGCTTTCCTCTATTTATTCTAATGGTGATATGAATTTTACTTACAACAGAAAGGTATTAAAAATTTCTAATTGATTTGAAGCGTAACATTACTTTTACATTTCTTATTCTATTTTTAATAAACATTTTTTACAGCTGTAAAAAATGCAAAGAACTCTTTTGTGAAGAAGGCTTTTTTGATTTAAAAACTTGCCAATGTGTTTGCGAAAATGATTTTGAAGGCAAGTTTTGCAACCAGAAAGTGGTACAAAAATTTGTTGGAGAATGGCAGGCAAAAGATAAATGCACAGGCGCTAAAAATAAAAATATTGACTATACGGCAAAAATTAGTCTAACTAAAAGTAAAAACTTGATTGTAAATAATTTTTTAAGTCAACAAAATATTAATTTACCATTGCAGTTAAATAAAACTGAAAAAAACTTTATTCAATTGAACAAGATAATATTAGGAAACAACATAACACTAAGCAACGGCAGTGCTACAATAAATGAACAACATAATCAACTATTGTGGCAATACTGCTTTGAGCAATTAGGCAGCATGCATAACTGTACTGCTATTTGGGATAAAATTAATTAATCAAAAAATTTATATAAAAATATGAACAATTTTTTAAAATCATTAATGGCTATAGCATTAGCCGCTTTTGTATTTACGGGTTGTGTAGATGACCCTTGTGACTCCATAGAGTGTGGTGTAAACGGTAATCCAATAGAATCAGCAGATGGCTCAAGCTGTTCTTGCGACTGTATTAACGGCTTTGAAGGCACAGCTTGCGATATGTTGGCTACTGGTAAATTTATTGGTAATTGGGATGCAGTTGATATGTGTAGCTCAGAACTTCCTTACAGTGCTATCATAAATACAGATACAGATGACCAAACCAAAGTAAAAGTATTTAACTTTTCTAATTTTGGAGATGATAGATCTTGGGAGTTTGATATTGTAGGCGATACTATCAAAATACCTTTAAGTGCTTTTGAATTTTCATTTGATACATTATATACAGGCAGTTTTGAAGGTTTTGGTTTAATGGGAGCTGATGAAACAATTATAAATTGGGAATATAGCCTAATGTATGATGGTGGTGCGGAAGAGAGCTGTACTGGTGTATGGACCAAGCAATAAAAGAATTATAACCATATTAATAAAACGGCTATTCTGTGTTTTGAGTAGCCGTTTTATTTGTTAATCATTACAACATTTTATGTCTATTTCAGAAATTATAAATTCTAATTTACCTCCTTTTTCAACTATTATCTCTGAATTATGATCAATAGATTCACCAGCAATTAAGTATACTGTTCCACCCGACTCAACTTTAAAAATACCACCAGAACCAATACCTTCATTAGCACCAGGCCTACCAATGAAAATTTTATTTTTTGCATAATAATACTTAGTTTCATTTGCTTTTACAGTTTGAGAAAGAAGAGTTAGATTTTCGTATATACATTCATTAACCTCTATTGTATAATCAGCAACCGATTTAGAAGGTAGGTCATTTTTATGTTTTACTTCCAAAAAATAATTACCAGCTTTAGTGTTTTGAATTACAATTTTTGAATAATTGCCTTCATTTGAATTGTCATCTTGTACAATAGGAATTACTCCTAACCGTGGTGGATCAACCCCAAGCTCATTGTATCGAATTAAAATTTCAGTATCAGCATCGTTAAAAATTCCTTGATTTGTTTCAATTATTATTGGAATACCTTTGTTTCCAGGCTCAATATTAAAACGTAACCAATCTATATCACAAGAATTAACTGAGTTATCATTGGTTCTTGACCAATGGAATGTATGATGCTGCTTTTCACCTAATGAGATAATGTTTGCATTGAGGCCAAGGTTATCTGGTTCATATTGGTCGAAAAAATATTTTTCAACTGGATCCTTATTACTATGCCCATATCCTCTTTGTAATAGTTTAAAAATCATGACTATTATTTGACTAGTTGTAAAATTGTCTCTGCAAATTCTAGGATTCATATAAGACATAATATTTCGTGTGTCAGGAGGGTTTGTTATGAATAAATCTCCAAAAGAATCTGTGGTGGTATTGTCGGTAAAATTACAACCATTTGTAAAAGTTCCATCATTTAAATTAGGATCCGCCGGAGTATCACATAAGGCGTCACCTTTTGTTTCACAATTTATGCAGTTAAAGGTGCAGCAAGATCGTGTGCGACTTACTGCTTCACGATTACAATCAATACTTGCATCGGCCTTTCTATGTGTGTGCTCTAAACCAAAATAATGACCAATTTCGTGAGCTAAGGTTGAATTGGCAGCTTGAGTAGAATTTATTATAATTCCATCTTTAGTAATTCCGTTTCTAAAAACACCAGCAAAGTCAGCATCAAGTACATAATGAACATTAATAATACCTTTAGTATAATTGTCTTTTATAAGATCTCCTATTTCATTACTTGAAACATTATCATAATCAATATTGTCAATATATTTTATTTCACAAGTCCTATAAAAGAGAATTTGAGCGTTATTATCAATAAAATGTTGATTGAGATCTGTAAGATTTTGCTCAATATCTAATTCAAACACACAATTCCTGTGTATCCAAAATTGTATTGGTACTTTAAATAATGAAAAAGGTACTTCGTTAAGCTCGTCTGGTTTTAATCTATTTTTGTTGTTGTTAAATAAACCTAAACTATCTGCAAATTGATTTAAGTAACTATTATTACCGTACCAAGGGGAGATTTCTATTTCTTCATCAGTTAAAGGTATAGTGCCGCATTCTAATTCTTGTGAATAGATTGTCAAAATAGCAAAATTAAATGCAAAAAAAGTTAAAATGATTTTCATATAGATTAAATTTTTATTAAAACAATAGGCGTTTTACAACTTATACAACTTTGGCGAGTGACAGTTTTTATTACGGTTGAATTATATACCAACTCAATATTGTCATAAAATTTATTACAATTTTCATCTTCATCAACTGGCAGCAATTTTACTTCAAGCGTGTCCGTTTCGGTATTGTTATATTTAAAGTGTATCGTAGTATTTATTTCATTGCCAAAATTTTCATTTAATATGTTAGATGTAGTAATAGTAAGCGGTAAAGAAAGTATGCCTAATTGCGGAGCAGTAGCATTGTCAAGTTGATGTTCAATTAAATTACCGTCTTCATAAACTTCCAAATCATCTAACAAGTAATCATTTGTGAAAATACTTTCATTTTCTAAGTTTAATATTTGAACCTTTAAATGCTCGTTAAATTCAATAGCAATTGGCTCTGCAAAACATTTTTCAGTATTGCATTGGTAATTAAGTATTGCAAATAAAATTAATAATAGGAATGATAGTGTACGCATATTCCTTGTTAATTTTTTTCAAATATAATAGTTCTAATACGTAATATGCTTCTGTTTAACTTATTTAATAAAATTGAAATGTAACTAAAAAAATCAGCACGTTTTTTATTTACCCATAAGCGACTTACCTTTGCACAAACTTTAAATAGTAGATGGCAAACGCAATTTATAAAATACCTCAGATAACTAACGAAACCGTAAAAAGCTATGCGCCTAATAGTGTTGAGCGCAGTAAGCAAAAAGCCGCTATTGAGCAGCTAAAAGCGAAAGCAATAAGTATACCGATGTATATTGGAGCGGAAGAGGTTACTACCGATGACACACGCACTTTACATCCGCCACACGAGCATCAACACAAATTGGCTACCTATAGCTATGGTAACAAACAACACGTAAGCGATGCTATTGATGCGGCACTTGCAGCTAAACCAGCCTGGGAGGCTATGCCGTGGAAGCAACGTGCCGCTATATTTTTAAAAGCTGCTGATTTGTTAGCTGGCGAATATCGTTATGTACTAAATGCAGCCACCATGTTGGGGCAATCAAAAAATGTATACCAGGCCGAAATTGATGCTGCTTGCGAGTTTATAGATTTTTTACGCTTTAATGTTGCCTTTGTAAACGAAATTTACACAGAGCAACCAATTTCTTCTGCCGGCGTTTGGAACAGTACCGAATACCGTCCGTTAGAAGGTTTCACATTTGCCATTTCGCCATTTAACTTTACGGCTATTGCTGGTAACTTATGCACTTGTATGGCTATGTTAGGCAACACAGTTGTTTGGAAACCCGCCAATTCTGCCATTTACTCGGCACATTTTATAATGCAATTGCTTAAAAAAGCAGGTCTGCCCGATGGTGTTATTAACCTAATTTATGTTGATGGGCCAACTGCCGGCGAAGTTGTTTTTAATCATCCGGATTTTGCAGGTTTGCATTTCACAGGCTCCACCAAAGTGTTTAAACAGCTATGGAAAACCATTAGCCAAAATATTGATATATATAAAACCTATCCGCGTATTGTTGGTGAAACTGGTGGAAAAGATTTTGTAATGGCACATGCTTCTGCAGATCCTGTTGTAACGGCAACTGCATTGGCACGTGGTGCTTTTGAATATCAGGGGCAAAAATGTTCTGCTGCTTCAAGGGCTTATGTGCCTGACAATATTTGGCCGGCAGTAAAACAAAAGTTGCTAGCCGATATTCCATCGTTTAAAATGGGGACTGTTGAAGATTTTGGTAATTTTATTAATGCCGTAATTGACGAAGTAGCTTTTGATAAAATTACAGCCTATATTGATGGCGCAAAACAAGATGCCGATGCAGAGATATTAGTTGGTGGTAACTACGATAAAACTAAAGGTTATTTTATTGAACCCACTATAATTGTAGCAAAAGATGCGAAGTACAAAACCATGTGCGAAGAAATTTTTGGCCCGGTACTAACTATTTATGTGTACGATGAAAATGAGTTTGAAGCCACACTTGATGTGTTAGATAGCACAAGTGAGTATGCCTTAACAGGAAGCATTATTGCTGCTGATAGAGCAGCTATTATATTAGCATCTGAAAAATTAAAACATGCCGCAGGTAATTTTTACATTAACGATAAGCCAACAGGCGCAGTAGTAGGCCAACAACCATTTGGTGGTGCAAGAGCTTCGGGTACTAACGATAAAGCTGGTTCAAAATTAAATTTGTTAAGATGGATTTCGCCACGAACAGTAAAAGAAACTTTTGATCCGGCAGTAGATTACAGATATCCTTTTTTAAAAAGTTAAAAGGTTTAAAAAATAGTAGTATTTTAAAAAATGAAGTATAAGCGACTTTTTGTGGTTCATTTGTTTTTTACAGGCTTTTTATTGGGCATTATAAAAGTTAATGTGGCTCAAACACAAAACACCTTTACAGCAAAAGTTAAAATAGATACAGTTTATCTTAAAGCAGTAAAAAGTAGCCATTTTAAAATAAGGTTGCCGCAAAATTTAGATATTTCGGCTTATGAAGATTTGTTTAATACTTATGGTGAACTTAAAATTGTACAGATAAAAGGTAAGAAAAGGAGGTTTCTTGGAAACTTCAATAATATAAGTCGTGCCAAATATGTAAATAATTCCTTAAATCAGGCAGGCATTGCAAATACTAAAATTATACTTTTTAAAACCTGGATACCTCCTGTAATTGTAAAAAAGAAACGAGCAGCACCGCAAAAGAAAATTGAAAAAGAAGCAGTTTCACAAAATAATACTTTTGGTGAAAATTCTACAAAAAAGATAAAGGAGGCTAATACTAACCCTTTCCCTGCGAGGCCAAAAAAACAAACTGTTAGTACTAAACCTTCTGCAGAAAAAAATTACATTAAAGCTGAAGAGGATACAGAGCTTATTAAACAGCAAAGCCCTGAAAAAATTGATGAAAATAATAAAGATCAATTTATTTTAATACTGCCAAAGGTTAGTAATCCGGAAGTATATTTATACGTTTTGAAAGATTTGGGTACGGTTGAATATAAGCAATTACCAAACGAGCAATGGTATTATTATGTTGGTTTTTTTAAAGATGCTAACAAAGCAAAAGCCATCTTACCAAAAATAAAAGAAAGAGGCTTTACCAAAAGTGGAAAAGTAAGCAGTATTAAAAATGCTGAAAAGGTAGCACTTACTATGTACCCGGGCTTACCACCAATTACTGCCCCAAAATTGGATAAAAAAGTAAAGCCAGTTGATAATAAAAAAGCAGACAAGGCACTTTTTTATAGCATTGAGTTGCCGCCGGTTGGTAATCCTGAAATTTATTTTACTGCTTTTGAAGATGTGGGGAGAGGCTTTAGTGAAATTGCCCCCAATGGCAAAGGCGTGTATTATATTGGTCAATTTCAAACAGAAGACTTAGCTGGTAAAAAAATAAACGAATTAAAGCAAAGAGGTTTAAGCAACGGAACTGTAGTAAGGTTTGAAAACGAAAAAAGGGTAGATGCTTATAGCGAAATTTATGTGAGTATAGCCGAAGAAGAAGCACTAAATGAAAATGTAAAAAAATTAGAAGCAGTAAACAAAATTGCGACGCACCCCAATGGTATTTTTCAAATAAGGCTAAAATTGGTAGAAAACCCAGATGTACTTAAAGCAGTTTTTAAAGATGTAGGCAAGCTTAAAATAGGTTATTTTGATGATGACTCGGAGTATTATTTTATGGGTAATTATCTGTTTCAAGAAGAGGCCGAGAAGGTAATAGAACAATTAAGAGAAAGAGGTTTAACTCAGTTTAATTTGCTAAATGTAATGGCAGCAGGACTTACTCCTAATGTTTTTAAAGCAAAAGTTAGAAATGTGTACAAAATAAACTTAGGTTTTTTAACAGAGAAAGAACAGAGTTTATTAAGACCTTATGGTACTTTAACCAGCAACAATAGTGAAAATGAAACAACCTATTATTTGGGCGACTATCCAACCCAAAAAGTTGCCAACATAATTGCCGAGGTAATAAAAGAGGTAGGTTTTAAAAAATCGGTATCGGTAGAATTTTTTACCGAATAGAATTTAACGGATTATATAAAAAGCAATAGTTAAAAAAGCTTAGGAATACCGTATATTTGCAATATATATTAAAGCAATTTAACTTAAATTTTAATGAAAATATCAGTAATAGGTGCCGGTAATGTAGGTGCCACTTGTGCGCAGGCTTTAGCCCAGCGCGATTTTGTAAACGAAGTAGTTTTGTTAGACATTAAAGAAGGCATTGCCGAAGGTAAGGCCTTAGATATGTGCCAGCGTGCCCCAATTGATGGTTACAGCACCATTGTAAAAGGAGTAACAAGTGATTATGCTGCAACCGCAGGTTCGGAAGTAGTTATTATTACTAGTGGTATACCACGTAAGCCAGGCATGAGTCGCGATGATTTAATTTCTACCAACGCAAAAATAGTGAAATCGGTTACCGAAGCTTCGGTTGAGGCCTCACCAGATGCCAAAATTATTGTAGTATCTAACCCTTTAGATGTAATGACTTATACGGCTTTCTTGGCATCAAAAAAGAAACCTAATGAAGTAATGGGTATGGCAGGCATATTAGATATAAGCCGTTACAAAGCCTTTATTGGTATGGAGTTAGGTGTTTCTGTTAAAGAAATTCAAGCTTTATTATTAGGCGGCCATGGAGATACAATGGTACCATTGCCTCGCTTTACTTCTGTAGCTGGTATACCAGTAACATCATTAATAGCAGAACAAAGATTAAACGAAATTGTAGAACGCACCAAAAAGGGTGGGGGAGAATTGGTTAAATTAATGGGTACTTCTGCCTGGTATGCACCTGGAACAGCAGCGGCACAAATGGCCGAAGCAATTGTTAAAAACGAAAACAGAATTTTTCCGGTAGCAGCTTGGTTAACTGGTGAATATGGACAAAAAGATGTATTTCTTGGAGTACCAGTTCAATTAGGTAAAAACGGTATAGAAAAAATAGTAGAAGTTGCTTTAAATGATGACGAGCAAACTTTACTAAACACTTCGAGCGAGCACGTAAAAGTGGTAATGAAAACTTTAGACGATATGGCTATTTTTAGCTGATTTAGTGAGGTCTCTTACGCAAAAAATAGTCACATTTTATGATTTTCAATATTAAGATGTTGATATATTTAAACTCTCTTAGGTATGGAAAATTTTGAAGATTTATATACAGATTATTTGATTAGCTCAAGTTCTTAACGACAGCTACGGGCATGGCTTATTTATTGTCGATAAAGCACGACAAAATTACGCGGGAGTTATCCAAAGGGAATTTCGACAGTAAATTTTTATGGAAGAAAGTCAAAATTCACTCAACCGAATTTATCTGACGTTTGACCTCTACTGGATAGTTTACCACTTTTAAGTAAAGCTCAAACTCTATTGATTCATTCTGTAAGTTAATAACTGTATATTCATCAGGGTGAATTTTTAAATGATCAATTAAATCTTAAAATAGTTCGAATTTAATATAATTGAACTTACTCAATTTTAGCTTATGTTTCTTAATAAATGAATTTTTGTCAAATG
>ENA-ORXT01006972-ORXT01006972.1-marine-metagenome-genome-assembly--contig:-NODE-6972-length-10275-cov-3.594921_pt1 | contig 10275 bp, 6 predicted proteins | sample MGYA00237868_ERZ511482 | MGnify/ENA metagenome assembly ERZ511482
CCAAACGGCGACGACATTACCGGCAACGATCCAACGCCGATCGTGATTGCGGATCTGGGCATCGCCAAGTCGATCGTCGGTGAACCAGTTCTGGGAGCCAACGGTAACTACTCGGTGACGTATCAAGTTGTGGTTGAGAACACCGGCACCGTCGATCTGGCGTCGATGAGCCTGATCGAAGATCTGCAAACGCAATTCGCAGCGGCTTATGTGAACGCCGGTGGGCTGACGTTGACTGTTACGCCGACCAACGCGGGAAGTAACATCGCAGTTGACAGCAGCGGCTTCAACGGCGGATCGTCGACGGAGATTCTGGACCAAACCATCAACAACGTGTTGATGGTTGGTGATTCGTTCACGATCGAGTTCACCGCTGAGATTGATCCATTGGTGGTCACCAGCGCGTTGTTGAATCAGGTCCAGGGTGCCGGCGACGCCGTCGATGCCAATGGCGATCCGATCAACGGTGCCGATGGCAATCCAGTGGTTGCGGATGACTTGAGCGACAGCGGCACCGATCCTAACGGCTCTAATCCGGACGGAGATGGCGATAACAACACGTCAGATGATCCAACGCCGTACGTACCTGAGAGCTTGGACCTGGCTGATGTATCGGGAACCGTGTTTGTTGATTCCAACAACAACGGCGTTTACGATCCTGGCGAAACGGGCATCGAGGGTGTTGAGGTCACGCTGATTGGTACTGACATTTATGGCAACGCGGTTGAGTTAACCGTGTTGACTGACGCCCAAGGCAACTACTCGTTTACGGATCTCAATCCGGGCGAATACCGGCTGATTGAAGCCCAGCCTGACGGCTACGATGATGGAGGTGACGAAGCGAACGTTGCGTTCTCTGTTGGCAACGATGAGGTGAACGATATTATCCTCGGATTCGGTGACAGCTTTGGCGGCAACAACTTCGGCGAGCAGCTCCAGGGCACCTCCGGCAACCCATCACGTCTTCCGCCATTCCTGCCGTTCAACGCAGAACGCCTCAGCAATCGCATCAGCGGTTTGCTTGGCGGACCGGGACCGGTTTATTCAGGCGTTCCCATCGCCAGCAACGGTAACCCGCTGACGCTCGATAGTGGCAGACCCGTTACAGGCGGCTACGCGTCAGAGTTTGCGACGGCCGATGCTGTGGGCGATTGCGGTTGCCCGGAAGTAGTTGAGACGCCATGCGATGTCCCAGTGACCGAACAGGTGGTCGAGGAGGTTGTTGAAGACTGTGGTGTTTGTGAAGAGGTTGTTGAAACGGCAACCGAATGCGAGTGCCAGGTTTGCGAAGAACCAGTCGCCTGCGAGCAGTGCACTGACTGTGGCAATTGTTGCGACTGTGGCAGTGTGAATCAGCGAAGCGGATTCCTCTTCCGATTTAAGAATTGGTTAAGCCGATAGAATTTGAGTGATCTTAAAGGCCGGGCAGTATTGCCCGGCCTTTTTTTTATCCAGCGTTATTCGCTTTTGGGTAGGCCAGAAACGCATTTTAGGGTTTAAGGTATCCTTCTAACCAACCTTTGCTTCCCTGAGGCGCGACGGAGTCTGCCATGTCGCTGCCGTCTGTCATGCGGAACGCGACCGCAACGGGAAATTCACCCTCGGGCGCGTTTTTGGTAAAGGTCCCGTGACCAAAATACCATCCACGCGCGACGATGTCGAACTGCTGCAGTTGGTCACCATCGAATTTCACGGTCCCACGCAACCGTGTCCGGTAACCTGAATCAGCCGACTTAATTTCAACTTCGCCAGTTAGTTGTCCGTCATCGGCCACGTTAATTTCCATTGAACGAATGTCATCGTCGCCCCACATGTTGGGTTCGCCACGGGTGTTGTCGATCAAATGAAATCTAGCAATCCGTTTGGCGAGAGACTCCGCCACGATTCCGCGTTTCAATTGCTGGAGCTCTTTGGCCAATATCCAAAGATTGTCCCGCGCGACGGACCTCTGGAATATTTTGAGAAACACGTCCTCGGTGTCTTCGTATCCGCTCAACACCTTTGTGTTGACACCAATGACCACCGCACCCTCGGGTAAACTACGTTGGTAGGTTGAATCGGCAACACCTGCTGACAACGCTTCTGCTTCTGCACTCGCATCAAACTGTTTCAATGCCTTGCGTAAAATTTGTTTCAACGTTTCGGCGTGACGGTTGTTGCAGTAACCGTAGAAGTTTCCCGCCGCATCGCAAACGTATAACCCTTGGGTCGTATGATTCATATCTTTGCGAGGCCCTTGGCGAGCGATCGCTTGATAGAACTCACCCTCCGCATCTTTCTGGGACCGGGTATACCACTGGTCGATCGCAACAGAAACGAAATGTTTCTTCAATATTGTCACCAATTCTTCATCGGCAAAGGTCGACTCACGGTCGAGCACTCCGTTGTTTCAGGTGCAGCCCAGCGGATGGCCGTCCATGGACCAGATGAAAATCGGTTTCTTATCTCTGACCGCCATGTTCTGGGCCTTCAACAACGAAGTCTGCCAAGGCACCGTTTTCCAGAGCGCCTTCTCCGGCACCAACGTTTTATGAAGTTCTAAAAATTCGTCGCCTGAGATCTCGCCGACGACTTGGCGCTGCTGTGGATGCTCATCCGCAGATGCCGGCAGCAACGAGGTTGCTAATAAGACGAAAACGATGAACAGGATTGTTTTAGAGCGATTCATTCTTTCATTCTCCGCATTCTTTCATTCTCCGCGATTACATTTCTCAGCAGGTTATTCGAAAACTTAAACCCTATTTCGAATCTGTCGTTTCTCTTATGCCCGCTGCGTAGGGAGCCCCAGGATTGAGATCCAGTATTTCGCGTTTTGGTTCTACGAGTGATTGCTCAAATTGACAGCCCCATTTTGAATCGGGCACTGTGCCGGCGACCGTCTGGCCAGAATCTATAACGGGGCCGTTTTCGAAAATGTATTGGGCTGTATTGAATAATAACTGGCTGACGTCATTTGGGTCAAGTTCACGAAAATGGACTTGTAAATCGTGCAGACCAATTTCATCCAGACCGCGCGTGTCCATAACCATGTCATTGGTGTCGGAATTGCTGATGCTGTAGAAACGTACATTTAAGGAGCCAATTCGATGGATTGGGTCTTTGGTGCATGAGTCCAAATAGGCCAGCGGTGCGACGATCTGCTGTGAGTGCCCCCAAGCAATAGCGTTGGGTTGAGTGATCTCGACAAACGCTTGCAAGACACCATGAAACAGCCGAATTCTTTCCGAAGGTTCCAAACCTCTTGCCAACATTTCCGTAATCATCAACCCGTGCTTGCTGGATTCGATACGCGCCGCGGCATCATTGCACGCCCAAGATTGTTGGATGCTGGCGGTGTAGGCCGACGGGTCGGTTTCTTTATCGGTGGCAAGAACAGCAGTCTGGGGAGGAGCCGCGCCGTCTTTATAATGGACCTCAAGATTTTCATGAGCCAAGAGGATCGTGCCACGGTCTGAATCGGGATTGAGAACTCTGATTCCAGAATGAAGCAATTCTTCTGCTCGAGTAGCAAGCGCCGCAGCGTCGTAGGACGGTGGTGTCGTATAGTGAAGTTCCGCCGTCTGAATTGACATAGATCTCTATCTTTGGGTTGCTGATGATGAAAAAATGGAAATGAAATTTAGACCGGCGATTGTAGCAAAAATCTAATCGCAAAATGCCCATCGGTTGATAAATGAAGTGGCGTTGTCAGCGGCGTTTTCGCGTCACTGAGTTTTCAGACCGTAGCTTTTGATTAAGCGTTTGATGCTGAGATATTGGCTGTGCCAAGCGTTTTCGCTGTAGCCACCTGAAAGCGTCAGCACTACCGGGAGGCCATTTTTCACGCAACGATCAACGATCATCCAATCGCGTTGGGCGATCCCTTCTTCCGTCATCGTCAAATTCGCCAAGGGATCACCTTCCAGCGGGTCGCAGCCGCCGACGATGAAGCAGATATCGGCGTCAGCCAATTGGATAATGTCATCCAGATGTTCATCAAGCACGGCATGGAATTGCTCGTCACCATCCCCCGATTTCATTTCAACGTCGCGATCACTGGTCGATTTTGGGATGGGATAGATGTCACCTTGATGCATTGAGAAGGTAAAGGTCGTGTCATCATCAGCCAGACATTCGGCCGTGCCGTTACCCTGATGAACGTCCACGTCAATGACTAAGGCTTTTTTGATAAGACCTTCTTGTTGAAGTCTTCGAATTGCGATCGGCACGTCAGCGTAGACGCAAAACCCTTCACCGATATCTGGTTTTGCATGGTGGTAGCCACCGCCGATATTGACGCCGATGCCTGTCTTGAGCGATTGCCGCGCGGCCAATAGAGTACCACCGCTGGCAATACGAAACGGTTTTAGCACCGCTTTGTCCAAGGAACCGGGATACAGTCTGAGTACCTCCGCCTCCAAATAGGCGGCGATGTTGGCGCGTTGCTTCAACCGATTAAGGTAATCGGCAGTATGGACCAATCCCAAATCCTGGACCGTCAGTTCCGTTGGTTTGAGAACATCGTCCGCGTTGAGGAGATTTTCTTCTAAACGTTGGTTCTAGATTTTTTCGTATTTGCGAATATCAAAGGGATGCATTTTCTCCATCCCGCCAAGATCAATCAGATATTCGGGCGTGTAAACGATGGAGACGCTGGACGAATCTTTCAATGCAGAAATTTTTTCGGGAATCGGCGACAGGGTAGGGCGGTTGGTCATTTTGTTTTCCAGTTGTTGAATTTCGACGATGATTGCTCGGTGGTCAGAACCGTAGTCATCGGAGACGGCGTGACTGATCGTCGTGAGTGACTGACTGGTTAACAAATGGTCTATTTGCAGGCTTCCAAGAAAATTGTCAAACGCGTACCAAGTCGACGCCACGCCGAACCCCACGCGCGAGTCCTTCAAATCACCCGCAGCAAGGACTTCGGAAAATACGGGCGACCATGGGGTGAGGTTAAAATCGCCCACGATGACATTGTCAACTCGGGAATCAAGCTGCTGTGCCAGCGCGATCAATTGTTGGCTGCGGGTGGTGAAGCAGGATTGGCTCAGCGGCGGAAACGGATGCGTGGCGATGACACGCAACGGGCGACCTGACGGCCCTTGAAATCGCGCATCCAAAGATATCAAATCGGTATCAGGGGCCACTATTTGTCCGATGCTGGAAAACGGAACTTTGGAAATGATTCCGATTCCGAAGTTGTGCTGCTTGGCGACGATGTATTGATGAGGATAGTCGGCTAACAATTCTTCTTCGATCGCCTGTCGCCACATCTCATCGACTTCGATGACGATTGCGATGTCGGGATGATGGTGCCGGAGCGTTTTTACGAAAGATGCATATTGATCATTGGACGTCAGCACATTGGCTGACATTATTTTGACGGTTGGTTTGCCGGCATCGATAGTGGGCTCAATGGAAGGGGGCATGAAATAAGGCACGATCCAGACGATGTTGACCACCAAGAACACGAAGGACGTGATCGCTCGCATTCTCTGGTCGTAAAACGTGGCGATCAAAAACCAGAACACCAGAACGACAGACAGTTGGATTCTTAGATGGCAGAACAGTTCTGGGACCCAATGCTGTTTAGCAAAAAAGGTCGCCAAAGTACCGATCGCCAATGCGATGAGGATCAGTAGAAACGCAAAGGAGCAGAATCTACTCAAATACGAGGGCCGCGCGGATTGATCGTTGGAAGGAGTCATTCAACTATAACGCGTTAGAGAAACTATCCTTGTTAAGACTCAATGAGCGACAAGATAGTTTCATAAAAAATTGACCTTCAATGACGATCTAAGGTAGAGGAATGTCTTTGAGTTCGAAATCGAAGGAGACGCTGACGATCGCGGCGGGCGTTTGGTAGACCAAATCGAATGACTTTGGATCGACTTCGAAATAGTAGTCGACAACTACTTGCTGACCGTTCTGGACTACCGTTTCCAAGGCAACGGCTTCATGACGCGTTTGAGGATTTTGGGGATCAACAAGATAGGCTTCGTTATCAAAGGCCCAACCTTGATGGCTGTCCAGTTCGTTCGATTGGTCGTCGAAGGACAAACCAACATTGACGCCAAATAGTTGTTCATTGATTTGAATACCGCCAAAGGTCACCGTCGCGCCGCTTTTGGTTTGCGAAGTGCCATTGGCCACGTCATCCAAACCGCGAAAGCGAAAGGTCTCGGTGCGACCGGGGAGGACGGCATCAAGGGTGCCGGTGATCGTTTTGATGCTGTTCACTTTCCGATCAATCAGCGGAACGTTGACCGGAAATATTAGCTCCGGAATCTCCGACTGCACGGGCGCAGAAAGCGGAGTCTGTCTCAGCGGAGCGATCGTATTACCTTGGTCGTCGATGATTTTGAGGGTGGCTTGTGCCAGTTCGATCGAAATCGGTTGTAGACGCGGTTCCCAACGAATCAGCATGTTTAGGGTGGTGTAGTCCAACCCCCGCGCGTTTAAAATTCGTGACGTGTCGACGCGATTGATTTCCAAGGCCAGTACACCCGATGTCGTGCGCGGCGGTGATAATCTTTTGCTTGCATTTGCTTGACCATCGTTTTCTGCGGGCGCATCATTTGGAATTGATGGGTTTGTTGGGATCGGGACCAGCACAATCGAACCGGCAGTGCCTCCGTAAACGTCGACTTCCAAGTCTGATTGTTGCATCACCGAATGTATTGCATCCCAGAAGGGCACCGATTTTAAGTTGAGCGTGATCTGCTGCTGCGCGAGGTCGAGCGGGACTCCTTCACGCAACGCGATATTGTTCCCGGTGCTTTGAGAGATTTTCTTGAGAGCTTGTTCGACCGAAAATTCACCCTCCAGCGAAACCGTCGTCGGCCGCGTCGTTTGTTCGACAGCTTTGGCTTCGAGCGTTTTTCGAACCTGCAGCAAACGTTCGATAAAGTCAGTCGTTGCGTCTTCGTCGGGCACGTCGATGTAATCAAGCGCGTCGGGCGTCAGCGTCACAAGCTCGTCTTGCGCCGTATCACGATCCGCGATCGCTGCTGAGTTGAGTTGATCGACCAGAGTTTCGACCTGTTCCATCAAAGCCACTTCTTCGGATTGGCCGAACGCTCTGTCGGCGGAAAACAGACCCCAGAGCAGACAGGCAGAGAGCGCACAGAACGTACTCAAAGGGTAGCAGGGGTGATCTTGACCAGCGGTGAATATCATGGCGATGTTTCTTTTTTGCATCAATTGCGATCCGAAAGATTTATTTTATCGGATGCGACCTCCCATGAAGAAGCCCTGCTGACGAATTGTCAGAAAATTGAGAATCATCGAAAACTAAGTTTTGCCAACCGACGGTGGGTGACCTAAGTTTCAACGTTGTCCCCCTATATTTGGTCGCCCAGATGAATCTCCATACTTCTTTTATCTTAATTCTCAGCCTTTTATTCGGCTGTGCGTTAACAGACACTTTGTGTGCTCAGACCGTTAATGGAGAAATGACGGTCAAGGTCGAAGTGAAGGATCGCACTTACATTGGCAAGCCGCTGGTGTGGGACGGTGACAATATGCAGCTACTTCGAAGAGATGGGCGGATGACTTTCTTGCCTGTTAAATCGCACGATGATTACGAAGTATTATCAAGTAGTTTTTCGGTCATGTCGCGAAAGATGATGGTGGCAAAACTGAGGAAAGAGTTCGGTAAGCGCTACACCGTTTCCACCACATCAAATTTTCTGGTTGTCCATCCGCATGGCGCGTACCACACTTGGGCGAAACCATTCGAGGATTTGAACAGGCGATTTGCAGCGTTTTTCTCATCACGAGGGCACAAATTAGAACAGCCGCAGTTCCCGATGGTGGCGGTGGTTCTTAACACGCGCCACGAATTTGACCGCATGCTCAAAGGATACTATTCGGCGAATTCGAATATGCTGGGGTACTACTCGCCGCGTAGCAATCGCATCATTACCTATGATCAAACGCAGGATGCTGGGAATTCGATCTTTGATACCAACACCGTCATTCACGAAGCGACGCATCAAACGGCATTCAATCGCGGCGTTCACAACAGATTCGGTGAATACTCGACATGGTTAGTGGAAGGGCTGGCGTGTATGTTTGAAGCCGAAGGGGTTCACAACAGTTACATCCACACCAAGCGAAAAGATCGAGTCAATTCTGCGCGGTTGCTCGCGATGCAAATCGCCATCAAACGCGGGCTCGCAAAAGGTAAACTCGAAGAAATCATCCGCGATGACGAGCTGTTCCGTTCGGACAATCAACTGGCGTACGCCTATGCGTGGGGACTGACGTTCTATTTAGCCGAGACCCAGCCTCGTGAATACTTAAGATATCTGACCGACGACGCCCAGCGTAAAGACTTCACGGCTTACCGTTCCAAAGACCGTCTGCAGAATTTTGTCAAAGCGTTTGGAAGCGATTTGGATAAGTTCGAGTCCAGAATGTTTAATTTTCTGATGAAACAAAAAGTGCAGGTTCCTACGGGCGTCACGCGTCGTTGACCTACAAAACGGCATCGTTTGAATTGGACAGCGTCACCTTTGTAAGCGGCGGAGGCGCTCACCGTTTTGATACCACGTTAATAATCAGTGTTTTGACTAAAATGTGGCGCTGTCCATCTAAGGACTGCTCGTCAAATTGTCGTCGCCTTAGGCTACGCATGAGGACGCGACTTTCGCGGAGCGATAGGCGACTATAAGACAAGTTCGTATCCTGAGGATGGTGCGGGAGAGCCTAGATTTGCGGATTTTCCCGGTTGGGCAACGTAGTGAAAACTGATCAAAGGAATGAATTTCGCAGGATAATTCGCAAAAATCCCTCACAGCGTCTCCTTGTGACCTAAATAAACAACAGCTGTGTATTTAATTCACTTGTTCACCAGACGCACGTCATGTCAAAAAAGCAACAACTTAGTCCTACCCAAAAAATCCTGTTGGTCGATGATGATCAACATTTGCTCCAGTCCTTAGCCGGATGGTTGCAGGACCAGGGTTTCGACGCCGGCATGGCCAACGACGTCGCCTCGGCCGAAAAAGAACTGGCCAACAAAGAGTACGATTTGGCCTTCGTCGATCTGCGACTCGGTTCTGAAGACGGCATGGAAGTGTTGGCTCATTGCCGCAAACACCACCCCAACGTTGTCGTGATTTTGATGACCGGATACGCAACGGTCGACACAGGTGTTGAAGCGATCCGCGCTGGAGCGTTTGATCTGATGACCAAACCGCTGATCGACGATGAAATACTAATCGCGATCAATCGTGCCTTATCTCAGCAGCAAGTGCTTGAAGAGAACGAGCAATTAAAGGCACAACTGGACAAACGGTTCGGCAAAGAAAGCATCGTCGGCAGCGACCAACGGATGCAAAAAATCTTTGACATGGTCGACAACATCGCCAACACCAAAGCAACCGTTTTGATCACGGGAGAAAGTGGCACTGGAAAATCGCTGATCGCACGCGCGATCCACCAACGGTCACAAAGAAAGAAAGCTCCATTTGTGGAAGTTGCCTGTGGTGCACTTCCGGAGAACTTGCTGGAGAGCGAACTTTTTGGCCATGTGGCCGGATCATTCACCGGCGCGACCGCCAATAAAGAAGGTAAGTTCAAGCAAGCCGATGGCGGCACGATTTTTTTGGATGAGATTGGTACAGCATCACCAAGCATGCAAGTAAAATTATTGCGTGTGCTGCAAGAGCTCGAATTCGAACAGGTCGGCGGTTCGGAGACTTTTCGTGTCAACACACGGATTGTGCTGGCCACCAACGAGGACCTTTCCCAAGCGGTTACCGAAGGGCGCTTTCGCCAGGACCTCTATTACCGCGTCAACGTCATCAACATCGAACTCCCGGCACTTCGCCGACGTGTGTCGGACATACCGATGCTGACAAATCACTTCATGGAAAAGGTGTGCTTGGAGGAGGACAAAGATTTGGAAGGCTTTGATCCCATGGCGATGCAGGTTATGCAAAGCTATCCGTGGCCGGGCAACGTGCGGGAGCTTCAGAACGTTGTCGAACGCGCCGTGTTGCTGGGGCGCGGTCCGCTGCTGACCACGTCCGATTTACCCGCTCATGTTTGCGAAGGCAATCACGTTCCCATCGTGACGACGACCCAATCTTCAGCGCCAGGAGTGAAGCAAACGCTGAAGGAAGCGCTCGAAGGCCCCGAACGTCAGATCATTTTGCAATCGTTGCGAGAAAACAATTGGAATCGCAACGTGACCGCTGATCAGTTGGGAATCAACCGCACGACGTTGTATAAGAAAATGAAAAAGCTGGGCGTGGAAGATCCACAAACAGCTTCTTCAGCCGG
>ENA-ORXT01006973-ORXT01006973.1-marine-metagenome-genome-assembly--contig:-NODE-6973-length-10271-cov-4.344614_pt1 | contig 10271 bp, 8 predicted proteins | sample MGYA00237868_ERZ511482 | MGnify/ENA metagenome assembly ERZ511482
GCGGCCTGAGGTCGCGGGCGGGCGGGCGGTCGGGGAAGGTGGCCATGCGCTGAGTGAAGAGCGCCCAGATCAACCGGTAGTCGTCTTCAGTGATCTCCGGGGCGTTGATGATGATGACGAACTCGATCGTTGCACCGTTGCCGCCCGGTAGATAGCCGGCCAGCGCTTTCGTTGCGAGTGGCGGCTCGTCGACCGGTGGATTACCGAGCGTTCCGGTCTTGGCGAAGAGTCGGCCGTCCATCTCGGTCTCGCCGAACTCGTTGCGCAACGTCCCCGATTCCGCAGCAACTGCCAGCCCGCTCGCGAGCGCTGTGCCCTGGGATCGCTGCAGCACCGCCAGCAGAGCTGCACACGTGAGTTCAGTGGTCGGTGTGAGACCGGAGCCGTCGAGCAGGCGGACACCGTCGAGTGGAACTCCCCAGGACTGGAGAACGAGGTCGACGACGATCAGACCCGAGAACCGGCTGCCGTCGTCGGCCTCCACGAAGCCCATCTCCTTCAGCAGCATCTCAGCGGTGTTGTTGTCACTGTTGGTCAGCATCTCGCGGACGACTTCGCTGAGCGGCTCTGACGTCACGGTTCCTGCGACCGACGTGCCGAAGGAAGGTGCTTGGCCACTCCCCCAGTCGCCGCTCACCCGGATGCCGCGGTCGCGAAGGAGGCGTCGGAACTCGCGCGCCGCACCGGTATTCGGGTCGTCGTCGATGCTGCGCCGGCCACGGACACGGCCGTCGTTTGCCAGGAGTGCGTCGTACGGTCCCGCCTCGTTGAACGCCACACCGTCGCCCCACGATTCGACGACGAACTCGTCGTCGTAACGACTGCCATCGCCGATCACGGAGCCGTTGATCCGCTCGACACCAGCCTCGACCAGAGCGTCGGCCAACACGTCGAACGAGGTCGTCGAGAACGCAGGAAGCGCATCGTCTTCGGTCGGGTAATCGTCAGAGGTGAGGAGCGGGTCGCCACCACCGACCAGGTAGATGTCGCCTTCGACGACACCATCGACCACAGGTGGTGTGCGGACCGCCGTCTCGAAGGTGTAGCTGGGCCCCAACACCTCGAGTGCGACAGCGGCGACGATCAGCTTCACGGTGCTGGCGGGTACGACCGTCAGATTTTCGTTCACCGCACCGACTGATACACCGTCGACCGAGATCGCGGCACACGATGTCTCACCGATGAACGGCAGCACGTTGACAAGTTCGTTCTCGAGCCGATTGACGCTTGCGGAGCGCGCCACGCCGCCGGGCACCCGGCGATAGTCGAACAGCGTGGTGTTCAACAGCGCATCGCGTTCGGCACTCTCGATGGCACGGCGCGTCGCCGGAGGTCGGGCTTCGGTTCCGATCGACATCGCTTCTACTGCGGCACGCGTGTCGTCGTACTGATCGGCTTCGGATTCGAGCCACCGTTGCAGGACAAGCAGTCCGAGCGCCGGAAGGAGTGCGACCGCCAACAACGCCAGCAGCGGCGTTCGCCGGTATCGCACCGGCGACGCGACGACGTCGACCCGCATGTTCACCGTGGATGTCTATCTCGGACAGGCGACCAAGTCGCGTCGGCAATCTCGATCGGCCAGCTCACTCGCGCGGGCCGAGTTCTGCCGGTGTCGCTCCCGCGGGGTACTCGGCGAGGACGTCGACCAGGGCGTTCCAGATCGGGCGGTACTCACTCTGGTCGTTGATGGTCGGGCCGTTGAGCACCAGGGCGTACTCGATCGCACCGCCTCCGTCGACAGTGACATAACCGGCCAGCGCCTTGACGGCCGGCGGGTCCGCGTTGAACGGCGGGTTGCCGAGTGTGCCGGTCTTGCCACTCAGACGCCCCGCAACGGGGTGGTCGACGAAGATGTCGGTGAGTGCTCCCGACTCACCTGCGACGGGAAGTCCGCTGCCGAGCGGCGAGTCCGGGCCGAACCGCTGCAGGATCGTGAGCAGCGCAGCGCAGGTGATGCGGTTGTCCAGGCTGAGGCCCGACCCATCGGCGAGCACGACGGACGCCATGTCGATGCCCCATTCGCTCAGTGTGGCGGTCATCACGCGCAATCCTGCTTCGCGCGTCCCGTTCCCTTCGCCGATGAAACCGAGTTCCTTGACCAGCAGTTCGGCGGTGTTGTTGTCGCTGTTGACCAGCATTTCACCGACCACATCGCTGATCGGGGCCGACTCGATCGATGCAACCGCCGAGACCGTTGCGGGTGCTGTGCCGCTGGCGGCAGTCCCCCCGACCGAGATGCCGCGCTCGGTCAGCATCCGGAGGAACTCACGCGCTGCACCGGCGTTCGGGTCGCCAGCTCGCTGGTCCTCGCCGAGGACGCGACTGTCGTTTGCCAGCAGCGCGTCGTACGGTCCGGCTTCGAGCCCGGCGACGCCCTCGCCCCAGCCGGGAGCGAAGAACTCGTCGTCGTAGCGCGAACCATCACCGATGATGTCGCCGGTGATCGAGATGACCCCGGCGCCCTGCACCGCGTCTGCGAGTGAGTCGAGCGAGGTCGGCGACAGGACCGGATAGCGCTCGAGATTCGACGTCGGGTACCAGTCGGAGGACAGCAGCGGGTCTCCGCCTCCGACGAGATAGATGTCGCCGGCCACGACGCCGTCGGTGAGCGGAGCACTGCTCGCGACTGACGTCGTCAGCGTCGTGTCGACTCCGAGAACTTCAAGGGCAACGGCACCGACCACGAGCTTTTCATTGCTGGCCGGGATGACTGCGAGGTCGGGGTTGCGCGCCCCGATCGAGATGCCGTCGACCGACACCGAAACGCAGGATCGGTCGTTGACTGTTCCGAGGAACGGTGTGATTGCCTGCTCGAAGTCGGCGACGTTCAGCTCTCGTGAGAGCACTGCAGGGAAACGACGCATCGAGAGCATCGATGTACTGAGCGGGTCAGCGAAGGGCGGCGGCGCAACCGCAGTGCTCGGTGGCGGCGGGGCCGGTTCGTTCTCGTCGATCGACCCGTCTGCCCAGTTGAACAACGCGAACAGCGCAATTGCCGGGATCAGTGCGAACGCTCCGAGCACGACCAGTGGGCCGGCACCACGGTCGGGCGGTTTGCGCGACGGCGCAGGGCGACGATTCACCGATCCGTCCTCACAGGCTTCTGGCGGCGCGGTATCGCTGGCGCTGCACCAGATGCGTCAATGCCGTGACGGCCTGGCCGCCGCTGGAGTAGCACAGCCGTCCAGTGGCGCGGACTGTCGCTGGGCCTGCATTGTCCGGGTCGGCAACGGCGAGTTCGGTACAGGTGAGAATCGGCTTGCCCGTGGCCAGGCTCAACTCATGTGCGGCCTCGGCGAATCGGGTGTCTTGACGCTCGTGGTACTCGACGATGCGTTCGATGCCGTGGCCGGGGTAGAAACTGCCCTCGCGCATCATGCGTGCCTGGTTCGACTGGATTCCGAGGCCGAGGTAGATGATCGAGTGCACATCGGGGTGCTGCGCACACAGGCGCATCACGTCGGGCACTGTGTCACGCGTTTCGCCACCGGCACAGTCGATCGGGTTGTTCTTGCTCCAGCGCGGCGGCAACAGTTCGTCGATCTGGGCCTCGAGGTCGGCCGGGATGTCCATCAACACGAGGTCCTTGGCGTTGGTGATTGCATCAGCGGTGACCACCCCCCAGCCTCCCACGGTCGTGAGGACCATCACGTTGGAACCCATCGGCATGGGCTGTGTGGCGAAAGTCGCAGCAGCGTCGAAAGCTTCGCCGACGCTGCTCGCTCGAGAGATGCCTGCTGATCGGCAGGCGCCGTCGAAGATCTTGTCGTTCGCTGCGAGCGCACCGGTGTGGCTCGCAGCAGCCTGTGCACCGCCCTCGGTCGCTCCCCCTTTGACCAGAACGAGGGGTTTACGTTCAGCGGCGCCAGCGAGGCGATCGATCAAACCCTGCCCGTCGGTAATACCTTCGATGTAGGCCAGGCCGACATCGGTGGAATCGTCGTCGGCATAGAAATCGAGGTAGTCGGCAACGCTGACAGCTGCGGCGTTGCCTGCCGAGATGGCACGACTGATGCCGACACCCGACGCACGCGACATGTTGAGGAAGGTGGAGACGAAGTTCCCACTTTGGCTGGCCACGCCGATACCCCCGGCCGGCGGATTCGGCGCCACGATCTGCGCGCACAGGTCGACCGGCGTGCTGACGACGCCCTGACCGTTCGGACCGGCGAGGAGAATGCCGAGTTCGTCGGCGAGGGCCACGAGTTCGTCCTCGGCGCGCTGACCTGCCTCATCGGACTCGCCGTAACCGGCAGACGTGAGGAACGCAGCGCGAATCCCCTTTGCTGCGCATGCACGCAGCAGGTCTGGGTTGCCGGCAGCCGGGGTGCACACGAAGACGAGGTCGGCGCTGCCATCGGGAATCTCGGCGATGTCAGCGACCGTTTGGATTCCGAGCACCTCCTCCCCCTTCAGATTCGTACCGAACACGGCGCCTGCGTAGCCGCTGGCCAAGATGTTGTGGAGCGAGACGAAACCGAACTTGCCCGGATGCGTCGAGGCGCCGGACACGACCACGCCTACGGGTTCGAACAAGGCCTGGAATTGCTCATTGGTCGGTCGATCGCGCAGGACCGGACGCTCAGAGTCGGCCGGAGCCAACTCGACAAGGCCGTCGACTGCGACGACGTGTCCATCGGATTGGACGATGAGTGGGTTGATGTCGACACTTGCGACGTCCGAGCGATCCGTTGCAAGCTTGCCCAGCCCGACGAGCACGCTCACCAACTGCACTCGGTCGATCGCCGCCTCACCGCGGAACTCGCCCAACAACTTCTGCGTGGCGAGATCGTCGATCATCTCGCCCGCAGTGACCTCGTCGAGCGGAGCAGGTCGGAAGACGACGTCGGCGACTGCTTCGGCGAGAATGCCGCCGACTCCGAGCATCACCGTCGGCCCGAACTGCGGGTCGCGTACGACACCGGCGATGAGTTCACGGTTGCCGGAGATCATCGGCGCAATCAGCACGTCGACGTCGCCGTCGTCGGGTCGGGCGGCAGCGAGCAATTCGGTGGCCGCGAGTCCGACTGCTGCTGCATCGCCGAGACGGAGCTTGACGAGCCCTCGTTCGGTCTTGTGCGCAATGGCGTCGCCGTTCAATTTGGCAACGACGGGATAGCCGAGCGCATCGGCTGCTGTGATTGCCTCGGCGGGCGTCGCGACGAAGCGCTCACCTGCGATGGGGACACCGACTTCGGCCAGCAGCGCTTTGCTGGCTCGCTCGGACAGCGTGACCGAATCGGTGGCCGGGCGTGAGTCTGGTGCGGTGGCATCGTTGTTCATCAAGCTGCCAACCTAGTTTCGACCAGGCCGGCGATCCGGGCTCCTCGACCAATTTCACTCGGCGCCCACCCAGGTCGGGACGCGATCCTGTCGGCCGAGCTCAGGACGGCACGAGCGCTGCCCGGAAGAACTCGATGATGTGCGCGCTTCGCCGGTCGAGCGCTGCTGGCGAGAGCGGGTTCTCGTCGAGAAGGCCTTCGAGGAACGGAGCGTCGGAGAAGTAGCTCAAGAGAGCGCCGTACCCGGTGAGCAGAAGTTGCTCTGCGTTCTGCTCGCGAAACGTACCGGTGTGCATCTCTCGACGGAAGTAGTCGGCGGCCTGATCGAACATCGGCCGGAGCACGGCAGCGAGGTCGATGCCGAGGTGGACACCGCCATCGATTGCCTCACGGCGCATCAGGATCACGTAGTTCGGGTTGTCGGCGAAGAAGCCGAAGCCTGCTCGCAGAACGCCTTCGACCTTCAGCCAGCCAGAGGCAGGAGCATCGACCGCACCGACGAGGCGTGCGAACCAGTCGCTGAGGAGTCGCTCGAAGACTTCGCCGTAGAGCGCCTCCTTCGACGCGAAATGATGCAGCAGGCTCGGTCGACGAATGCCGACCTCGGCAGAGATGTCGTTGAGTGACGTGCCGCTGTACCCCGCTTGGGCGAAACAGGTCAGCGATGCGTCGAGGATCTGGTCGCGTGTCGACCGGTCGTCGCCGGTGGCCTCTTGCGCGCTCTCGATGATCGTCGGAATCGACATGACCCGGCAACGCTATCTCACCGAACGAATCGACAGGGGACCGCCTGACGCGACGAAGCCACCGCTCAAAGTGGCGGTGGCTTCGTCGGCGCTCAGATGAGGGGTTGTTCAGGCTGGCGGGTAGACGCCCATTGCCTTGGACTTCTCGGTGCTCCAGAAGATCACAGCGATCTCGTCGATGAGCGACACGAGCTTTTCGCCTGCGGCGGGGTCCATGGTCTTCTTAGCCTCGCCGGCTTGGTGGATGGCATCCCAGAAGAGCTGGTGCAGATTCGGGTGCGCCTCGAAGTGGTCCGGAGCGAAGAAATCAGCCCAGAGCACCATCAGGTGATGCTTGGTCTCCTCGGCGCGTGCCTCCTTGATGGAGATGCAGCGTGCACGGAACACCTCGTCGTCCGATTCCGCATACTTCTTGGCGGTCTTGAGGACCGAGAGTGCCTCGATCTTGGCCTGTGCGGGGTCGTAGACGCCGCAGTACAGATCACAGTGGGCGTGGGCAGTGGTGGCGGAAGCGAAGAGCTTGGCGAACATGGTGTCTCCTTGACATTCGTGCGGGTACGCAGGCAGCGTGCCCGATGGTCGATGCGCCGAAACCTACACTCCCCTCAGCCGGCTCGATAGAGGCCAGCGCCACAAATCACACCGCTCCCACACGTGCCACGCCTCATACCCTTCGACCAGACCATTCGACCGACGACATCTGCTCCGTCAGTGCCCGCCAGGATCATGGCCGCGCTGCCGTTGCTCTGTGCCACCGTGGTGATCAGCGCTGGCTACATAGCCTTCGGCGTACGGCGCCTCGCGCCACGCCGGTTCGTGGTCGCCGACCGCTCGATGGAACCGACGCTGGTCGATGGGCAGGGTCTCGTCGGTCTGCGATCAGCAGCGGTTCGCGTTGGACAACTGCGTGCCTTCGAGCACCCAGACCAAGCTGACTTCTGGTTGGTCAAGCGCGTGACTGCGACCAGCGGCGATTCGATGATCGTTGAATCGGACAACACCTCGCTCCCCACGGTCGACTCGAACACATTCGGCCCGGTGGATGCCGTCGGCTCGTATCTGATCGTGGTGCAGGTGCCCCGACGCTGGATGTAGGCAACTCTGCGATCGCATCGGTCCCGTCACCGCGTCACCGCGTCACCGCGTCGACGAGCGCGAACAGGTCGTCCGACGACATGGGTTCGTGGAACAGATAGCCCTGGGCAGTCGACCCTCCGATGCGTTCGGCCGCTGCTGCCTGCTCGGCCGTCTCGATCCCTTCCAGAATCACGTCGAGGCCGAGTGCCTTGCACAGTGTGACGAGCGACTCGGTCACCGCTCGCGTCACCGGGTCGCCGACGAGGTCGGCGACGAACGTTCGGTCGACCTTCACCACATCGATCGGCAGCTCTCGAAGGTGGGCGAGCGAAGAGAACCCCGTACCGAAGTCGTCGAGACCGATACGGAACCCCGCAGCGCGGAGTCGCCGCAGTACCGGGACCGCTGTGTCCGTCGCCAAGACACTGGATTCGGTTATCTCGATCAGGAAGTGCGTCGGGTCGAGCCCGGCTCCGCGCACCTCGGCCTCGAGCCACTGACAGAATCGCGGCACCTTCAGCTCGGCATCCGCCACATTGATCGACATGAGGAACCGTGGGTCCAACTCGGTGAGCACCGTGGCAGCGCTCATCGCACTGATGATCGCGCAACGCCCGAGTTCCGGCATGAGCCCGGCGTCCTCGGCGACATCCAGGAAATGGTCTGGCGAGATGAGCCCAGCTGATGTCCGCCAGCGGATCAGCGCTTCGGCACCGATGATCTCAGCGTTCGGGAGCGACACGATTGGTTGGAAGTGAGCTTCGATGCATCCATCGGCGAGTGCCTGACGAAGGCCGACCTCGACGTCGAGGCGTCTCGCCGCTGCGTTGCGGAGGTCGTTGTCGTAGACGACTGCTCGGGATCGCCCGCGCGACTTCGCTGCATACGCAGCTGTGTCGGCATCACCGAGCAGACCCTTCGCCGTTCGAGTCGGCGACAGGTGCGCCGACGAGATGCCGATACTCATCGTCATGTGCAGGGATCGGCCCGACACGTCGAAGGGTTCGGACAGACTTGCGGCGAGTTGCTCGGCGACATGGCGCGCCCGGTCGACTCCACCGCTTTCGACCAGAACGACGAATTCGTCGCCCCCGAATCGGGCAAGGAGCGCCCCCTCGCCGAGATCGACAGCACCGATTCGGGCGGCGAGTTTGGACAGCAGAATGTCACCCGCCTGGTGGCCGAGGGAGTCGTTGACGACCTTGAAGCGGTCGAGGTCGCAGAACAGCAGCGATGGAAATGCTCCCTGCGCGAGAACTTCGTCGAGGCGATCGACGAGCAGCGACCGGTTGTTGAGGCCGGTGAGTTGGTCGTGGAAAGCGCGCCGTTCGAGTGCGGCGGTGGCCTTGCCTTCTTCGGTGACATCTCGCCCGATACCGAAGCAACGTCCGACTGATGCATCGAATTGAAGTGCCCAGCGAATCTGACGATAGCTGCCGTCGGCGGTACGCATCTGGAAGTTGGTTTCGGCGCGACCGTGCTGGCGCAGTTCCAGCTCGACCGACGAGCGCGTCACCACGTCGGCGGCAGGCAGCAGCGACCACGAATCGAGACCGAACACTTCCTCGCTCGAATACCCGAGCAGCTTCTCCCAGGCAGCGTTCGACTGGATGATCAGGCCAGCTTGGTCATACACCACGAACAGCGAGTCGCCCGACGAGAAGAACTGCCGCAGGAGATGATCACCGGCGTCTTCTCGTTCAGTGGTGGCGAGCAGGTACTGCCCCTGCGCATCAACGGGCCTGACCCTCCAGCGGCTCTCATTGATGCCGAACCGCAGGGTTGCTGCATCATCGGCGTCGGCGGCAACGAGGAGACGTTCGCCCGGTTCGACACTCAACCATCGATTCGTGGCGATCACGTCGCCCAGGCGCGTGACGACGGCTGCCGGGATGGGCATGGCGGCAACGACGGCCGACCAGGCAGCCAACTCCGACGGCGTGGGCGGGTCGTCGAGCGAGCGTCCACTCATCGTCACACCTTCATGATCGGCCCGACCTCGCCATCAGCTGAGAAACTTGAGCATCTCTTGACGCTCGCGGCTCCAATGCTCGCCATCTCGGATGTCCCACTCCGTGGTGGCGAACCGGGCAGAAGGAACGTCGAGCAGCAACCATGCGGCGAACTTCGCCACGACTGATGCTGATGCCAGTTCGCCGCGGCTGATGTAGTCCTCGTACACGAGCTTCGCAGGGAACTCGTCGGCGGAGAGTTCCATGAAGCCGCGCACCATGTCGGTGTCGACGAGGCCCGGCTTGAATGAGCCGACCGCCCGGCTACTGCCGGACCACTCGGCTTGCAGCGTCCGTCGCAAGGTCTCCGATGCGGCCTGTGCAATCGAGTAGGCGCCCGCTCCGGGGCGCGGGTTCATCCCAGCGTCACTACCGATGAAGAGGACGCGTCCGTCGTCGAGCAGCGGCGCGCACACCTGCGACAGGGCCCAACGGGCTTCGACATTGGTCTCGAACGAACGCCGCCAATCATCGGACGTCAGCGTGTCGAGCTTGCCTGCTTGGAAGTACCCAGCAGCGTGGAACACGGCTCGCGGCCCTGGCAGGTCGGCAAGACGCTGTGCGAGTGATGCTCGATGCGCGGAGTCGGTGACGTCGCCGGCGAGCATGTCAATGCGCTCGGAACTGGAGGCAATCGACTCCAGTGCATGTACCCGGCGACCTGAGATCAGCACCTGGCACCCTCGCTCGGCCAACTCGACCGCAGCAGCGCCGCCGATGCCCGACCCCCCTCCGGTGAGGAGCACTGACTGCACGGCCGTCATCGTGGTCGAAATTCTGCGTGGGTGGGTTTGACGGTTTCGATGCGGTGGATCTCGTCGAGGTAGCCGTGCACGGTCGCCAGCCTCCAGAATTGGAAGCCGATCTTGGCTGCGACCCGCTTGGACTGCTTATTCGTCGGGTCGATCATCGCCAGCAGTTCGTTCTGGGGCGCATCGTTCTGGGGCGCATCGTCTGGCACGTTGACATCCTGCCAGTGGGCGCCGCGATCAGATCGGTCGATTTCGTTGGAGTCGGCTGAGCCGGGTTGCTGCGTAGTCGGGTTCAGCAGTCCACGCGTTCACTGCCTCCCAAGCGTTGGAAAGATCCTGTGCCCGATCATGGTCGTCTTGGTCGAGCACCCGGACGCCGAGGTTCGACAAGTCGTGCCACAC
>ENA-ORXT01006974-ORXT01006974.1-marine-metagenome-genome-assembly--contig:-NODE-6974-length-10270-cov-5.142451_pt1 | contig 10270 bp, 7 predicted proteins | sample MGYA00237868_ERZ511482 | MGnify/ENA metagenome assembly ERZ511482
CCGTCCCGTGCGTCGCAGCACCACTTCTTCTACTCCAAGAAGAGCGAGCCGCTGTTTCGCGAGCCCATGCGCCGACTGCACAACATCGAGTTCCTGTACACCCACTGCGAGCTGCGCGGCCTGATGATGGGCAAGAAGTTCGAGGACGCACCGCTGATCACCAGCGTGGAGGAGCTGGCGGGCACCAAGAACCGCGTGACCGGCACGCAGCTGGGCCGCCTGGCCATGGAGCTGATGGACCTGAACCCGGTGCCGATCGCCTGGGAGGAGACGCTCGACGGTCTCAAGCAGGGCCTCATCGACGGTGCGGAGACCTGGATGGGGGCGGCGGCGTACGCCAACATGTCACCGGTCCTGTCGCAGGCGGTGGACCTGCGCTTCTTCTGCGGTACCGAGCAGACCGCGATGAACGCCGAGACCTTCCAGAGCCTGGATCCGGAGATCCAGGACATCGTCAAGGAGACCGCGTACGAGGCCCAGCAGTACACCCAGATCGAGAACGAGCGAGCGCTGGTCGAGGTCACCGGCGCGGTCGAGAATCCGCCACCGGGCACCGTGTTCGGCGATGCCGGCGTGCGGGTCGCCACGCTGTCGGACGCGACGAGAAAGCAGGCCGAGGAGATGTGCTCGCCGGAATACCGGCCGGCGGAATGGGAGATGTGGATCGAGCGCATGGCCAAGATGAACGGCGAGCACGATGTCTACCGGGAGATCTACGACATCGCCCGCGAGATCCCGGCCGACATGGATGCGGTCGACGTGGTGCCGGTGCGCTGGTGGGAATCCTGAGCGCATCGTTCGCTGACGTCCGTCCCTGACGCTCGTTCCCGGCAGAAAGCTCCCGGCGGCCCGATGCGGCCGCCGGCGCTTCTGCGCAGCCGTCTTCTCCCGAGGGATCCATCATGAATGCGTTGCTGTTCGTACCGCGCTGGCTGGACCGGAACATCGAGCGGATGATCATCCTGTTCGCCTACTCCACCATGGCGCTGATCATCGTCTACGCCGTGTTCGAGCGATTCGTGTTCAAGACCCAGATCCCCTGGAGTTCCTCCATTCCGATCTACCTGTTCCTGTGGATCACCTGGATCGGGTGCTCGCACAACGTCCGCAAGCGCAGCCACCTGGTGTTCAACGATGTGCGCACCCGCCTGAGCTACAAGCTGCAGTTCGCCTGCATGTGGCTCGACGCCATCCTGTGGTGGGGGTTCGGCGTCATCGTCATCTATTACACCTGGGAGCAGACGATGCTGACCAAGATGAACTGGGCCACCGTGCTGGGCACGGACAACATGATGCAGTGGTGGTTCTACATGGCCACGCCCTTCGCCTGGTGCCTGCTGCTGTTCCGTGTGCTCCAGAACCTGTGGGACGACATCAAGCGCTACCGGAACAACGAACCGTTCATCGTCGACATCCAGGCCGTCGGACAGGACTAGGGGCGCTCATCATGGATCAGGGCACTCTCATCGCGCTCGTCTCCTCCGGCGTCGTCGTGCTGTTCCTGCTCGGCGTGCCGATCTTCCTGGTGATCGGCTACTGGGTGGTCGGCGTGTCGATCGTCATCGACTTCACGCTCGCCAACGTCGGCGTCACCCTGTTCGAGGGCCTGAACTTCTTCGGGCTCCTGTCGCTGCCCCTGTTCATACTGACCGGTGACCTGATCGCCGCGGCGGGCATCGCCAAGCGGCTGGCGGATTTCGCCCACGCGTGCCTGTGCTGGATGCGCGGAGGCCTGGGGCTGGCCACGATCGGATCCTGCGGCCTGTTCGCGGCCATCTCGGGCTCGAACTCGGCCACCACGGCGACCATCGGCGGCATCATGCATCCGGTGCTGACCAGGGACGGGTACGACGGCCGGTTCGCCGCTGCCACCGCCGCGGCCGGCGGCACGGTGGGCATCATCATTCCACCCTCGATCATCTTCATCGTGTACGGGTTCCTGATGAACCTGTCGATCTCGGACCTGTTCGTGGCCGGCATCCTGCCCGGCATCCTCATGGTGCTGGCGATGCAGTCGGTGTGCTGGTTCCTGGCCAGGAAGAATGGCTGGGGCACGGTCTCGCCGTTGAGCGCGTCTCACATCGGCAACACCGCACGCAAGGCCTACCTGGGCTTCTTCGCCATCTTCATCGTGATCTACGGCATCTACTCCGGGCTGTTCTCGCCGACCGAGGCGGCGGCGATCACGGTCGGCTTCTGCCTGCTGGCGGGCCTGCTCCTGACGCGGGAGATCAAGTTCAAGCAGCTGCCCGACATCCTGCTCCGTTCCGGGCAGCTGACCGGCATGCTCGCGCCGATGATCGCCGTCTCGGTGGTCATGCAGCAGGTGTTCGGCCTGCTGGGTGCGGCCGAGGCGGTGGCGAACTTCGTCAGCTGGTTCGGCGAGAATCCGACCGTCGTGCTGCTGGTGCTGATGGCCATCGTCATGTGCGCCGGCTGCATCCTCGAGAGCCTGCCGGTCACGGTCATCTTCGCCCCCATCCTGGCGCCCATCGCCATCGCGCACGGCGTGGACCCGGTGCACTTCAGCGTCATCTTCCTGGTGGGGGCGGCCATCGGCTTCATCACCCCACCGTTCGGTCTGAACCTGTTCGTGGCCAGCGGCACGACCGGCATTCCCTACTCCAAGATCGTCCCGTTCGCCATCCTCTACATGAGCGGCCTGGTCGTCGCCTGGATGCTGATCGCCTTCGTTCCGTGGTTCTCGCTGGTGCTGGCCCCCTGACGGGTACCGGATCGGTCGGGCCGTGACGCGCCCGCCCGCGCGCCGCGCCCGCGTCGCGTCAGGGCGTCTTGCCGAGCGTGTCGGCGACATAGGCGCCGCGCTCGCCCATCGGCCGCGACTCGCCCACGGTGGTGTCGCGCGCCGTCTGGTGTTCCATCTCGGCGTTCAGCAGCGCCCCGAGCACGATCGAGAACGCGGACAGGAAGAACCACAGCAGCAGCACGATGATCGCGCCGAGCGTGCCGTAGGTCTCGTTGAAGTTGCCGAAGCTGTGCGCGTAGACCGAGAACCCCGCCGAGCCGAGCCCCCAGAGAACGGTCGCGGCCAGCGTGCCCGTCGCGAGCCAGCGCATGCGTGCCGGACGCCGTGGTGGGCCGTGACGGTAGAGCACGCCCAGCGCGAGCTGGATCGCCACCAGGAACAGCAGCCAGCCGCCGGCCTGCGCGGCGAGCGAGAGCTGGCCGGAGAGCGGTAGCCAGACGAGCGCTGCCGGCAACGCGACCAGCAGCGCCATGGTGATGACCAGCAGCACGATCGCTCCGAGCGTCATCAGGTAGGTGACCACGGTCAGGCGAATCAGGCCGCGCGTCTCGGGTTCGTCGTAGGCGACGGTGACGGCACGCACCAGCGCATCGACTCCGCGCCGGGCGAACCAGATCGCGAGCAGCAGACCGATCACCAGCCCGGTGCCGAGCCCTTGCTGCTTGCCGGTCAGCTTCTGCAGCTGGCGGCCGATGATCGAGGCGACGTCGGCTGGCAGCACGGTGGAGAGCGTGGCGAAGTGCTCGGCGACATCGACCGGGTCGGCGATCAGCGCGTAGGTGGTGACCACCGCCGCGAGGGCGGGGAACAGCGCGAGCATGGCGAAGAAGCCGATGCCGGCCGAGAGGATGACGACGTTCTGTTCCACGACCCGGTCGAACACCCGCCGCACGATGTCCCACCAGCCCCTGGGCGGGATCGCGGCGGGGGTGCCCGCCTCGCGGCCCCGGTCGCACGAGCCGTCCGGCCCGCCCAGGCCGTTCTCGCGCGTGGCGCCTTCGTTGTCATCCGCGGTGCCCGAAGGCACCGGCTCCGATGGGGTGCTGGCCATGCGCGCGAGATTACAGCAAGCGTCGAAGCGCCTGCGCGCCCTTGTCGGTCGATCGATCAGGCCCGACCTTGAGCGCACTGACGCGAACGCCGGATCCCGTACCATGGCCGACATCAACGAGGCGATCTTCGCCTGGCAGGGGCCGATGGGGCTGCCGCGCTTCGAGCGCATCGCCTCCGGCGACCTCGAGGCGGCGTTCGATGTCGCGCTGACGGCCGAGCGGGCCGCCATCGACGCGATCGCCGCCGATCCGGAGCTGCCCACGTTCGACAACACCCTCACCGCGCTGGAGCTGAGCGGCGAGCAGCTCGCCCGCGTGTCCGGCCTGTTCTGGAACCTGCTCGGCGCGAATGCCGATCCGGTGCTCGAAGCGCTGCAGCGCGTCATCGCGCCACGCCTGTCGCGTCACGCCTCGGCGACGGCGAACGATGCGGCGCTGTTCGCGCGCGTGGATGCGCTGTGGGGCCGGTGTGATGCGCTGAACCTGTCGGTCGAGCAGCACCGCGTGCTCGAACGCACCTGGAAGGGCTTCGTGCGGGGCGGCGCGAAGCTGGCGACCGCCGAGCGCGACGAGCTGGCCGATCTGCTGGCACGGCTGGCCGAACTCGGCGCAGCCTTCGGGCAGCATCTGCTGGCGGACGAGCGCGACTGGTCGCTGGCGATCGAGGACGCGGCGGTGCTGGAGGCGTTGCCCGACGCGTTGCGCTCGGGCCTGCGAGGCGCGGCGCGCGAGCGCGGCGTGGACGGGCACCTTCTCACCACATCGCGCTCGCTGATGACGCCGTTCCTGACCTTCTGCCCGGACCGCGCGCTCCGCCGGCGCGCATTCGAGGGCTGGACCTTGCGCGGTGCCCGCGAGGGCGACACCGACAACCGGCCGCTGATCCTGGAGATCCTGGCGCTGCGCGAGCGGCGTGCCGCGCTGCTCGGTCACGCCTCGTTCGCCGCGTTCAAGCTGGAGGACCAGATGGCCGGCACGCCCGAGGCCGTTCTGGAATTGCTCGAGAGCGTGTGGCAGCGCGCGGTGCCTGCCGCGATCGAGGAGCGCACCGCGCTGGAGCACCGTGCCGCCGCCGACGGGGTGCACCACGCCATCGAGCCGTGGGACCGGGCGTACCACGCCGAGCGGGTGCGCCGCGACCGCTTCGCGCTCGACCTGGCGGCGCTTGCACCGCACTTCTCGCTGGAGGCGATGATCGCGGCGGCCTTCGACGTGGCGCACCGCCTGTTCGGCCTGAGCTTCGAGCCGCGCGAGGTGCCCGCCTACCACCCGGACGTGCGGGTGTGGGAGGTGTTCGATGCCGACGGTCGCCACCAGGCCGTGTTCCTGGGCGACTACTTCGCCCGACCCGCCAAGCGCTCCGGTGCCTGGATGAGCGGATTCCGTCGCCAGCACGGCCTGCCGTCCGACGATGGCCCCGGCCAGCGACCCGTGATCGTCAACGTCATGAACTTCGCCCGGCCGAACGAGGGCGAGCCGGCGCTGCTGTCGTTCGACGATGCGCGCACGCTGTTCCACGAGTTCGGGCACGCGCTGCACGGCATGCTCTCGGACGTCACCTGGCCGAGCGTTGCCGGCACGGCGGTCGCCCGCGACTTCGTCGAGTTGCCGAGCCAGCTGTACGAGCACTGGCTGAGCGTGCCGGAGGTGCTGTCCACGCACGCCCGCCACGTCGACACCGGCGAGCCGCTGCCGCAAGCCACGCTCGATGCGCTGCTGGACATGCAGACCTTCGGCGCCGGTCACGCCGCGGTGGAGTTCACCGCCTCGGCGCTGCTCGACATCGCCTGCCACACCACCGAGGCAGAACGCATCAGCGATGTCGATGCGTTCGAGCGCGCGCAGCTCCACCGGCTCGGCCTGCCCGCGGGCATGGCGATGCGTCACCGCCTGCCGCACTTCGCCCACGTGTTCACCGGCGACGGCTACTCGGCCGGCTATTACAGCTACCTGTGGTCGGAGGTGCTGGACGCGGACGCGTTCGCCGCCTTCGAGGAAGCGGGGTCGGCGTTCGATCCGGTCACGGCGCGGCGGTTGCGGGAGGAGATCTATTCGCGCGGCGGGGCGCGGCGCGAGGCGGACAGCTACGTGGCGTTCCGGGGGGCGATGCCGACGGCGGAGGCGATGTTGCGCGGGCGGGGGCTGTGCCGGCGAGACTGAGGCTCACTCAACTGCTCGCGGTCAACGCAATTTCTCGTCCGAGATCCTCGGCCTGCGAGTGACCTTCTTCGGAGCCGATCCGTTCGAAAGCCGATCGGGTGTCGGCAAGCACGTCAAGAGCGACTTCCTGCTGGTCGAGCGTGGCGAGCGTCCGCGCTAGCTCCAAGCCGACATGCGCGATGGCATACGGATCATCGAGTCGCTTGGCAATAGTGAAGGATTCGGCGAGCGCGTCTTGCATCGCGGTCGCGTTCTCCTGCGTCAACCCTTCCTTTGCAAGCAGAACGAGTGTGATCTTGTACATCGCCATGGCGCGTCCAAGCGTGTCGCCGAGGCGCTCGAAAACAGGCAGTTCTTCTTCTCGGCGAATGCGCAGCGCTTCATCAAGTTCTCCGCGAGTCTGTAGCACGTCGGCGATCCCGCCCTTCGTGATGGCGGTTGCGCGCGCGTCCCCGAGCCGTTCAAGGATGGGTAGTTGTTCATCTCTGCGAATGCGCAGGACCTCGTCGAGTTCGCCGCGAGCATGGAGCGTGTCTGCGATCTTGCCCATGGTGACGGCACGTTCGCGCACGTCACCTGGCCCGGATCATTCACCACCGATCGAGAGCGACAGCCCAGACGCCTGAACGAGCGAAGGCCTCCACCGTGATGGAAAGGAGTTACGACACAACCCTCCATCACGAGAAGACCTTCTATGCGCGATGCTACCACTCAGGGCGTGACGTTTGATTCGCTGCTCGATCGTCCGATCCACGCCCGCTTTGATCAACCGGCGGCCAGCTCCGATGGCGGGGCGTTGCTGCTCAAGGCCGTGGACGAACGGCTGGGCCTGAGTGCTGCGCTCGCACAGTGCCTGCGCGACGAGCGCGATCCGACCCGCACCCTGCACAGCATGCTCGATCTGCTGCGCCAGCGGATCATCGGCAAGGTGCGAGACGCCTTTCCGGGCACGGTGCTGCGCGTGCGTCTGGATGGGGGCTTTGCCACCAGCGAGATCCTCGACTTTCTCGACGAGTCGGGCGTGGAGTACGTGGTGGCGATCTCGGGCAACAGCGTGCTGCGCGATCACGCCGAACAGCTGATGCCGGCGGTGCGCGCTCGAAGCGCTGAGAGCGGCGTCACCGAGCACGACTACGACGAGTGCGAGTACGCGGCCGAGAGCTGGAACGATTTTCGCCGCGTCATCATCAAGGCCGAGGTGGTTCGCCTGGGCGAACGGGCCGCGCGGGACAATCCGCGCCTTGTCGTCACCAACCTACGGCAGACGCCTCGCTGGGTGTACGAGTCGGTGTACTGCGAGCGCGGTGCGGTGGAGAACCGGATCAAGGAGCTGCTGTACGGGTTGGATATCGATCGCACGAGCTGTCATCGCTTCTTCGCCAACCAGTTCCGGGCGTTGATGACGGCGGCGGCCTACGTGCTCTACCAGCAGCTTCGCCACGCGGCACGCGGCACGTCACTGGCGAGCGCCCAGGTGGGCACCCTGCGCGAACGGCTGATCAAGCTCGGGGTCTGGATCGAGCGTTCGACGCGGCGGATCGTGTTGCATCTGCCGGACTCGGCGCCGTGGCGAAGTGATTGGTGCCGCATTGCCCGGCGCCTGGGTGCGGTTCCGATCTAGCCACCCGTGCGGTGATGAACGACAGGCGCCCGGACAGCCTGGTCCGGGTGCTTGTCGTGCGCGAGAAGACGACGGGTGGGCCAGATCGAGCGCCGGGCGAGGCGTGCAACGAGCAAAAAACGGTCTGCTGGTGGCGAGATCGACCACCGAAAGCACAAATCACTACGTTCGCAGAGTCAAACGAGGTCGGACCGGGTCGCACCCACAAGCTGATGAATGGATCAGGCTAAGGCAGGCGCGCCGACGCCCGCACCGATCCCTTGACCGTCGACACCCTCCCTCGCTACATTCCGCGCCACTGCCCGCGACGATGGCGTCGTCGCACCGGCTCGGCCCGGGCAGCGGGCGCACCGCACCGGTGCGCGAATCGTCCTGCACGCCCGGATCACGACCGGGCGGTGGCGGCACCGTCCAGCGGCCCGGTCAGGACGGAGCACCTCCATGACCGATCACTCCATGCCGCGCACGGTCGACTGGACCGGCAACGGCGCCAAGGCGCCCGGTACCTTCTCCGACGCCGAGTACGAACGTCGCCACGCGATGATCCGCACGATCATGGGCGAGCACGACATCGACGTCGCGCTGTTCAGCTCGTACCAGAACATCTGCTACCTCTCGGACTTCCTGTACTGCCGCTTCGGCCGGCGCTACGGCCTGGTCATCGATCGGGATACCGTCACCAGCGTCGGCGCCGGCATCGACGGCGGGCAGCCGTGGCGGCGCACCCGCGGCGACAACGTGATCTACACCGACTGGCAGCGCGACAACTACTTCCAGGCCATCAAGCCGCTGATCGGTCGTGCCAGGCGGGTCGGCATCGAGTTCGACGAGGTCGACCTGGACTTGAAGGCCCTGCTGGCGGAGTTCTTCCCGGAGGTCGAGTTCGTCGACATCGCCGCGCTGTCGATGCGCCACCGCATGATCAAGTCGGCCGAGGAGATCGAGCACATCGCGCGGATGACGCGCATCGGCGACCTCGGCGGTGCCGCGGTGGTCGACGCGATCGGTGTCGGCGTGCCGGAGTACGAGGTGGCGCTGGCCGGCACGCAGGCGATGGTCCGCGAGATCGCGAAGGCCTGGCCGGACGGCGAGCTGCTCGACACCTGGACCTGGTTCCAGTCGGGGGTGAACACCGACGGTGCCCACAATCCGGTCACCAGCCGCAGGATCGGGCGGGGCGACATCCTCAGCCTGAACTGCTTTCCGATGGTGGCGGGCTACTACGTGGCGCTCGAGCGCACGCTGTTCGCCGGCACTGTCGATGACGCGTCGCGCCGCCTGTGGGAGATCAACTGCGCGGTGCACGATCGCGGCAAGCAGCTGCTCGTGCCCGGTGCGCGCTGCTCGGACATCGCCGCCGAGCTGAACGCGATGTACGCCGAGCACGACCTGCTGCCCCACCGCTCGTTCGGATACGGCCACTCGTTCGGCGTGCTGTGCCACTACTACGGACGCGAGGCCGGGCTCGAGCTGCGCGAGGACTGCGACACGGTGCTGGAGCCCGGCATGGTGGTCTCGATGGAGCCGATGATCGCGTTGCCCGAAGGCTTGCCCGGTGCCGGCGGCTACCGCGAGCACGACATCCTGGTGATCGAGCGGGACGGCAGCCGCAACCTGACCGGGTTCGCATACGGGCCCGATCATCTCGTGATCGGGTGACATGAGAGTCGCGATCCTGCAAGCTTTCCTTATACTAGGCGGCATCGCTACGATGCCGTACGGGAATCGCCTTATCGACACCTGCTCACCATGAACCTCGGCATCAGCGCAAGCGACGGTGCGGCGGTCCGCTTCGAGAAGGTCCAGAAGAGCTACGACGGCGACACGCTCGTGGTCAAGGACCTGAACCTGGACATCGCGCCCGGCGAGTTCCTGACCATGCTCGGGCCGTCGGGCTCGGGCAAGACCACCTGCCTGATGATGCTGGCAGGCTTCGAGCCCGCCACTCACGGCGAGATCTTCCTGAACGACCGTCCGATCAACGACGTGCCGCCCTACAAGCGTGGCATCGGCATGGTGTTCCAGAACTACGCGCTGTTCCCGCACATGAGCGTGGCCGAGAACCTGGCCTTCCCGCTCGAGCTGCGCAAGATGGACAAGCCCGAGCAGAAGGCCAAGGTGCAGCGCGCGCTCGACATGGTCGAACTTGGCGCGCTGGGCAACCGTCGGCCCGCTCAGCTGTCCGGTGGCCAGCAGCAGCGCGTCGCCGTGGCCCGTGCCCTGGTATTCGATCCGGAGCTGGTGCTGATGGACGAGCCGCTCGGTGCGCTGGACAAGCAGCTGCGCGAGCAGATGCAGTACGAGATCAAGCACATCCATCAGAATCTGGGCGTGACCGTGGTCTACGTGACCCATGACCAGAGCGAGGCGCTGACGATGTCGGATCGCGTCGCGGTGTTCGAGGACGGCAGGATCCAGCAGCTGTCGAAACCCGACGAGCTGTACGAGAATCCCCGCAACTCCTTCGTGGCGCAGTTCATCGGCGAGAACAACAAGCTCGCGGGCAAGGTCGTCTCGATCGATGGCACGCGCTGCGAGGTGCTGGTCGACGACGGCACCCGCCTGGTGTCCGAGGCGGTGAACGTGTCCGCGGCGGGCGAGCGCACGACGCTGTCGTTGCGGCCCGAACGCATCGAGTTCGATCCGGTCGATGCGATGGACAACGTCGTC